>Ga0209037_1000299_pt1 | contig 15018 bp, 12 predicted proteins | sample SaaInl25SG_5_DNA_FD_188225 | JGI IMG/M metagenome (GOLD analysis project Ga0209037, IMG submission 188225) | Marine microbial communities from expanding oxygen minimum zones in the Saanich Inlet - ESP_125SG_5_DNA (SPAdes) (version 2) | ecosystem: Environmental > Aquatic > Marine > Intertidal...
CTGTAAATTGTGAAAGTAATGTTGGAGTGTTTTGTACTTCTCCATATGTAACATTAGCTGCCCTCCATGCTCCTGAATAATATTTTAAAAATTTATTAGAAGTATCACCCGAAGTAATAACATTAGCTAAATCTGCAAGATTAGAATTACTAATATTTGCATCAACATCGATAGTTCCTGGAACATAATTTCCAGAATCTGAATCATAAATTAATACATCTCCGTTGCTAGGTTCAATGTTTTGTACGTCTGATAATTGTCTAGTGCTAGCCGGTATACTAGGCTTATTAGTTAAGTCATTATAGCTACCTGAAAATAAAACTGGAGTATTTGATAAATCACTATAACTTCCTGTTGTTGCTACACTAGCTAGTTCTGTACCATTAACATTAATCGATTGTGCAGTTAATGCACCATTCACTGTTATGCTCGATGCATTAACTAACCCCGAACCTTGGAGATTTAAATTATCTCCAACTTCTATTTCTTTTATTTTATTACCATCACTAGTATCAACTATTAGTGGAAATCTATTTGCCATGTTATACTCTTCCTACGACTATTTCGATTGTGCCCTTGCCATCGCTGTCTTTATTTTCAAGTGCTTTACCTACTAATGTACCTACACTTGGTTGACTGCTTACGATAGCATATCCTGCTATTGCAGATGTTACTAACATATCACCTTTCTTAACTTTTCCGAGTACTTTACACGGTACTCTTCCTGTTAACGCAAGATCGACAACATGCTCTCCTTCTAAACTTGAGTTCATTAAGTATGCTGGATTTGTCGAAACAACACCTGCTATTCTATGATCTCCCTTTATATTAGTTATGCTAACTTCGTGGGTTCCGCCAAATATTAAAACAGTACCTGGTTCGTATGCTGCATCAGCTACATACTTTTCAGCCAAGTCAGCATATTTTGCTTGTGTTGCAACACCATTAAACGTTGTTGCATACACTGTGCCCAAGCGTACACCGCTTTCGCCTATATTACGTGTACCATTAGCATCTATTTTAATATCGGAACCTATCGTAGCATTTGCACCAAATATTACTTCACCATTTATTGTTATAGTGTCTGTTCCTGCATTTCCTAATGTTGTGTTTCCGTTGGCTGTTAAGTTTCCGCTAACTGTTAAGTTTTCGTCTACAGTCAGCGTATTAGCAAACGATGCTCCAGATGCTGTTATTGTTAATCTTGGCGATCCTTCTGCAATTAATAGTATAGTATCTGCTGCTTCGCCAGTAAAGCCATTGCCAACTCCTAACGCAATACCAGTTGTTGCATTAGCTTGTTCTTCTCGTTCACTTTGTGCTTCAATAAAGTTTGTATATACCCAGTCAGTAGATACAAATCCTTCTCCTGCATAAGTAGAACCGCTTTGAGCATTACTTTGATCAGTAATCCCAGTCCCACCAATATCAATACTTCCTGGAATACTAGTAATAAGTGAATCATTACTATTTCCTGCGGCACTTAATATTGTTGCACCTCCGGGTGTTTTTAATGATATTGTAGAACTTGTTAAGGTTAGTGTATCAAATCCTCCAACCTTAATTGCACTTGCATCAAGTTTACCGTTTATATCTCTTCTAGCAATGCTATCAGCTGTTGTACCAGTTGATATCTGTGTAGTAGCATAAAATCCTTCATCTGTTTTAATCAGCACACTACCTTCTATAGTATCTGAAGCTACAGTTTGAGGAATACTAGCTGCACCTAATGCGCCGCTTACGCTACCTGTCAATTGTCCCGAAGTATTAAATATACCTGATACACTATGTACATATAGCTTGTTTTCTAATTTTGTAAATCCTTGAACAGTACCTACTGCACCCGTTCCGGTTTGCGTAACAGTTTCCCCATCTTGTACAGTTATCGAACCAGTAAGACTTAAAATAGTTAATGATGTTTTAGACCACTCACTATCCTTGAAGTCATTATCTTCTAAACCTTTACCAAACTTAACGGCATCAGCATATGCAATCATCTCAGGATCACCTGTGCCGGCAGTTTGTCTACCATACAATGTATATTGATCAATGTCATTAAGTTCTGCAAATACTAAGCCGTTGTCTTTAATACGAACATAGCCCGAAGCAGTTTCAAAGTTTTCATCACTAAACTTAGCAAGCCCTAAATCTGCTTGAACTTTTGTAGCAGTACCGCTCCAACCTGTTGTAGCATCGTCTTCGTCGAAAGTATTTGCTTTTTGCATTGCTAATTTACTTTGGGCGATTCCAGCAGCCGAATTAACATCAGCGTTCATAATGGTATCGTCTTCGATCTGGAAGTCAACGGTAGTACCGGTGTCGGTTCTATTTACGGTCCAGTTGATTACCGAGTCAGTTGCTTCAGACGCATTAGCCCATTCGTCGAACGGACCATCTTGTATTGTTGCATAAGCTGAACCACCTGGTAAATCATATAACGTTTCACCATTAGCAAAAACTCCGAGAGTTGGTGTATATGTAATAATATTAATGCTACCTAAGATAGGATCCGTTGCACTTGTGTCAATATCTACAATTACACCTGTCTTAGTTGGAGTGCCAGATTGTGGAAGACCGATTGTGTCTCCTATACTCCAAGTGCCTCCTTGTACCGGAGTAGTTACAATTCGCTTTTTGCCTGTTGCAACAAAAAGATCATTTTGTGCAATGTTGTTTATTTCAACATTTCGTAAGTTATCAATCTCGTCAAAGTCTCCAGCAACCGAATCAACATAATTTTTGTTAGCAGCCGCAGTACCGTCTGTGCTAGGCAATCCTAAGTTAGTGATAACATTGGTGCCCATATCAATGTCGCCTTCCATCGCAGCATCTCCGTCTAATGGAAGGAAGCCGCTGCCAATTCTGTTGCCAACTGGAGAAGCATCAATTTGTGATCCCGACCGTACGTTATATCCTAGTACACGATTGATATATCCGACTACTGCTTTTTCGACCGGAACAGCTTGCCCCGAGTTATCACTCATCGAATCATCTGCTGAGAATTCGTTAATTGTAACACCGCGTTTGAACCCTAATGAGTTAGCATTTGTTAAACCAATTTCGCCTGCAAATTCAATATCACCTGTTGCTTGGTCAACGCTGAAGAACTTTCCTACACGGAAGAAACCGTATTGGTCTGTACTCATCCAGAACACACGCCCTTTACGTCTTTCCCAAACTTGTGCTGCAATCGCAGTTGGGGAATCGTCATATGAAATTGCTAACGGATTTTCTGGATCTCCTAAAATAACGTTTGGATAGTTTGAATCATTAAATCCGCCCGTACCAATTTGTGTAAAATCGTGTCCTGTTGCACGACATAGTGAGATAGCAATAGTAATTTCTGCTGTTGCTCCCGCTTGCAAACCACAACCAAACTTTAACGCACTTGCAGGTATTGATTCATTTAATCCTGTGCCAGTGTACGCAATGTGAATATTTGTATTTGCTACATCGTCTATTGTAATATATGCAAAAGCACCACTAGCATCATAATTTACAATCTGGTGCGTCTTACCTCTCCAAGTAAACAACAAGCCTCCTGCATATCCTGCATCGCCAGGTTGTAGGCCTGCAATATCTCTAAGCAAACGTGTTACTGTCTCGGGATTAGTTATTTCTTGAATGGCTATTTTAGTATCGCCCTGTGTACTACCATAGCCTCCTGTTAAATTGTTAGGATCAACATCGATTTGAATAAAGTCGTATCCAACTTCTAATCCTGCCGTGATCTGGTTAGATCCTAACGGAACAGCAAACGAGTTGGTATTTTGAAAACTTAAACTTCTATAAGTTACTAGGTCAGTTTCGTCAAAGTTAATAGCAGTTGATGGTCTTGTTTCTAATCTAGCCGGATCTCTAATACCGTCAAATATTTGTGTAAAGTTATTTTTGTACTCTATATAGCTTTCGTTAGCTACAGTTGCTTGTAAAGTTCCGAAGAAGTCGGCTCCTGAAATATCGTCTGCTCTAAGATCTAATTCATAAATTGCATGACTAAATCTAATATTTGGAACTGCCGAATCATTTTGAACATCGTCTGTATCAAACGTTACATCGACTGCGCCGCCACCGCCAACTGCTGCGTCTGCAATAGTTAGTGTTTCTCCCGAACGATATCCATATCCTCTAGCTTCTAAACTGACTGTCGGAGCTCCTGACCCGTCAACTTCTACTTTAAATTTAGCACCAACACCGCCTGCACTTCCTGAAGCACTTAGGCTTGTATATGTTCCTGTTGTACGATTAACATCAGCACCGATTACATTAGTAAGTGTATTAATACTACCTACTGCTACATCTTCTGCAGAATCGCCAACTGTGCCATTATTAAGTGTATCAGAAATATTATCTACATTTGAGATAACATAGTTAAGTACTCCGACAGATCCACCGTGATCGATTTGCACTAAACTGTTAACAGTGGGAGGAGTCTTTACATCCATTATATACAGAGATGCATCGTCAAATGCGTTTGGTGTTGTTGCAGTAGTACATGCCTTTGCAGGTATGTTCATAGCATCACGTAATGTAACTTGATCTGGAATTTCGTTCGGATCGGCACCTTCAGCAACAAGGCCAAAGAAGCCATATCCGTTAGAACCGTTTAGTGAACGAATCTCCGAACCGTTTGCAGCATAGTAAGCTGCATGACAATAGTAGGTAAACATACTAACCATTTCAGAAAACGCACCGTTATTACAAACAAGACCATAACCTAAATCATTAATCTGTGTATAGTCGTTTCCTAGAATTGATCTATTACCAGCTGTTTGTAAAAACAAATCTCTTGCGACAACACCTGGATTACTATCAAACAAAGTTTCATCATAACCTTGTCCTTGTCCGCTATCATCTGGATTAGATCCTGCATCTAAGAAAATTCTAACTGTACCTGCACCAGAGTCATAATTTGAAATGGCATTAACTTGGAAGCGTCTACCTTCTAAATAGAACGGGCATGGCAATAAAGGTTCTCTTACAAATAAGCCTTGTCCTGCTTCACTTGCTAAATCTAGAATGAACGGGCTTACTTTGTTAGTAATTCTTGCTGGGATATTACCTGCAAATGCATCTACATACATGCCGCCTCTAAATCTCTTTTCGTTTTCGCTCTTAGAAAAACTAGAAGCAGTTTGTATATACGGGGATTTAGTTAGTACCTGTCCTTCAGGATCCAACACACACATAAATCCGCCGTGTCCTTGACACGTTACGTTCCTCACAATTGTAGCATCCGACAACAAGAACATGTCCATTTCGTCATTACGCTTAGGAGGATTGTATGCAGGATCAAATGCAAATGTTACTAGATCAATTAAATTACCAACTAGCGGTGGTGTACCAGCCTCGCTTGTTCCTGCTGAAATATCTGGTTCTGTTGCAGCATTTTGTGTTGGAGCTATTGCTGCTAATAGATCACCTGCAAGCGTACTAATATGATTTATTGCAGCACTTGTAATATTCTTTTGTCCGCCAAAACCTGCATTATCATATGACAAAATGTAATTTGAATAATATGCGCCTTGTGCTTGTAGTACAAATTCGCTTCCGCCTCTTGTCAAATCTTGTATTAATGCATCTACGATAAGTCCAACATCTCGGCGGCATTTGTCTTGGTCGTATATAAAGTCAATCTCGTCATCTAGATAAGTTATTACATCGCCGATCAATGTACTCTGATTACTATCAATAGTGTTTGATGCTAATTGTAATCCGGACGTTGCCCAAGATATCGACGGATCAACATCAGTAGGCATTCCGTTAATATTACCATCATCAATAACATCTATAATAATTTGAACTAGATTGTTAAGTATAGTTCCTTCTGTACCTGTAGCGTTTGTACCTGTAGCATCTTGTGCTTCGTTATTACCAGTAGATGCTGTAACTGTTGTTCCTTGTACTATTTGAGAAACAACATTTTGTAATCTACCATATGCTGCTATAGTTGCTGTGCTTTCACCTACACCTAACTGACCGATTGCACCAACAAAATAACTTCTAGCTGCAACTTTAGTAGCACGATTTCCGCCGTATAACACATCGTGTATTAACGCATCTACGATGTATTCTACATCTCTAGCACATCTAGCAGTATCATATACTAGTGTTGGATAATTTACTGCTATCCAGGCGGTAATTTCTGCTTTGATAAAGTCAGTATTGTTTTGCAATCTAGTTGCAGCACTGTCAGCTTCTGCACTAGGCAATGCTCCAGGTACCGGATAAGAAAATGCATCAATTGCACTTTCGCCATTTGTTATAATATCTATAATTTCATTAAATGACGCAGTTACTCTTGCTACTGCTGTAGCGTCGGCTGCTACTTGTGCTAATGCTAATACATCTGTTTTAAGTTTGTTTATAGCAAGTAATGTATTTGTTTTTTCAAATTGTATCTGTGTTTCATAGTTTGCTCGCAGATATGCTCTACCAGCAGTTACGCTATTGTAATTTGTTCCTAACGCAACGTCTAATACAATTGCGTTTAAAATATATCCCAAGTCTCTTTGACAAAGAGATTTATTATACAAAAGATCATCGGCGTTTGTATTAACATAATAAATTACTTCATCTTGAATGAATGCTTTATTAAGTCGCATGATTTGAGCAGCAATTAAATAATTGCCACTATTTGTTGTTTCCGGGCCAACATTAGCAGGCGCTTCAACATTAGACAAATAATGTCTGCCAAAATAACCTTGATGCTCACCAGTTTGATTAAAGAACGGTGAACCAGCAGTTGCTAGCACATTCCCGTCAAATTCTTTATCTCGGAAGAAATATGTATTAGCCCATTTAGATTGTGATACACGATCCTTTGGTCTAATAATAACTCGTCTAAATTCATCACCTTTTAATGATACATTATTAGAAAGTTTAATTGGAAAATCTTCTTCGTATGTTCCTGATTCAACAAACAGCGTTATTTGTTTATTTTTAACGTAGTTTCCATATTTTACAGGCTCGCCTGCAACAAAATCTTTTCCATTTAATTGTATTAATTGGAATGTATCGTTATTACTCTCAGTTCCGTCGTTTGTTATTAAACTTACAATTCTTCCCTTAGCACCAGAAACTTCACCAACTATTACCTTGCCTGGCAATGTATCAGTATTATCTGGATCACCTTGATCAATAAAGGTTCTAGAACCGTTATCTAAAACTAATTTGTATGTGCTACCATATACAACGTCAGCACCTGCATCGATACCATTTTGAATAATATTTAATATTAAATCAAATTTAGCACTCACTGCTGTTCTTGCAACAATATTAGCATCTGGATCATCAAAACTTTGTTCAATTTTAATACTATTAAAATCTGCAACACGAGGCTGATATACAACACCCATCTTACCGCCAGTGGTATAGTTTGTAAATGTACTAATATCCCATAAGTTTAATAGGTCGTCATCTTCGTAAAGTTCAAAAGTATCATCATCAATAACTTTAACATATGCAGACAAACCTTCAATTTCAGTCATGCCTCCCATATCTTTAAAGATTACTTGTTCTTTATCTATCAGTCCGTGATTAGTTGAAGTTGTTACTCTTGCACGTTCGTTACTAGAACCACTTCTATCTACAGAAGATATTTCTTTTTCTCTATATAATCTATTCTGTAAAATTGCGTCTACAATATTTTTAGCAGTAGTTATTGCACCAACAGTTTCGCTTAATTGTTTAGTAATTGCATAACGGCCACTTGTACTTGAATAGTACCTTTCAGCTGCTTGACGTGTTAGATAGTTTGCTTCTAGCTGTCTGTTAATGTCATATGCAATAGCATCTATTATTAATCCAATATCTCTTTCACATGTTTGTACTTCGTAGATAAATTCTGGAAACGTAAATGCAATATATCCAGAAATTTCTTTCTGAACGTATTCTCTGTTTAGTTCCATCAATCGTCTAGTTTGTTCATACACAGGAACATCGACTTCTGCTGAGACAACATTAGCTGTATCGTCTCCATTGTCTCTCGTAATAGTCTGGAAATAAGGACCTGGTTCTTCTGGAGCGGTTTTAACAAGTTCTTCAGCACGTCTTGCCGCAGCATTAATAGTACGGTACGCATAATTAAATGCAGATCCTTCTTTGCCTGGTGGCACACCGATCATTCTGTCATCACCGTTTGTGCTTACAAATAAGTTTACTGTAGATGAATATCCACTATTATCTACATATAGTTTTGTTGCTGCTTGTAGATCGTCGTCTCCGTTGATTACACCAAACCCTGCCAAATCACCGGGATGATCTGAAAGTGTAAGTGATCCTGCCATTGTGTCGCCTTGTCTGCGTAAAACACTGCTTCTAGGCATTGCAACATCTGACAAGAAGTTTCCTTCTAATGTAACATCTAATCCCTTGTCAACCATTGTATGTTCGTCGTCAGCTGCAATATCACCAGTGATATAAATTTTTGTTGCGGCTGCTGCATTATCGTCTACAATTTGAGCATCTTCTTGTGTTGAGTGTACGGAAAATCTATCTGTAGATATGTATCGTAAATAATATGTTTGCTCACTAGTTAAATTAGTTGGATCAGTGTATATTGAATTAAATATAAATGCAGTTCCGTTAATACCAGTGTCATACCCATGAGATAAAACTTCAATGTTTCCGTCAATATAACGATTAATATTTAAAATATAATCATCTCTTGAAGCAGGTTCGCCTGCAACACGAATTGGTAATCCAGAACTAATATAACGTCTATCGGCATAACCTTTGGTAATAACTAAATCGTCAATGGTTAAGTTTGTATTGTGTCTGTTATTAAATTCTTGAACTGCTGATTGACTAATTGCAACATTACCAATTGCATTGCCGCCAACATTTAATGGTCCGCCGAGGGATGGTTTTTGGTCATCTGATAATTTTGTAAACGCTGTTGAAATAACTAGTTTACCTGCAACACTATAACTAAACGTAATAGTATCTTGTGCTGTTTCGTCTAGTGCAGAGTTAGATGCAAATTCTACTAAATTAATTTGATCTCCGGCATCATTTACTAACGGAATAGTGTTTGGTAATAGTGCATCAGGCGTGTCTGATAAAGATGTAAACTGTATGCTTCCACCTTGACCAAAAACTGCATATATTTCTTGGAAATTTTCGTTTACTTTACGAAACGATTCACGTATGCTATCACCAGTGCCATCATTACCTTCAACACCAATGTTAATATCTTGTCTTGCCATTTAAGAACTCCGCTATAGAATGTAGAAATTTTATTTCTTTGCTTATGTTATTTATCGTATGTTTTTATAATCTTAATGTAAATATAGTTATGTTCATAAGAGAATTTAAAAAGCAAACCCGACATGTTCGCAAAAGCAAAATGGGCAAGGAACACGCCTACAAGCGTGAAACTACTATGTGTGTGTTTCGATGTGATAGTTGTGATCGAGAGTTTGAACGCACAAGAGGAAGCATGGATCCTAAGCGTCTAAGCAATTCCTACTTTCACGTATGTAAGAACTGTGATAGTAAGAAATTTGCTCAAAAGAAAGGCGTAGAACAGAAGCAAAAATGGAATATGACTGCTAGTAGCTCTACGCCTATTAGTAAATTATAATTATTTTTCTTTTTTGAATAGTGTCCAAGCACCGTATGCAATAGCACCGTATGCTACTAGACTTGCAATTGGCTTAAAGATTAGAAACGCAACGCCTGCACCAATTAGCACAGCACCGTCTAGTGTTGTACGCTCGCCTAATCTATCAATAATAAACTTTTTCATTACTTCTCTCCTTACTTTTTGTAGCCGTCCGGGGTAATATTTTCTACTGTTTTCATTGACTTTGGAGAAGTTGCTAATTTGTTAGATTTCTTCAAAACGGGTAAATGATACTTATTATTATTATCTTTTCGTACACCAACGACCCTATCAAGTTTTAGACTTCCTGAATAAACTGCTGCCATTTTTATCTCCTGTGTTATATGTATTTATGTAAATAATTGTTCCTAATAGGAGGTAATTATGATTAAATGGTTAAAATCACTTTTTGGTTTCGATGTTCCGGATACTCCGGTAATTGCACAAGCACCTGCTTCCGTACCAAAAGCAATGCCTAAAGCTAAAAAGGCAGAGACTAAAAAGAAATCTGCAACTAAAAAGACAGCAAAGGTTGATCTAGACAGCATGTCTAAGAAAGACTTACTTGCTCATGCTAAGAAAAATGGTATTAAATCCAATGCTAGTATGAACAAAGCTGCTTTAGTTGAAGCAATTAAGAACGGTTAACAATAGCTGCTTGTAATTGCTGTATAGCAGAATCTTGGCGAGTCAGCTTTCGCTCTAACACAGTGATAGCGGCTCGCTGTTTTTTTGATTGTTCTTCCAAACTACGAACATATGCCAGCGTAGGAAGTTCTTGTTGACTTCCATCCTCACCAAGTACCATCATTGTATCAACACCTTGCGCACGTAATCCGCCTGCTACACGATTAGGATTCTTATCAGATTTCGATTGGGTCTGGCTGGGTGCTTTCCTGCCGTACATTTGATTTAGATAACTCATAGTGGTTCCTCTCCATATTGTATTTATTATAGTATGTTTCCTGGTATTGCTGCAACGTTTCCAGCAATAACAATTCTAGATTCATCTGACTCTTCAATAGGAACCATATGTTCTAAAAATCCGTCAAATAATATTAACATTGATTCTTCTGGTTGCACAGTTAAATCAATAGTATTAAAAACTAACGGAGCACAATTTTTAGGAGCCTTTACATAATAACAGAATGCAGTATGTACCCAACGATGGTCATGTGGATCAGCATAGTCTCCTTTATTATAGACTCCTCCCCAAATATCTACAACAGCGTATGTTTGTCTTTTAACTTCGTCTTCGGCATCATAATCGTTTTTAGTATATTTTTCTATAAGGTAAGGAACCACTCCTTCTTTTACAATCCTTTCAGCTAAAATCTCTAGTTCAGGATGATCCTCAGTTAGTCGCCATTTAGTCATGTCTGCTTTTAAATTAGTTTGCCTATCCATCTCATCGCCTTTAGATAGGATTAGATTTGTCAACATTTTATTGTCAACGTCTAGCGTAGTTATACCTACACTAACAGGCGAATTCAGTTTTCCTGAAATTAGCATTTTTGATATTTTCCTTATAAAATGTATATAGCTTTTGCGATGCTAAATTCTTAGCTTTTGACTCCACCATAATATCAAAATTATTCCAATGCGATAGTGCCCAATCATTTACAGCATTATTCCACATAAAGTCGCTATGTGCTCTAAGTTTTTGTTTTTTGTATCCCTGTTCTAGTAAAGAATCCATTACCGGTAGTATATTAGGATCATGCTCAACGAGTAAGTCTTCTCTAGATACCGAATAGTGCATTACTGGTCGAACACCTCGCCAGCTGTCAATTACGCGAGTAAGTCTATCGTCGGTTGGTAAAATGTATTCTCCTGTACGGACCCAGTGATGGTGTATGTCTGGTACGAGTGCAAGTTCGTCGGCAAGTTCGAGACTTGCGTCGAGTCCCCACGACATTTCGTCGTTCTCGATTGTGATTGTGTTTCTTGCTTCGGGCGAGAGTCTCTTGAGGGCGTCTTTGATGCCTTGTGGACCTTTTCTACCCGATATATGGACATTGCACTTGAAGTCTTGGAATGATTGTCCATAGCCCATCCAGCGGATGCAGTCGGTGTGATATTCAAATTCTTCTATGCTCCTCTCGACAATTTCAGGGTTATCACTAGCAAGAACGGTAAACTGGCCAGGATGCATACTAAGTCTAACATCAAGTGTTCTTGCAAGCTCGCCGACTCTAGCAAATGCTTTTTCGCAATACGCTCGAACATCAGGTTGCTGCCAATAGTAAGCCCAGTCAGACTGAGTGTAAACAGGAAGGACATCACTGCCAAGTCGAACCATTCGTAATTCATTAGGTAAACTCCCTACGTATTCAATCAAGTTGTAGTATGACTGAATGTTATGAACCATAATATCCCACAAGCGTTGTTCAGCAACATCACGTGTTTGTCTGTTGAGCCACTGTACTGTTGTGCTACGAGTATTTAGCGGTCGTTGAATTTCTTCTAGTAGTTTTTTCTTCTGCGTTTGATCCGGATGCATGTACTTACATGCGAAACCTATACGCTTCTGTTGTGCCTTCATAAAGTCGCCTGCTGTTGTAAATTTTAAATCCATAGTGTTATTATACTATCTTTATAATTATTAGTCAATATCAACTTTATCAATCTTGTGTAAAAAAAATAGAAGTGTTAATCTATCATTACCGTTTCCGCCTAACGTATCCATTGCACTATGATAAACATCACCAGGAAACATTATTAATCTATTAAAGTTATTATGACATATAATGTCTGGTAAAAAACTATTCCACTGTTCTTTTTGATATGTTTGTGTACCACTTGACATTGGTGCGTTAGGTGTGAGATAAATTACACAACTGTATAAACTAGCGTCTTTGTGTATCTTTTCGTCCCAATTAGGATCTTTATGATCCTTTTCATTCATTTTGTGGAATACTAAATTTCCTTCTATAGCATAAGCACAATTTGTATCGAAGTATGAATATATAATTTTACTAGTTATATTAGTATATAACTCCATATCAATATCTTTAATACATTCTGTTCTAATGCCTTCCCAATATTCAGTATCATTCCTAGATCTATAATCCATACTTTCTGATAGTTTGATTATTTCATTAGGGTTATCAAAAAAATTGTCTATAACTACATATTTCATTTTATACCCAATTCTCTATTACCCACGGATCTTTGCAAAAATGTGGATTAGGATCTCCATGGAATACACATATACAACACTCCACTCTTGGCTTAACATTTTCAATTACTTGAAATGTTCTTTCGCCTTTTTTCTGCCCAGTTGCAAATGCTCTATTTTTTCTAACTTCCCATTTCCAACTTTGTATCCAACTATCGGGATATAAGTCTGCCGGCGTCTTGCGTGTCGCTTCATACAACCAATCTTGATCTCCAAATAGTCTACGTTGAATCTGAACTTTGTCTTTATCAAATTCTTCCCAGACGTGATGTAATTGTCCTGTTTTAAATCGAACTACACTGCTGTTATACTTTTGCCACTTAGGACGCATTGCTCTAGTAAAATCTCTTATGGTGCACCATTTATCAGGTTGCCAGGTTAAAAGTTTATCTATATTTCCAGCAATAACTACATCTAAGTCTAGATAAAGAATTGTTCCTTTTATTGGAAGGTCTTTTGAATACATGTAAGGCTTACACCACCAACCTGCAATACCTTTCGGTAAGGGTATTGTTTTTATGTTAGGGTTTAAACCTTCGGTATTTTCTGTCAGACACACAAACTCATGTTGTATGGTACAATTACGTTGCACCATATTGTAAAGTTTGTTAACATAAGTATGATCATACTTTGTGCCATGCTTTAAACATAGCACATAAAATTTGTCTCCAACATCGATACTTAATGAAGCTTTTGGTGCCGGCACACTCTTTTGCGCCTTTTCACGACGGCGCTGTTCTTTAATAATCTTCCATTGATCCTTAGTGTACTGGCTCTTATCAATCTTTGCCAAATTACGCCTCGTAGATCGCCGAGTTTGCTCCGTGTTCAAAAACTTCTACACTTTTTACCCTTACACTAGGATTTAATGCAGTCCCATCTTTGATTGATTTTTGAATTAACTTAGTTAATTTAGTCCAGGCCATTTCTGCAAATCGTTCGCAACCTACTGCTGGAACAATTCTGAGGTTAACAATGCCGCCTTTTTTATCTAAATCAATAAAAGTATCAAGCTCTGGATCATCTTCTGCAACTAGTAATGTATGATCAAACATATGTTCTGCCCAATTTTTAAAATCTTTAAGGCCACCAAAGTCCATTACCCAGTTGCGATCGTCTAAAGTATCACACTCAAAAATTAGTTTAATACCGATTGAATAGCCATGTATTAAGGAACAATGGCTATCAGCTCGCCACTGACGAAATGCACATGATAGACCCCTATCATTGCCGTATGTTTTTGTAGAATAAAATTTACCCATCTCTTGCCTCCTGTTTTAAGTTCGAGTAAGTGTGATGCGCAGAGTATTTATAGTGGGATGAGCATATAAGTCCACTTGCATCATACTATGTATTATATGATATTGTACTTATGTTGTCAACCGTTACGTTAGTATATTTCCAGGCTTTGGGCAAGTCCCATTTGTCTTCTTGGTATATTGTAAATTGTATTTTTGGGAAGCACTTGAATACCATTCCTATTTGATGAATCCAATATCGTGGATCTACTGCTCTCTTACTAGCATCGTCATAATTAGGGGTACTCTTGTATATATTGTTAACTGTTTTTGTTTTACTGTGTAAATCAAAACCTAATAAGTTCACATACTTTTCTTTTGCATATTTTGCTGCTATTAATACAGCATAAGGGCCACTTCCCCATTGGAAAGGATCGTCCCACCTGTCGCTGCCTACATAAGGCAAATCTGGAACTTCACGTACTCTTAATTTTTTGAATTGATTAAACCAATTTGAGCGTGTATAAACTAACGTGCCATTTAAATTTACGCCGGCATTTAATGCTTCGTTTACCATTCTACGGTCTACACAAACTAGATAGTCTGTGTTGTAATCTCTATAGATAGCATTGCAGCCAGCTTTAGGGCCGTCTAGTTTATCTATGTTAATTGTTGCTCGGCTCTCGCCATTGCCTATTGCCCACATCTTTTTTAATCTCTTTTAATTCGTTCTTTATGTTTTCAAAGTTCTTTTCTACTCTTTCAGCAGATTTCATCATTGCTACTATTTTACTTACCGCCCACCACCACCAAAACACACTGGTTGTGATAAAAATAGTTGTTATGATTATAGATGTGATGTTTACTATTGAATCGAAGCCTAAGAATATTTCGCCTAGAAGAATGGCTAATGCCGCAAATGGTGCTGTCCACGCCGCATAACGCCAGTATTTTGCCTGTTGTTCTGTTGTCATAATTGTTCCCTCTCTGAA
>Ga0209037_1000300_pt1 | contig 15003 bp, 21 predicted proteins | sample SaaInl25SG_5_DNA_FD_188225 | JGI IMG/M metagenome (GOLD analysis project Ga0209037, IMG submission 188225) | Marine microbial communities from expanding oxygen minimum zones in the Saanich Inlet - ESP_125SG_5_DNA (SPAdes) (version 2) | ecosystem: Environmental > Aquatic > Marine > Intertidal...
CTCGAACGATTACATCGTTTTTGTTTTTTCTGAGATGGGATCGTAACCGCATTTCGATTCCAAATCGATCCCAATATTCAGTATCTTCCAAATCCCAGAAGGGATGCTCAGGACGGAGGGGCATTATTCGCCCATCATCCGTAACTCGTTAATGAGTTCAGAGATTAGATTATCTCCGTCGTACACAATATCATCCGCCAATACCTTGTTTTCCGTCATCAATTCCACCGCGTCGCGGACTAACTTGGCGAACCTGCGTTTCACTTCGAGTGATCGAGAGTGGCAATTCATCGCAAACTCCGTATCCCCGTCTTTATAGCCCTCTTGCTCAAGATTCTTCAGGCGCAAAATGCGGTTAATCGCACTATCGAACTGTCGCACCAAAAGCTCATTGGTGAACTCAAAAGCAGGACACTTGGAAGGAATCCCGCGAAGCAAGTTGTGGAACTTATACGCCGCTTCTTCACGACGAATTTCTGGAAGCGTCTTTGCGCGAACTGATTTGATTGCTGTTGATGCCATGATTATTTCCCCCTTGAGACGGCTTACGCCGCCCCTTCTGTAATTGTGTAAGCGTCTTGGCACTTGACGCGATCAAGCACTGTAACTTTCTGATCATCACGATCAGGATTGATTTCGTGATTTTTGACTTTGCCAGTCATCTCAACAGTCGTTCCCTTGCCAACGCCGTCGAAAGTCTGACCGCTTGTTGAAAACTTCACGATGTCGCCGCTTTCTGTTTTGACGACATAAAAAGTGCTGTAACCATAAAAACCTTGGTAGGTCTTTGCAAAGATGCACTCGCCAGTCAGTGAAATCTTGTCACCGACTTCGCCCAACCACTGCGACTGAGAGGCTTCAGCTTTGCGCTCCGCTTCAATCTTCTCACGACGCATCGCGTTGATTTCGCAGATCGTGTGCCCGCCGTTCTCGGCGCGCTCTTTCGCTTCGCGCGCATCGCGTTCCGCTTCCCACTTGGCAAGACGACGCTTCTGCGCGGCCTCGCGATTCTTCTGACGCTGTTCTGGAGAAGTCTTGAATGAAACCTTGCCTGAACCTAGGCACTTGAAGCAATGGCGATCTTCCTTACCCTCAACGCGCATAGTGACGTTGCCATGATAAACAACGCCGTCACCGCCACACCGAGGACAATCATCAAGATACAACTTAGACATAACTTAGACTCCAATAGTCAATGAATGAGTCTTGATAATAGTCGCTGTTCGTTTCATATGCAACACCTCTAGACAAAAAAATATCAGGTCGATGATGTTTGACGCTCATCATCCTCGGCCCAGAAGTATTCGATGTGGTGATCGATCGACGCGTAGGACTCAACGTCGTTCGGGTCGCAGACGACGACGTAGACAGGACCAATCACCAAGGCGCATGACTTGCCACCCAGTTGCCGGTAATTGGCGACCTTGATCGCCTCATTCACTTTCTTAAACGCTTCAGCTTTCATCTTTGTCGCTTACCAATAGCCACAGCGCGAAGACAAATGTAGTCAGAATCATCAGTTGAGCGGCTTGTTCCGTAAAGTACATTCGTACCCCCATAATCCAATCAGAGCGGCTTCCGCTCGACCATCATCCTTGATCCGCTTGAACCGATCCGCGTGATCGGGCCACTTCTCGATCGCGAGTTCACGCGATGACGTTTTGTCGCTTCCAAGTTTAAAGTATTTCTTCCACGTCTGCGGGCGAACGCCAGTCACGTTAGGCGTGACGGACGCGCACACGCCTTCAGCGATCCCGCTTGCTTGCCCGAACGCGAACATCGAACTGACACCTTGGTTCGGCATCGCATTCACGATCTCGACAAATGCGGAGTTGATGTCCTGATTCGCAACGATCTCGCACAACGCCCTCGCGTCAATGCGTCGTTTCTTCTTTCCGTTGACCACCTTCGATACCGTGGGCATATCGTGGACCTCGACAAGTCTGCCTCCATCCAACAGTGCTATGCCCCCACTGATGCCGACATCGATTCCTAAGATCAAACGTCCGCCTCCGCAACTTCGACAGAAAGTCGTTGGATAGCATCGCGAATTGCAGTAACGCTAGCCTTTCTTGGATGAGAGACGTTTTGACGCCATCTCCAGAAAGTAGCGCGACTAACACCCGCTTCTGACAACACTTTGGCACGGCTCACCCCCGCCTGTTTCATTTCGTCTTGTAGTTTATAAGCTACATCGAACGCTTCTTGATTCATCACTTGAAGTAGTCCTTTGGAAATAATGACTTGTTGCAAGTGTAACGCAAGACGACATCGGACAACATGGCAAGCACCGTGAAGAACGATGCGGCCCCAACGAACACGACCATGAAGATAAATACCTCAACCACTTTCTTTATCTCCCTGCATGATCGCTTCCTTCAGCTTGCCGTCCATCTGATAAACGTAGATGCGAGTGACGTTGTACATATCCATCCACGTTCTCGCGATGTAGCGAGCCGCGCCTTGGAGTTGGTGACGCTCATACGCCATCTCGATCCCTTCGTTATCGTGACGGATGATTTCCCATTCCTTGTGATAAGGATTGTACTTCACGACCGCGTAGTAGACAGGCTCCACACGCGGAGCCACCTTCTTTTGCTTGAGGCGTAACGCCTCGACCATTGACTTAAAGTCCATTGTTATTCCCCTTTGTTATTAACCGGAAAGTCTAGTAAGAAAACGTTTTGTGGGCGGAAGTTTGAGACAGAGTAATTGTCTCCGTGGAAGAAAACCTTGCGGCCCTCCATACACCCAACGTGCTTTGCAACGATACGCTTTGGCGTGATATTGACGATCTGAAAAACCATGTCCTCAAGACAGTTAAGGCTCCAGAAGTATTGGCCCTTGCGTAAGTTATGCTCGATGCCTGCTGTAACCATTTCGTATCCCCCTTGATACAACCCGAAGGGGCGGCTTACGCCGCCTCCTTTTGCATTTTCTTGAACTTAGCTTCTGACGTGAACTGCCCGTCAACGTAGATCCGTGAAGGCCACTGGTTGAATGGGCGACCGTGGTTCGAGAACTTCAAGATGATGTCTTGAGTCAATTGAACAGGCTTGCCATTCCACTCGGCTTTGATCAAAAACGTGCCGTTGGTGTTGTAGTAATCAAGCACTGGATTCTCACAAGCACCGATCTTCGCTTCAAACTTAGCAACCCAAGTCTTAGCGATGCGCTGTGAATACGCTTCAGCAGAACGCTCAATCAGTTCAGGAGTTGCGCGGCGAGCATGGACAGTGAACTCGCGAGTCTCACGATCAAAACGCTGATCCATGAAGTAAAGGTTGTAAGCAAACGCAGGGTCAAAGAACCGATAATTGATTTTCGTAGTGCGGTTGCGGAACTCTTGAGGACTCAAGTTATCAAAGTCACCGTTAGCGATCTGCGCGTCGTAGCTATCCATCATTGAGATGTACGCCTTAGTGAAAGACTCTTTAGCAGAGGCCGCGATTTTAGCTTGAAGTTCAGTTGCAAAGTTAGTGTTAGTCATTTCGATCTCCCTTAGATCATGTTTTTAGAGTCTTCATAATACTAGATTCTGTACCATATGCAACACTTATGGATAAAAAAATGCCCTCCGAAGAGGGCGAAGTCGTACAGGGGGTTGTACGATGAGGGAACTGTTAGCCAAGCAATCCATACGGCTTCGTGAACCGCGATGGGATTGTGTAGAACTTTCCGACGTATGGCTCGTACTCGAACTGACGTGGTGTGAAGGCAGGGAAAGCCGTTGGCTCGCCTGTCTCGGGGTCAACTTCTGCGACTTCCTGCGGAATAATGAGTGGCTGATCTCCGCCGTCGCCACCCATTGCGTTACGCGATTCAGCCTCGACTTCCGACATAGGGCGAAGCGTCGGGTCTTGAATCATACCCAGTAATCCGCCTGCACTTTGATACAGATATTCTTCGCCCCCAGTTGCCGGAACAAAAGTTGCTGAATCCACGGTTGATCCAATAGGAGCCGCCAACGCATTGGCGATTAAATCGGTAAATGGATTGTCGCTTACCTTATCAAGCCTTGTTGAGGCCATATAATTTCTGGCTTCAGAGCCAAACCGAGTGTCATCCGGAGCCATTGTTCTGGCCTCAGAGACTGTTTGATATCGATCAAACATTGGGTCGTACAGACCTGCACGTTGATTTTGGAAGGTTAAACCAAGGCGATCCCCAATCGATTCCCCAAAGCGGTCAAAGAATGAACGGTCATCAACTTGTTGCTGAGTCCGACCCATGTTGAAAACAACAGGTGCTACCCCACCCAAAGGATCAACAGTCATTGTTCTTTGGTTATTAGCAAACGTAATTGCGTCTGGGCTATAAGGAGATATCCCTTGTATGCCCATCTTTGAAACCGCTTGTTGCGGAGTCATAGATCGAGGGGCAGTCAAGCTCGTGAGAAGATTTGGGGACATATAGTCCACAACCCCAGACGGTAAAGTCCTAGGAGCCGCAATACCAATTGTCCCTGCAAACGGGTCTGATGTTGAGCCTCTTGGTCCAACAGGAACTCCCGCAGTCCTTGCTTGCTCGTAAGTTAGTGAGTATCCACCAGTGTCATCGACCTCGTTGCTCGAGTCTCCTCCGCCATAAGACTCTGCTGTTGACTGAGCGGCTGATGAAACGTCAGTTCCGCTATCGATTGAATCGAAATCGTCTGAACCCCAATCATCTGAGTTATATCCCATTAGTCTTCCCCGAATAATAATGAAGGAATGAATTGAGTCTGTTGAGCCGCTCCGATCCCAACCGCTTGTTGTGCCGCCGCTCGGTTCGCCGCTACCTTACGCGCCGTGTCCCTAGCCTGTTGAGCCTCTCTGAGAGTCCTCATTTGAGCGGTTGGACTGACATCCATCAACCGCTCTGCTACTTTCTGACTTACATCTTTTGGCGGCCTGCTGAAATAAGAGACAAGGCCACCGAACAACTTGCCCATCATGCTTGGGTTTGTCGTAACTCCGCCCGTCAACAACATTTCAGCCGCCTCATCAAACCCAATGTTGTTGCGCTCGATATCCTGCAAGTAAGCGGCGGTCTGCGACCCCTCGGTTGCAGTGCGTCGCGTAGAAACAAAGTCGGCTTCACGCTTCATGTAGTCAACAAACGACTTAAATGTCTCTGACTCCTCGCCACCCATCAACGCGGCAAGACGACGACGCTTCGCTTTTGAGCCGAACAACTTGCCCACTAAGTCAGTTGAGTCTGTCGTCCCTTCGATGTCCCTGCGAACGAAATCCATCGCTCCTGTAATAAAGGCGCGTCTTTCTGAATCCGTTTTGAATGAATCCATCCTCGCCTTCACGTCAACAGCGGACAATTTATTGAAATCTCTGCCCTCATCCAACGCGTCTGAGATCTCCATCTTACCCGCGTAAATGTTCCGAGCGTCTCGGTAAGCTCCATCGGTTATGCGATCAAGGTTATCGACGTAAGCGTCTTTCATCTCAATGATGTCTGCCTTTAAATCTGAGTCTCTTGATTGAGCCATTGCCGCATCAGCCCGCGCTGACACACGCCGCTTGACGCGCTCTAAGAACTCAAAGGGAACCTCGTAACCGCCTTTCATGAACTCTTCATAGGATGGAACTGCTGACAACTCTTCGCGTGTCACTTGACCGCGCTTCAATCTACGCTTCATCGCAGTCACGGCTTCACCATAGGCTTGCTTGAATACAGGGTCGTCAAAGTGGATAAGCAGGTCGTCGGTTTTCACTAGCGGGAACTGAGAACGAAGAGCGTCGTAGGCTTCGTCAGCGGCATCGCCTTGTCGCTTTAAAACATCGTTGATCAGCGTAGACTCATCTGGACTAACGCCAACCGCTCTTTCGATTTGCCGCTCAATCCGCTCTCCCTGAAGAACACCTGTTCGCGTCTTCAGTGGAACGGTTATCGCTCGATCAAGTTCTGGTGTTGAGCCTCGGATACCACGAAGAGTCCGAGCGGCAGTCTCTCCTCCAATATCTGCAAGAGTTTCAGGTATATCCTCCCCTGTTTCTCCTACATCAATCTTGCGCTGAACTTGCTTTTGAGCCTGATCCATTGTCATCCCAAACGGCAATTCCGCTTCTGGGAACAAACGTGATATCTCTTCAGCGGCTCTTGTCTCTGCGTCTCTGCCAGACGACATCAATCTTTGCGCCCCTGAAGTCAACAGCGGGAAAGTTCCTCCGGCTACTGCACCTAGCCCTGCTTCGCCTAACGCAGGCAAAGCCCTTTCGCCTAGCTCGCCTTCAGCGCGACCTAATCCGCTTGCCAATCCTTCTGCCGCTCCAATGCCTGTCGTTTCCATAACAGTTCGAGTCAGGCTAGGGATTGCTTCGTCAAATATCTTTGGTCCGTACTTTGCCGCCTTTGCCTCTAGCATCTTTTTGCGACCATACGGAATCAGCATCCAAGGTGCGGCTCCACCTATCTCTGCGCCCATTGCAGAGTACGGGCTTTGCGTTTCATACGCTTTTTCACCTGCGCGGATTTGAGCCAACCGCTCATCATATGTTTCGCCAGTCACGCCCTCCATAACTCCGGCAGGAAGAGCCGCGCCTATTTCGTCAGCGATGTTAAACGTTAAGCCTTGCAGACTTTTGAACAATGCGTCAGCCTCATAAACGCCGCCTGCCCGCGTGTACTTGTCATACACTTCAAGAAAGTCGTCTTCGCTCATCCCTGAGTTACTAATAAGTTCTTGAAGAGCATCGTCTCCCGCACCTCGATCCACTAATACATCGAACTGCTTAAACAATTCACCGAAGCTACTTTGAATTTGCGACTTTACTGACTCGGCCATCTATCCGCCCTTCTTAATAGCATTTGCTCTTTCGCTCAATGACCCTTTCGGCTGTTGAGACTGCATATATGTAGACTCACCACGCAAGCCCATAATTGGTTCGATGATGTTGTCTGCGTTTAGTTTCATGTCAGCGGCTTTCTTTTTAACTGACTCAACGCCAAGGTTATAAAAGTCCGTTGACGCTTCAGTCATCAACTCAGCCACGCGCTCCAAGTCTTCTCGTATTCTTTCAGGAAGCTTTTCTTCCCCATCCAACTTGGCAAGGGACGACATGATCTTGGTTGTCAGCGCACCCAATGAAGTTGCTGATTCAAACTCAGATGAAAGAACAGCACTGTCTGGCTCAACCGATTTCAAAGCGGCGACGAAAGCAACATAGTTACCAACTGATCCACCACCTTGCAGTAAGCTTACAAGTGAATTACGGCGACGAATGATTTCGTTTGTCGGGTCAGCATACCGCTTCGCGAACTTCTCATTCTGAGCAAGCTCTAGCTCATTCGCCTTCTCTTGAGTTCTGATACCGCGCAACGCTTGATCGCGGAAAGTGCTTGCGCTTGTCCTAAACTCTTTAGCGAGTTCTGGTGCTGTGACCGCAAACTTGTCTGCAAGTGACGAATAAACCTCAGCCTGTCTTGCGTTTCCTTTTTGAGCATCATCCATCTGAGATAAAGCGTATTCAGAGAATGATGTAAGTTGATCAGTAGGCGTTGCACTTCTCAACGCGGACCCCGCCTCTTGCATCGCCGCCAACTTAACGTCTTGTAACTGTTTTTCGCGCTGATACTTCTCAAGTTGCATCTGCGTAGACAGGTCTTGCATCCCACGTTGTTGCGCTTGGTTCATCACCTGCTGACCGTATTGAGTTGCACCCATAAACCGATCTTCGCCTCGGCGTACTGGACGACCAATCGCCTGCATCGTTGCGAATAAACCTTGAAGTGCCGCTTCGCCTTGAATGTCACCAAGCAAACCACCAGTCCCGTCATTAGCCCCTAGCAATCCTTGGACCTTTGGAGACTTGGCAACTTGCTTAGAAATGCGTTCTGCGCCCTGAAGACCTTGCTGTCCAAGTTGCGTCAAACTGGCAACTGGAGATTGTGGAACGCCAACTGGAGGATTGCCACTTGCAAATTGGTTCGCAAGATATTGCTCGTTGGTCATTGTATTAGGAACCAACGGATTCTCGGAGATCATTCGCGTTTGGCTTAAAGGTGCTACTCGTATTGGTCGATTCATGTTAGCCCCTTAAAACAAGTCAAAGCCAAGAGCATCCGCGCCCTTGCCAAACATATAAGCAGTCGAACCGATTGCACCCAAGTTACCGAGCAACGATTGGAACTGCGATGGCTGTTGAACTGTTGGAGCCGCTCCTGCGACCTGCGCTCCGTATCCAAGCGGAGATAACCGAGCCTGAAGTGACTGGTACGGGAACGCTTGTGAGCGGAGATATTCGTTGTAGTCCGCTTCCATGCCTGATTGCGTTAATCCACGCTCTTCTGCACCTAACGTCCGCAGGACATCGGCATCTGCGTAACCAACTGAGCGCAACTGGTTAGCCGCCTGACTCAGTGCAGATGCACCGGCCAACTGACGCGCTTGCTCATCGCCCATTAAATTAGTTGCTCGGTCAAATGCTTGCGCATAACCAGTTCCGATCACGTCGCCCATCTGCTGACCGAATCCTTTCAACGCTTCTGCTTCGACAACGCCTTGGCGTGACCCGCCGAACGCTCCTGCCGCTTGCGCTTGTGAACCCAGACCCTGAAGCGTTTGCGTTTGCTGTTCACGGATCGCACGGAGTGCCGGATCAAGCGCACCTTGCAAGAATGGGTTCATGTATTCCTGAACCAGTGCCGGATCACGATAGCTAAACTGAGCCGCTTGCGATGCAATGTCAGACGCTTGTTCGACTTGCGGCATACCTAGCCCAAGTTGAGCTAGTTCAGCCGCTCGTTCGCGGCCCGCTAACTCAGTTGGCGAGAAACCGGCAACGCGTTCGCCGCCGTATCCCTGATATCCAAGATTAGCGATATCTTCCGCTTGCTGTAATGCAGTGGTCGAATACTTCTGAAGAACGTCTTCGTAATCGCCATCAAAATTCGTTGTAAAAGCCATGCTTATCTCCGGCTACCTTGCTTCAGGTTCATGCGAATTGTACCAAATTTGAAGCCATCATCCCGTGTGGCTTCTAGTTTAACGCGTAACTGCCTCGCGGTCAGTCGTACATCAATGTATCCATCGGACTCTCCGAGTTCGTACTCAGTGTCTGAGTAAGTTCCCTCTGGAGTATTCTTTGTCCCGATGACTGCTTTAAGTGAAGGCAGGTTTGAATAGTCGTCTGCAATGATCCGATCGATGACGGCGAAACGGTCCCCTTGTCCTAGCTCCACAGGTCCGCTAACCGCGTACACTTGCCCAACGCGTGTTGTGCCATCATCCGTTGACCCAAACTCTTGATCGTAAACAACGCCATTGGGATCAACTGCAACCGGAGTGGAAAATGTCCCTTGATCAACCCACGCCGTTCGATCCATCTCTCCGACCATCCAGTGAGCGTAACGATAGTTGTAAGCGACGTACTTGTCGTTTTCATCAGACCCAGAAGACGGGTAGAAGAACCACATCTCTCCAAACTGAGAGTTGTGTCCGCCAAATGTTTTTGATTGCTGACTCTTATTGATGCCGTCTGTTACATCAAGAAGGACGTCGCACTGTAGAGGGCGAATTGCTCCGTCATAAATCCAAAACCCCGACTCGCTTAACCAAACAGCGGAATTGCCCGCAACGCACACTGAGTTCGCGCCAATGACTCCGCAATTATTCCCGATACGCTCAATCCCGTAAACGTAAGGAGGGCCGAGGTAGCGCATCAAATGACAGTCAACGTCTGTCCAGATAAGGATGTCATTCCCAACTCGGCGGGCGCATTTGATCAAACCCGCTGTCTCTAACAGCAGATCGCCCGCTTGGTTGTTCGCGGAAGGTGTCCAAGTAGTGTTGTCCTCTTGATCAGAGAACGCGACCTTTCTTGGGTCGCCGTCTGCGCCAAGCGCAATCAAGTGACGCTCATTGGTGACTACAAGACCAATACAATCCGTTGGCGCGTTGGTGATAACAGCGGCATCAGTGCCGGTATTATTCTGCCATTCGAGCAAACGACCGTCAGCCGTTGAACAGGCGACCAAGTATTCGCCCCAGTTATCGAGCGACCACGAAGTTGCGTTAAGTGTTAATTCTCCTGAGTCCCTTGCGTCACCCCAGTTATCATCTCCATACGCGCCTGCGCCATAACCTTGGCCGACTAAAGTATCTTCGCGCCCTGCCGCCAGATCGCTTGGGCTAATATCATAAAAGCCGCCTGCTTGAGATACATAAAGATGCGTGTGGGTTCCGACGGCTAGGTTCCGGATTTCATCGTTGTCGCGCCATGCGTGAATACCGCGAGCAACGCCGGATAAGGCTGACGCGGATGAGTCAAACTTAGTCCATCCGCCGACTGGCTCAAGACGCCCTTCGCGCCACCGCACCAAGTTGGTGTCGAACCAACGCCCTTTCGCTTCGTATTCTGTCCCGTTGCGGTAAACGCCTGCCGGTATGTCGAGTGGTACTAATGGCATTAGTCATCCTCAATGCTAAAACTGTTGCCTTTTCTCGCATTCTCCTCGGCGGTGACGACTCTTGTATTGGCGTCGTTATGTAATCCCGAGACAAGTTTATGAGCTAAAGGCACAATGTGGTCTACCACATATTCTACGCCAGTTTCCAGTGTGAGTCTCTGCGCTTCTAAATACTTGAGTTTCATGCGCCGTTCACCTTCGGTGGTGAACACCGACGCAAGCAATAAACGCTTCCGTCTAATTCGACCGTTACTCCGGTAGAGGTGTTTGTACTTTTTGTAGTGTTCGTTGGCTGATTGTCGTTTCTTTCGTTTGTACTCAAGGTTGCCGTATCCCTTCCAGTAACCCTTGGTCGTTCGTTCTCGGTTTCGCTCTTTAATGCAGTCGCTACAGTTCTTGTTACTGGTGAAGCGGGGCGCGAGGTGTCCACGGATACATGGAACATTGGTGAAGTAGTAATCACTGCCACTCGCGATCGCCTCTTTGCGAGTCTTTGGTATCCCTTCCATCGACTCGCTCTCGCATCAGTCCATTAGCTCAAAGTGCGGAGCATCAATAAACGGACGCCGCCCTTGTGATCGGCGGAGATCGATGTAGTCGTTCATCGCCTCTTCCATTGTGCCGTCGTAATCGCATATGTCGTTAATATGCCAAGCCGCACCCCAACGAACTTGGACGCCTTCCGCTTGAGCGGCCATCTTTACTGCGTCGGCAATGTCGTCGTAAGTCGTGACTTCCCAAGACACGGAGCCGCCGATATAACCAACTAGGTCAACCGCCTTTCCTTCCAGATGCTTCGACTTCATCGTCTTGCTCGCGCCCTTCGCCACTAACTCTTTCTGGCGTTCTTCGGTACGCAATCCTTCGCTGACGCCGAAGTCTACGTTGCTTAGTTTGATTGCGGCGCATACTACTTTAACCAACCTTTCATCAACACCGTCCAATCTGCTAAGTGAGCGTTTTGATAGTTCGTACATTATTTACCCTTCTTTAGTGACATTAACTTGTCCGCACCCTTCACGCCGAACGATGCAGTGACAGCGATGAACAACAAATACTGATACCAGTCTGGAAGTTGGTTCAGTGCGGCAAACGCTTCATTCATGCGCTCAATGATTTGCGGATCATCCATCGCAACGGAATACGCGACTGCAATCAACGGCGCACTCAAAATGAAGGCGAACCATTCATCCTTGATGCTGTTCTTCGTTGAGTCAGCCATCTTGGATTCCCAGTCAGCGTCATTGTTGATCGCGGTGATCTTACGCTGTTGGATCGCCTTCTTCTCTTCGGCCTTCCCCTTCAGAAAGTCCTTGCCCAACTCCAACGCCGGACCCAGTAACATTTGCAGCATTAGGCTTTACCTCTATCAGTTTCCGACCGCACTTATCGCAACGGCCAAAAGGGCGGAGTAAGAGTTCCGAACCGCACTCGGTCAGATAACCAAATGAAGTGAACTCGTACTCACAGGTTTTCATATCACTTCTTAGAAGCCATGTTACTGAAGCCGAAGTACGCGCCGATGATGACTGAGATCGATCCATAGTAAATCGTACTCATATCAGCGAGCAACGTAGACGCGCCTGCCAGTCCAAATGCTTCGGTCGCAACAACTGAGAATGGGAACAGCAAAATGCCGCTTGCCGCCATATAGGTTATACGGCGTTGTGCGTCTCGCTTGGCATCAGAATCGTCGATTTCTCTACGTCGGTCTTCTAAAATTAAAGCGCGTTCTTCTGGGTCGATAACGCCGTTTCCATTCAAGTCATACTTCTGCATTTCTTCAGTCATTTCGACTCCTTGTATAATCCCTTGGTAGAACCCCACATCTGTTCTGCATAAACAGTGTCCGGTCCGTCGTAACGGTGTTCAGCCTTAAAGTGTTGAGGGATAAGATAGTGCGAAGGCCATATCTTAACGCCTAACTTGTTCAAGTCCTGCGCCTTGGTTAGAAGCCCCAAGAACTTGTTACCCGTCTCAATGAATGCCGCGCTCTTCCCCATGACGTCTGGGTCTTTTTTGTATATTTCGTTAATGATCTTTTGAACAAATATGTTATCTGGGTTCGACGCTTGAATCGGCGAGATGAAGTTTGGGCGAAGCACCTCGTTTTCGTAAACGGTGTAGCAGAACCGCGCAGGCTCCGTTAATAGCTCATCGATCGGATGCAAGCAAACCGAGTCAGCCGGAGGTAGAAAACCGCCTTCCTTTAACAGCGTTTCGTAACGGATCATGTCGGCAACACCGCAATAATGCTGACGGTCATAGTAACGCTTCATATGATCTTTCAGCACCCAGTCGGTGTCTTTGTACTCTTCATCCGTCAGGATGCGGTACGTCCAATCAGGATGCTTCTCCACCCACGTTTCCATCCATTGCAATGGAGGCTGTTTGTGTCCGATCCAGATGTGAACCATGTTCTTAACCACATTCACTGCATCTGCATCCTATTCGTTTGAATGCACACCGCCTCATAGTTGATCTTCGGCTGTGGGGCTGTTGCCATGAACACGTCACGCGCTTCAAAGCATTTGTCCATTGTTGAGTAAAAGCTATTGGGCTGAACGTAATAGCGATCAGCCTCAAGAACGATGATGAACAGAACCCAGATGGTCATTTACCTTCCCCTGAGACTAATAAGATACAGTAGTAAGGCCACGGCCCCGCCCACAACACCGAGAGTAAAAAGGCCAACAGCACCATAAGTGAGTGCATTCTTGATGGCTTTCTTCTTAGCCAGTCTTTTAGCTTCTGCACGTTTGCGCTCTTTCTCTTTTAACTCTTTGCGAGTACGCATGAACGTCTGGTAATCGTCCCAGAGTCCGCCTCTCCCGTGGTAGATGAAAGTGCGCTTAATCTCGGCTTCTTGATTTCGGATATCTTCAAGTGCCATGAACGCTTCCATGTCACCTTCAGCGGCTTTCTTTTGAATCTCTTCTTTTGCGTCTGCCAACTGGGTCAACTGCTTGCCCATAGCACCAACTGATTGAACATTGGAACACATCTCGCGGATGGCTCCGACCGCCTCATTAGCTAGCTTGATCGCGGCTATCGCTTCAAAGATCATCAGCGAATCTCCGTAAGAACAATGGTCGCGGAGGGCGAAGAAGGGGAGAACGCGGTTGCCGCTGACCCGTCGATCGACAGCGCGGTGTTAGTCACCGCGAACATCGCTTCAAGATAATCCCCATCATCTACCTCGAAGATGCCTGATCGACTTGTCACCAACCGAGTGCCGTTAGCACTGATACTTGTGACTATCGTTGAGTTGGATATATCTGTGCCGTTGATTCGAGGCCATATGTAGATTGTCTTCGATGAGGAGTTTGATGACAGTAGCTCGCAAGAGAAGTCGACTTGGTATGTCCCGCCATGCTCAAAAACGATTCTGCTTGTCACCGCATCATCGATATCAATATCAACGGCGATCGCAGTGTTCTCCCAAGTGATCGCGTAGGCCGTGCTTGTTGATGCCGCTGAGTGTGTCGTGTCTGTGTAGAAAGCCGCGTAACTGTTATGACCGTATGACAATGGCTCGAACACGCCGTTGCTTGAAACGACAACGTGATCGATTGTTGGGTCGTAAAGAATGATTCCCTCAACATCGGCGGATTCGTTCTCTGACTTATGCTGAAGTTGCGTCCGAATCCTGTTGAGGTAAATGTTTAGTCGTGTAGCCCAATCCGACCAGAGTTTACCTGTCGGCTGTGGCGGTTGGGATTGGTATGCCATGTCACTTTACCCGCGCTTCCATCATGCGGTCTAGTTTAGCATCTAAGGCTTCGAGGCGGTCGATTACGCGGTTAATGTCGTTATGCACTTCCGCCTTGGTGACGTACTCTTTAGCGACTTCTTCGCGAGTTCGGTTGAGGAGAATCGAGAGACGCTGTTGCTCTGCCCACATCGTTTTGGCGAACCACGACATTCCGGCGAATGCCGCAGTCAACACTATGTTCCAGAGCATCATGTCCATTTAGTAGAACCCTGAAGGTTTAAATGAATCAGCGGCATATTGCGTCACCTCCGCAGTAGCATCTAAATAGAAATTAAAACCCAACCCGCTGTCTTGGGGTTTGATGTATCTGCCTGATACGCGGACTCATCCCACATATACCTGTTGTTTTCATCGTCTGGGTAAGGGATTGGAGGCTCCCACTGGCACGTTGTTTCATTTAAAACCCATGAGGCATCAGGCTGAGGAGGAATAAATGCATCCCTAGTCGAGTCATATTTGTATCCGTTCCCCGCATAATTTTTCCGAAAACTGGCGTTAAAACTGGTCTGCACCCAATTGGTATCCTGACCAAGCAAATCCTTGCAAAATTGAATCCCAATTGACTCTTGCTCAACACCGTTATCATCAACGACATCTTCGTTATCAACAGCGATTATCTGCACCACAATGTTGTTGCTATCTAGCCTACAAAAATATGCCATTTCTGAATCTCACTTAGTTGATGGCAAGTAATTGGTGTTCATCACCACCCTTGCCTTTGTGTCAGTCTGAGTCGCTCCCGTATGCTCCATGTGGCTTGGGAAGTCCACTAACCTATTGGCCTTACTATACACGATTTGATCTGTATCCTTGAATCGCGTGTA
>Ga0209037_1000311_pt1 | contig 14876 bp, 21 predicted proteins | sample SaaInl25SG_5_DNA_FD_188225 | JGI IMG/M metagenome (GOLD analysis project Ga0209037, IMG submission 188225) | Marine microbial communities from expanding oxygen minimum zones in the Saanich Inlet - ESP_125SG_5_DNA (SPAdes) (version 2) | ecosystem: Environmental > Aquatic > Marine > Intertidal...
TTGTTGTTAAATGTTATGTTGTTGATTGTCAAGTTGTTACGTTTATCTGTTGTTGCTGATCCCTTTACTGACGGGGGATGTTGTTACTGGTGTTATTGTCCACCTGCTTGTGTGTTCCTATCTCGCGCTTGCGTACACGTGCTTGCGTGCGCCTGTTATCGCGTGTGCGCCTGTCTATGCGTGAGTGTATGCGCGTGCGCTCATGTGCGATCACGTGCGCGTAAAACGTGAAACGTCTGCTTGCCTAAAATCGACACTGGCCATGTCGATAAGCTCCCTGCTACAGAAAAAACCTAAAAAAATCGACACCAATTGCAAAAAAAAGTGACCCCCTGGGCTAAAAAATGTCGGTTTTCTGTCGCGGACCTCGTCCCTATATCTATATATAACCCGTCAGTTCAGTATATGAGATGTAAAAATCGACACAAAAAGCCATAATCGACACTATATCGACACTATATCGACATTCGGTAGGTACTGTAAACACTGGGGGGTGTCGAAAATGTCGGTTTTATACTTATTATTTCAAGAAAAAAAAATATATATATAATATAAAAAAAGGGGGGGGAATAGAAAAGCACTACATTTGTGGCATGGAGGTAATTATAAGTTTACAGATTCCTAATGCTATGGTCTTAGGTTGGGAATGGTTTCAGAAAGGAGAGTTATTGGATTATAGTACTTTTTCTTTGCATTTAGTAATTGTGTCTGTAGAGTTTAGGTGGGATATTGAATAGATTTTGTGTATATTTGCATAAAATTTAATTTAATATGATAGAAAAACAATTAAACTACGGTAATGACGCTAAATCACTTCTATTAAGTGGTGTCAACAAAATGGCTGACGCAGTAAAGACTACGCTAGGGGCCGCGGGAAACACAGTAATTATTGAGGACGAGTTTGGTAGGCCACACGTGACTAAGGATGGTGTATCGGTAGCTAAGTCTATTCTTTTATCTGACCCTGTGGAGAACATGGGGGCTAAGGTATTACTTCAGGCCTCTATGAAGACCGCTGATTTAGCGGGAGACGGCACAACAACGTCTGTTGTTATAGCTCAAGCTATGCTAAAAAAGGCTTTCTCGGGATTAGATGGGTTAAATGTAACTGAGGTAAGAAATTACTTACAAAAAATGAGCGAAGATGCTATTGATAGGTTAACAGCACGTTCTAAAAAGGTTACGCCAGAGAGTTTATCTGATGTAGCGTCTATTTCGGCTAACAATGACAAGGAATTGGGCGCTATTATAGCTGACGCTTACAATAAGGTGGGTGTTGACGGCGCTGTTAGTATAGAGGAGTCTATGACTAGCCAGACTTATACGGAAATTGTTAACGGTACACGAATGAAAAAGGGTTATTCTAGCCCTTACTTGATTACTGACAAGGAAAAAAACGTAGCTACGTTAGAGAACCCACTAGTTTTTGTATCTGATAAGAAAATAGACACTAGGGAGGACATTGAGCCTGTGCTTGAGGTTGCTGTTAAGAACAAAAGATCTATTCTGATTATTGCGGATGTGGATCCAACGGTTATGGCCTTCTTAATACACAACAAGGCTAAGGGATTGTTAAGGGTAAATGTTGTAAACCCGGAGGGTGTTGGTCTTAACCGTTTCGAATTATTGGAGGATTTATCTATAATGACAGGCGCTACGCTTATTTCAGACGAAACGGGCCATGACTTTACAGGAATAGACGCTGATTTCTTAGGATTCGCTGAAAAAGCGGTAAGTAATGACCGTGAGACTATAATTACTTTAAATTCGGATCGAACCGCTGACGCGGTCAAAGAGAGATCGGCGATGGTGCGTAAAACTATAGAGGATAGAAAAGATGATGCTAACAAATGGCATTACAAGGACAGGTTATCTAGGCTTGCGGGAGGAATTGCGGCGATTCATGTAGGTGCATCCACTGAGGTTGAGATGAAAGAGAAAAAAGACAGGGTAGAGGACGCGATATTTGCTACAAGGGCTGCTTTAGAGGAAGGAATTGTTGCTGGAGGAGGAATTGCTCTTAAAAAAGTAGCAATTATGTACCCAAAAAAACTTAAGGTGTCTGCTGAGGAAGTTTTTGCCAGGGAAATACTTGTTGCTGGGTTGTCTGAGCCTGTTGAAAGGATATTATCTAACGCAGATTGCAGTATAGAGGAATTTAATGAGAAAATGAGTTCTATGAGCTGGAGATCTAACTATGGATTTGACGTAAAAAGAAAAAAATATGGGGATATGTTCGAAATGGGTATAATAGATCCGCTTAAAGTGTCTAAGAATGCCATAAGAAACTCTACATCTGTAGTATTAACATTATTAACGACTAGTTGTGTAGTCTCAAACAAAAGAGCGTAATGAAAGCAATAGGTAGTTTTGTAGTATTAAGGAAATTAGAGGAAGAGGTTAAGTCTAAAAGCGGACTTATAGTAACGGAGTCTTCTGACAACAAGATACGTTACAAGTTGGCAGAGGTTTTAGCTGCCGGTGAGGACGTAAAAGAGTTATCGGAGGGTGACAAAGTCTATTTTGACGTCGCGGCTGCCTCTGATATAAGAATAAAAGCTGAAAAATTAAGCGTAGTACACGAAAGAGGTGTAGTAGTTAAGGTTTAGCGTTCATTTTTTTGATCATCTGACGATATATTTTATCGCTGTAAGAATCCCCTTTCATAATTTTATTATTTAAGGGGTTTTCTGTTATGCTTTCTTCGCCATTTAGTTTCTTATATACTCTGCTGCATATAAGTTTTGATTTCTGTGTTAGTTCATATAGGTCTGACACGGAAGATCTACCTTCCCTCCATTTTCTTATGAACCCTCTTTCGATTACGTTCTTAAATCTTTTTTTGTCCCATGCCATTGTAGCACAAAAGTCATGGAATTGTTTTCTTGTAAAAACACTTTCATTGTAGAAGTATAACATCATTTCTAATTCATTAAGACTTATCTCGTATTTCTTTAAGGTGTGGTACCTAATTATTCTCCAATACTTAAGAAAGTCATTTGATTTAACTCTTTTTACGTACTTGGTTTTGCCAAGGTTTACTGTACTGACTTTTTCATTGTCAATACGTTGCATTTTTCTTTTCTTCAAATTCAATTAGATTTATGCAAATTTATAAATTATTATCTTTGCGCTATGTTAGATAAGTCAAAAATGAAGTGTAACTCTCCAAGAAAGAGCCCTAACCCTAAAAAGAAAAGGGTTGTGAAGGCTTGTTCTGGAGGGACGGAAAAAATAATACACTATGGCGCCAGCGGATACGGTCATAATTACAGTGACGCGGCTCGTAAATCATTTAAGGCAAGACATAAATGTGGCTCTGCTACAAACAAATTAACTGCAAGGTACTGGGCCTGTAAAGATTTATGGGGTGGTAAAGGCGGATCAACAAAAAGTTCACCTAAAAGTAAACAAGGAAAGTACTAATGGAAGACGAAGATCTACTTAAGTCAAACATGAAAAACGACATTCTTAAGCGTATGGGTGACAAAAGGGCTAACGGATTAGTTGGGCCACGACCAGAAAAAAAACCTACGGGTGTTTTTGATGTATCTGGTGTTCCTTTCGCTTCCGTGTCTGATAAATACATAGCAAAAGACCCTGTTGGGGAGAGATCTAGTAAGGAGCTTAGAGACTGGTACGAGAACCCAGAGACGATGAAGAGACTTGTTCGTCAGACAGGACTTAATGAAAGTCAGATAAAAGAAAAGTTATTGTCTGCTTACGCAACAAAAACTAAAGTTACCAGTAAGATGTCTAAGAATGCTCAAGGAGAGTATTTACCGGCAGACTGGGGTAGAAAAGAAAAAAGCATCTTAGTGGGTCCTAATGCAGAAAAGGGGACGGGGTTTCACGAAAAGATTCACGCGACTGAGATGGATGATGTTTTGGGTGGTGAGTTACTTAAGGTGACAGGTAAGCCAAAAGGTTTTTCTGATGTTAAGAAGTATTTAAGTGCTCCTGGAGAGGCATACTCTAAGTTTAGCGAGTTTAGATTGAACTTAGGCTTAAAACCTGGCGAAAAAATAAAAGACGCTAAACAACTAAAAGAGCTAGCTAAGAAAAAAGGATTAGACGCTGATATGTTCTTTCAAGCATTTGACACTGAAAAAATAAAAGACGCTATAAACACTATAGCTGTAACATCAAATAAAAGTAAAAAAGGTTATGTATAACGACAAGAAAAAAGACTCAATGGGTCACCAAGAAAGAGTTAACAAGGGATTGGAAGATTATGTTAAAACAGATACTCCTAAAAGAAGTCTTGGTAGCCAAACAAATATAAACACTGTTGTTTCAGACCAAATCCCTATGGACAACAAAAGTATTGAGAGATTAAAAAAAGCCAGGAACACTGCTATAGGAAATATCGCTTCATTGGTAATTAACAAAAGTTTGTAATATGGAATCAAAAGGATTAGGAGACACTATTGAAAAGATTACTACTGCTACTGGTATAAAGGCAGTGGTTGATGCTGGATCTAAGGCGCTAAACATACCATGTGGTTGTGCTAAAAGAAAAAAAACTCTAAATGACTTGTTCCCTTATGGAGAAAAGTGAATCTCCTTGTTGGAAGGGTTACGAGATGATAGGGTCTAAAAATAAAAACGGGAAAAAGGTTCCAAACTGTGTGCCTATAAAGAAAAGTAATGGGAAAAACTCAAGCTTACTACGACGCAAATCCAAAAGCTAAAGCTAAAAAGCTTGCTTACGATAAGGCGTACCAGAAAAAGAACAAGAAGAAGGTTAATAGAGATAGGGCTGAGTGCAATGCATTTAGAAGAGAAAATAATACATACGGAGATGGAAGCAATATGGACTGCTCTCACAGAAGAGGGAGTCTTGTAATGGAAAATAGAAGAACTAACCGTGCCAGAGGTGGTGCACAAAGAACATAAATATGACAATAAAGATTTTAATTGTATTAGTGGTATTATTAGCAATGCTTGCTGCTATGCTTATTTTAAATAAGAAAGGTGTAATTAAGGATGAGGACAATGATTTTATTCCAGACGCGGCTGAAGATGCTTTTGAGAAATCTAAGCAAGTGGCTAAAAATGTCAAGGCAGAGGCTAAGTCTAGAGCAAGGGAGATGGCTAAGGAAGCTGGTGATGTGGTGGACGCCTTTAAAGAGGTAGGCAACCAAATAGGTGACATTCCTAAGGCGGCTGCTGGGAAGAAAAGATCTGGTAGAAAAGCTAAGAAATAATACCATGGAGGATTTGAAGTTATACTTTTTAAACGCGTTTGCAATGATTGTATCATTCACTGAAGTGGATATGTTTTTGAAACTTCTACTGCTTGTAGTGTCTATTGGATACACTATTAATAAATGGTATAACTTGAGAAATAAAAATGGGGGAAAACCTTCCTAAATTAAATGATGACTCAGGAATATCTATTAACATTAAGTGGCTTGTTCAAATAGTCATACTTGTTGGTAGTGCTGTATTGTTGTATACACATTTAGAAGGAAGGATAGCGGATGCTGAAAGGGAAGTACAAGGCTTAAGGTTTAATCAAAATACTTATGTATTTCCAGATATAAGAATTATAGAAGGAGAGATACTAGATTTTAAACTTGAGAAAGCAAGAATAAAAAAAGATTTAGAAAGAATAAATGAAATTCTAGATTCTCATGAACATTAGTAAACACATATCATATAGGGAAGGTGTTAAGTCGAATACAGCCACAAGACTTGGCTTAGACAACACGCCTGGAGATTACGAGTTAGGTAACATGACATTGATCGCTGAGAGGCTTTTTGAGCCCCTTAGAGTTTGGGTTGGAGGTCCAGTGAAGATTAACTCATTCTACAGAAATAAAGAGCTTAATTTAGCTATAGGGGGTTCTCAGCGGTCACAACATTGCGAGGGTAGAGCGATTGATCTTGATGACACTTTTGGTTATAAGACGAATGCTGAGATGTTTTATTACATTAAAGAAAACCTAAACTTCGATCAAATGATATGGGAGTTCGGGAGCGATAAGAATCCTGACTGGGTTCATATTAGTTATGTGTCAGAGGATCAGAACAGGAATAGATGTTTAATAGCTTATAAAGAAAATGGAAAAACAAGATACAAAGAAGCCGTTTAAAGATACAGGATTAGGCAAGATACTATTAAGTGTTATCCCTGGGTTTGTTAAGGGAGCTAGCAAGGTTCTTCCTGATAGCGGGGTCTTAGGTGTAATTAAGAATTTAATTGACACTGACCCTGATATGAGTGACGAGGAAAAAGCTCAGGCTCATGATCAGTTGGTTGAATTATATAGACTAGAAGTAGAAGACAGGGACTCTGCTAGAAAGAGAGAGGCTGCTATAGTTAATTCTGGTGGCAAGGACTGGATGATGTCTTTGACAGGCATTGTAGGATTGACTGCTTTTGCATTCTTAGTGTACACTGTTGTAACTACTAATGTACCTGAGAGCAACAAAGAAATATTCATTCACATGATTGGAATCGTAGAAGGTGTTGCTTTAAGCATCTTTGGGTACTATTTTGGAAGTGCAGTTAAGAAAGATAACAAGGCTTAAAACTCTTTATGTCATTGAATTTTATAAGAAGCTTTAGGATTTCCCTAAGGCTTTTTGCTTAGTAATATTTTTGTAAATTTGCATCAAACTAAATGACTAATGGGTAAAATTAATTCGTATCCTGTAGATAATAACATTACAGACAACGATGTATGGATAGGATCCGATGGTGATAACTCGCTTATTACTAAAAACTTTACAGCCCTTGGTATGGCTACATACATAAATGAGTCTCAACTTATAGATGTAGATAAAAGGTATGTACACAATCAGAATACAACATCGGCTACGTGGGTAGTACCTCACAGCTTAAATAAATTTCCATCGGTTACGGTTGTTGATTCAGCTGGAACTATTGTTATTGGAGAAATAGACTACACTGACATGAATAACGTAACACTAACTTTTTCTGCTGCATTTTCCGGTGTAGCATACTTAAACTAAAATTATGGCACAGAAATTTTTAACTAGCATTAACTTAACGAAGAACGAGTTACAGAATGCTAAGATTCAAAACCTAGCATCAGCACCGGCAAGTCCAGTAGCTGGTCAAATTTACTTTGACACAACAGACTCTTTCTTCAAGTACTATGACGGTACTAAGTGGGTAGCTGTTAAAGATGGAGACATTACTAGCGTTATTGCTGGAGATGGTCTTGTAGGTGGCGGAACCTCAGGTGATGTTACACTAGACTTAAACCCAGATAACAGTACGATCGAGGTTAACGCTGACGTTGTAAGAGTAAAGGCATCTGGAATTACTGCTAATGAGCTTGATGCTACGGGAGTAACAGCTGCAACTTACGGTTCAACTACTGAGATCCCTGTTGTTACAATAGATGCTAATGGTCGTATTACTTCTGCTTCTACAGCGGCTGTAAGTTCTGACCTTAGTATTGCTGGAGACGCTGGGACTGACACGGTAAGCTTACTTACTGATACTTTAACAGTATCTGGAACAGCTAACGAGATTGAGACAGCAGTAACTGACAACACTATTACTATTGGATTGCCTGACGATGTAACGATCGGAAATAACTTAACGGTTAGCGGTAACTTAACAGTAAGTGGAACTCAAACTGTGGTTAACACTGAGACGATTCTTTTAGCTGACAATATTATTACTTTAAATAGTAATGAGGTTGGAGCGCCATCTCAGAATGCAGGTATTGAAGTAGAGAGAGGAACTACAGACAATGTATCTCTTATCTGGAATGAAACTACTGACAAGTGGCAAATTGAAATTGCCCCTGGAACTGTTCAAAACATTGCTACGGAAGATTTTGTAAATGTATCTGTTTCTAATAACAGTTATGCCGTTACAATCTCTGACACAGCAACGATAACACACGGATTAAATACAAACGATGTAATTATCCAATTATATGATACAGTAACAAACGAGACTGTATTTTCTGATGTAGTAAGAGCTTCTGTTAACACAGCAGTGGTTACATTTGCATCAACGCCTACTAATGCTATCAGAGTGTTGGTTACTAAGATTGGATAATAAATAACAAATTGCATGGCAGTTAAGTTTAAGAATACAATTAATATTAATGACCAGTATACCCTCCCTAATGTGGTGGGTACAACTGGTCAATACTTAAAAGTAAATGACGCTGCCACAGGTGAATTAGTATTTGCTGATTTAGGACAAGCAGCTGAAGTAAGCGTTATATCTTATGAAGTAAGAAACGAAACAGGGGCTAGCATTCCAATTGGAAGCGTTGTTTATATTTCAGGTGGAGAGGGATCTAGCGGTAATGTCTTAGTTGACTTAGCTACGGCTGCTACAGAAGCTGGATCATCAAAAACATTCGGCATAACAGCTGAAACTATTGCAAACAATTCTAATGGTAGGGTTGTACTAGAAGGTATTATAGAAGGAATAGACACTAGTGGTTTTACAGCAGGTGGTACATTGTGGCTGGGTGATACACCTGGATCAATACAGGCTTCTCCCCCTCCATCTACTCCTAGTCACGCTGTGTTTGTTGGTTATGCTGTTAGGATACAACAGAACAACGGATCTTTATTTGTTAAGATTCAAAACGGATATGAGTTAGGTGAGCTTCACGATGTATTGCTGGACAATGTTCAGAACGGTCAAGGATTAGTATGGGACGCCGCTAATGGCTACTGGAAGAATTCAGACTTAGCTGGCGGCGGTGGCGGATCAAGTACACTAACTGTAGAAAAGAACGAGTACACAGGCGACGGAACAACGGTTGCTTTTACTTTGTCTTCTCCTGTACAAAGCGAAAGTCAAACACAGGTATACATAGACGGGGTATATCAGTCTAAAGCAAACTACACTACTTCTGGTAGTGTTATTACGTTTAGCGAAGCTCCTGATTCAGGAACAGACATAGAGGTAATACATTTACTGTCTGTCTCAGCGGTTGTTTACACAGACGCATTTACAGGAGACGGCTCTACAAGCGAATACACGCTCTCTAACGCAATTACAGCAGAAAACAATACTCAAGTATACTTTGACGGTGTTTATCAATCTAAGGCTAACTACAGCGCCTCTGGAAGCGTTATAACATTTACAGAGAATGTACCTGTAGGAGTAGCGATAGAAGTTGTACATTTGAAGGCTGTAGACTTAGCATCTTTAAATAGCAATCAATTTACTGGAACAGGTAGTCAGACAGACTTTACAATGGGTCAGTCTATAGATAGTAAGGATAAGGCGTTTGTATTTATACAGGGGGTTTATCAAGAGAAATCTACTTACACTATAGACGGGACTACACTTAGTTTTAGTACACCTCCTCAGAATGGATATACAATAGAAGTTGTTACTTTTGCAAGTGTAGCGCTTGGAGGTGGTGGCGGATCAGATAGAAAATTAGCCGTATACGGATTAGTAGGATTAACAGAAACATATTACTCAACAATATTATCATAAACAACAACAAATGGCAACATTAGCATCATTAACCACATCAGTAATTAATTACTTAGACGCCAAGATAACGGCGGCTACGGCTACATCGGAAGATATAGTACTTCAGTCTAAAGCTCTACAGCAGCTTGGAGACGCTCAAGATTTGTTAAATGCGGTATCTATAGAAATCCCAGCTGACACAGTTGATTTTTCTGCGGGTCAAGTATTTACTAAAACACTTGGAGCTAATACAACTTTAACATTTACTAACTTTAATATTGGAGAGGTTAAAGACCTTGTAATTACAGGGGACTATACTTTAACTCTTCCTGTTGCTGCTAATATTGTAACTGGTATATATGATGGAACAGTGGATAACCTAATTCAGGTTTTATGCACATCTTCTTCACCAGCACAATTTTGGGTAACAATTAATCAACCAGTATAATGGCATACAATAGAAAATTATTATATACTAAAAGCTTTCCGTCTTGGGATACACCTGAAGGTAATTTAGGCGATGTTTTTCAAGGCAGTAGCCCAATTACCCCTATTCAATTGGTTGCTACAGAAATTAACGAGCCTGGTTCAACCATAACATACGCTCTTACAACTGGAGCCTTACCAACAGGATTAACTTTATCTTCTTCTGGAGAAATATCAGGGACACTAACTGGTTACACTTCAAATCAAACTGTAAACTTTACGATTACAGCAACGGACGATGAAGGTGAAACAGCTTTTAGAGACTTTAGTTTTACTGTTCTTGCTATATATGAAGCAGGGTATTTAGTTGTTGCAGGTGGCGGTGGCGGTCGTTCTGGAGGCGGAGGTGCAGGTGGAACTTTATCAAATAATTCTATTGATTTAACTCCACTAACTTCTTACTCAATAACAGTTGGCGCTGGAGGCGCTGGAGGATACGCTATTACTACAGGTACCACTGGATATAATGGAGGTAATTCTTCTCTTTCAAATATAATTGCTATTGGCGGTGGTCGTGGAGGGCAAAATGACACTGAATATGATGCGCAAAGCGGCGGCTCAGGCGGAGGAGGTGGTGCTACTTCTACTGTAACAACTTTTGGAGGTATCGGAACTGCTGGGCAAGGTAATAATGGAGGGGCAGCACCTCCTACACAACCCCCTCATCCATGTGCAGGAGGAGGAGGAAGTGGAGCGGCAGGACAAGGTCCAACGCTTCCAGGTACTTCTGGGAATGGAGGTATTGGGAGTCAGTACCCTTCAATAACAGGAACTAATGTTTATTACGCAGGCGGCGGCGGCGGTGCAACGTGGGTACAGGGTACTGGATCTGTAAATGGAGTAGGCGGTAACGGCGGCGGCGGAAGTGGAGCAATTACAACTTCTTCAACTTCTAATGCAACCCCAAACACAGGCGGCGGCGGCGGCGGCGGTGCAGGAGGTTCTCAGGGGTATGGCGGAAACGGAGGCTCAGGAGTTGTAATACTTCGAGTGCCTACTTCAAGATATAGTGGAACAACCACGGGAAGCCCAACAGTCACTACAGATGGATCTGACACTATACTAACGTACACTGGAAGTGGAACATATACAGCTTAAGACATGGCACATTTTGCAAAATTAAATAACGAAAATATAGTAGAGCAAGTCATTGTTATTGCAAACGAGGCTATGCTAGACGATAACGGTGTTGAAGTAGAAAAGCTAGGGCTTGACTTATGCAGATACCTATCTAACTGGGACAACTGGAAACAGACATCTTACAACGGAACCTTCAGAGGCAAGTTTGCAGCTGTTGGAGATTTTTACGATACATCTAAAGACGAATTCATAGCACATGGCTCAAACTAAAGTAAAAGACGGATTATTAAACTTCCCAGACAGGGATGACTTTATACAGTTACCCAGCGGAACAACTGCACAGAGGCCATCAAGTCCAGAGCAAGGTTATTCTAGGTATAACACTACTGATAAGAAGCTAGAGTTTTGGAATGGTACTATATGGCAGCAACTCCCAGGGCTTGTGCCGCCTATAATTACGTCTTTATCTTACCCAGGTGATGACTTAGCTGCTGATCCTGTTGGAGGTCAAACAATAACAATAAACGGTGGAGATTTTAAAGCCGGAGCTACGGTTACAATTGGAGGCACAACGCCTTCTGTAATTACTTTTGTTTCTGCTACTGAGATTACTTTTGAAGCACCTGCTAAGGCTGCTGGTGATTACGATGTAGTTGTAACAAATGTGGACGGAGGCAATGCTACATCTGTAGATGGAATGTCTTACAACGGCGTTCCTTCATGGACAACAGCCGCTGGGAACTTAGGAACTTTCCCCGCTGGTTCAACAATCCCAACAATTACTTTAGTAGCTACAGAGCCAGATAGCGGAACAATAAGCTACAGTGTCACTACGGGTTCTTTACCTACAGGTTTAACACTTACAGGTGCTGATATAGATGGAAGCGTTCCTACGCCGGCTGGAGATACTACATACAACTTTAGTGTTACAGCAAGTGATGATGAGAATCAGGAATCTACGGAAAGAGCGTTTAATATAGTTGTGTACTTACAGGTTACAAACACAGTTAGCTCTGTTGATCCATTTGGTGATTCAAGCGGAGTAACTTTGTATAGACTTGAAAACAATGCCAACGACGAAGGTGGTGTTTATAATGGAACACCTACAAATGTTACTTATAGCACAGGTGTATTTGGTCAAGCTGGTGTTTTTAATGGTAGTAACTCTAATATAACATCCTCTGCTGGTTTTACAGGAAATCCAGTTTTTAGTTTGTCTTTTTGGGTTAATCCTTCTTCAAACAGCGGAACTCCTTTTTTGTTTGGAAACAGTTCTTCTGGACAAGCTTTTTTAACGTATATAAATCCGAGTAACAAATTAAATTTTGGGCGATGGGGTGATAGCCTTGGAGACAGCATAGCTAGCGTCCCAAATAATACTTGGACACACATTGCTATTTCAAATAATTCTGGAAACGTTCAGCTATATATAAATGGAAAATCTGACTTGCGTTTTTCAACAACATATAGTATTGCAAGTAATAATTTTTATGTAGGTAGTGCTGCTAATACTTCTCAATACCTTAACGGTTCAATAGACCAGGTAAGAATATTTAACAAGGCTATAACCCCTTTAGAAGTACAGTCTTTATACCAAGAAAGAGTAGTTATTTGCGGTGGTCAAGCAAAAACAGTTGACATATTAGGAGACAACAGCTGTATAGCTCTATATCCTTTAGATGGCAATGCTAATGATTTAAGTGGTAATTATAGTGGAACGCCTACTGATGTTTCTTATGGCGTAGGAGAGTTTGATTTGGCAGGGGTGTTTAATGGGAGTAGTAGCATAATAAATATACCTAACGTATCTGCATTTGACGTTAATACAACTGGAGAATTTTCTATATCTGCTTGGATAAAGCCAAACGAAATTGCTTCAAGAAACCCTATATTTTGTAGCACATCAACTTTTAATCCATTAGATTCTTCTTATGTTGATTATAGATTAACTTTATGGACTAATGGATTTCCTAAAATGGACCAATCTTTTGGCGGAGGTTCTGGTACTCAAATTTCTGCATTATCTACAGTCGCTGCAACAGTAGGAGTTTGGAATCACGTAGTGGGAACTATAAAAAATAGCGGAGAAGTAAGAGTGTATCTAAATGGTGTTTTAAGAGATTCTAATTCAGCTGGCTCTACAACAAGGTCTTCTTTTTCTCCTACATTAGGTGTTTACGGTTCATCACATAAAACTAATGGATTAATAGACCAAGTCCGTATATTTAACAAAGAACTATCTTCAAGTGAGGTAACTACATTGTACAATGAAACTGCTTGTGATGTATTAGCTTGTTCAGGTACTACAAACACATTAGATATATTAGGAGATAGTAGTTGTATTGCTGCTTATCCTTTAGATGGTTCGCCTCTTGATTTAAGTGGCAACTATAACGGAGTACAAACAAATGTTACTTATCCTGTTGGGAAGTTTGATTTAGGAGTAGCTATAAATGGGGTTGGATACATTCAAATACCAACTTTAACAATTCCAAATACAACAACTATTTCTTTATGGGCTAAACCATATAGCACCGCATTTGGAGGTACTTTGTTTTCTGCTCAAACAAGTGATTACAGGAGGGAATACCCAATGCTTATATGGGTTCCTCAAAGTGCAACTTATAACGGATTTGCAGTTATATATACTCAAAATGCACAATTTATAACGTCATCTTCTGTGGCTGCTGTTAATGTATGGCACCACATTGTATGTATAAAAAATTCAGATGGAAGTGGAAGTATGTATGTAGATAATGTATTAATTGGTAGCATAGGAGCAAACACTACACATCCTCAAATAGCTGGATTTACATTAGGAGCAAAATATGAACCAGAAAATCCGTTTTTAGGAGATTTCTTTCCTGGAGAAATAGACCAAGTGCGTATATTCAACAAAGCACTATCCGCAGGAGAGGTAACAACATTATATAACGAAACAGCTTGTAATTAAAACATAAACAATGGCAATAACGAAATAAAAGTGGCAGTTGTATACAGACATATAAGATTAGATAAAAATGAGCCATTCTATATTGGAATAAGCAAAGGCAAAAAAAGACCGTACACTAAAAATAACAGAAACAAACATTGGAATAACATAGTTGCAATTTCTGATTATGAGGTTGAAATACTTTTTGAAGATGTTGATATATCTTTTGCTAAAGAAAAAGAAATGGAGTTTATAAAACTTTATGGAAGAAGAGATTTAAATAATGGTTGTTTGTGCAATCTAACAGAAGGAGGGGAGCTAAACAGGCTTGGATACAAGAAAAAATTAACCGAGTCTCACAAAAGAAAAACAAGTGAATCAATGTCTGGAGAAAAATGTTATATGTATGGAATTCCTAAAAGTGAGGAAGTTAAAAAAAAGATAAGTTTAACAAAATCCAAAAGAGTAATTGATACTGTTACTAAAAAAATATACAAAAACGGAAAATTGGCGGCTTTAGATACAAAATATAGTTACAGGCAGTTGTTTAGATTTTTAAACAATCAATATCCGAATAAAACAAATATGGTTTATTTAGAAAATTATAAAAAAATATAAAATGGGAATAACGAAGGTATCAAACTCAGTATTAAACCTATCAGGGAACACCGATGCGGTGGGATTACCTAAGGGTACAGAAGCACAGAGACCTACGCCTGTAGCGGGTATGCTTAGGTTTAACACAGAAACAAGTGGATTTGAAGGCTATGATGGAACCGAGTGGGGTGCTATTGGAGGTACGGGGTCTACGCTGGTTCAAGATGAATTTGCTGGAGACGGAACAACAGTAGCCTTTACTTTATCTGTAACTGTTATTGCAGAGATATTCACAAGCGTATACATAAGCGGTGTTTATCAAGAAAAGAACGCTTACAGCAT
>Ga0209037_1000325_pt1 | contig 14642 bp, 9 predicted proteins | sample SaaInl25SG_5_DNA_FD_188225 | JGI IMG/M metagenome (GOLD analysis project Ga0209037, IMG submission 188225) | Marine microbial communities from expanding oxygen minimum zones in the Saanich Inlet - ESP_125SG_5_DNA (SPAdes) (version 2) | ecosystem: Environmental > Aquatic > Marine > Intertidal zone...
CGGAACTTCGATCGCCTTGAACCGGGGATTCTTGACGTGATTCATCCACAGGGCATATTTGAAGTCGTCGCGGACGCAGTTGACCAAAATCTCGCCGTCTTCGTTCTGGTGTTTGTCCGCGGTGTGCAGCAGGTGTGCGGTCGCGCGATCCACAGTCGTCTCCGTCAACTCTCGCACTCGGCGACGGCACCTCACGAGCGCCTCCGCGTCCTCCGCTTTTCCCTCTGACAACGCCCAGTCCCGGTACAGTTCTGCCTCTCGCACGATCAGCTCGTGGTTTTCCGCCGTGTCGAGCGCGTCGCTCAGAGAGGGCGAAACCGTCTCCGCGAGGGTCGTCTCGTATCCGAGCACCTGCCTCTGTTCGCGAGGATCCGGGCGAGCGCAGCACGACGAGAAGCGCTCCCACTCGTACGCTTCCTGATCAGCCGTCCGGCGGGTGGACAGCTCTTCGGCGCGGGCGAATTCGAAATCTTCTTGCGCCTTGGCCTGCGCCGCGAGGATCGCATCCGCCGCCGCGACGCGCTCGGCTTCCTCTGCCGCTAACACCGCATCCTCGGCTTCGCGTTTCTTCCTCGCGATCTCTGCGAGCCGCTGACGCTCCTCTTCCTCCGCCGCAGCAGCAGCCGCCGCGGCCGCCGCCGCGGCTTTCTTCTCGGCGAGTTTCTCCTTCTTACTCTTCTTGTCCGGCTGCGACGTGAGGAGGAGACGGGGGAGGAGATGGATGATGGAGGTCAGCGACAGGAGCGGCGACGGTTGGACTGCACGCCCGAAGAAGGAGAAATCCGGGCGGATGGGGAGAATGCAGCGGACGGGGGCGAGAGAACGGCGAGCCTGGGACGAACCATCTTGACTCCCCGTCCGACAAATTATTCGCACCGCGCACCGAGGCGTGCCTTTCGCCGGACAACACTTACGCTGCCGCGTGTCCGCACGCCCTTCGGTCTGGTCGTCGCGTCTCTCGTCGACTCTAAAAGTGGATCGGTCGTGTTGAGTCGGCAACGGCGTGATTCCGGTTTACGACGTCTTTTTCACCCTCCAAGGGCACCTACCGTCGGGATGCCCCCGACAGAAGCACGAACGCGTGCGATGAGCCTTCGTCGCGTCGCGGCTCGAGGAGCGCACATCGCATGGAAATGCGCGGCGACTCCAAGCGTGAGGACTTGGCGTCCCTTAGAAACGGCTGAGTTGGCGTGCGCGTCCCGGGAGTTGGCTCGGTGCCGACGTGGTCCTAGAAACTTCGCGTCGAGCCCCATCGAGGATAGCGATATCTTCGGCGTGGGGGGCTCTCAAGGTATCGATACGTACACGAGCAAGGGTTTTGTCATTGGAGGGGTGGAGTACCAAGGAAACGTGTTTTTGTATCAAGAACTGTCGCTGTTGTGGGGGGTGAAGACGGTGGAGGAGATCACACCAGACGCGCTCGTCGCCGCACACATCGTCGACCCGGCGCCCGATATTCTCATCGTGGGCTGCGGGAACAAAATAGAGGCGCTTCCAGCGGAGACGCTCGAGTTCTTCCGAAACACGGAAACGATGTTGGAGGTGTTAGACACTCCGAACGCGATAGCGACGTACAACATACTTGTGCAAGAGGGGAGGCAAGTAGCGGCGGCGCTCCTTTTGCCTTCGGCGTGAGTTTTGTGCGACGAGTGAAACGAAGAGCACAACGTGTAATGGATAGTTTGCAACGCCGTGCATCGTACCCACGCATCACGCGTGAATCGCGTGATTGTCTGCAACATCCATAGAACCATGATCGATCTCGCTGGCGCGTCGATAAACAACTTTGCAGCTTCAACGCGGTGCCGCGAGAAAACAGCCTGTACTAAAGCAGCTAGAAAATCGGCTGCTCGAAAATCGTCTCGAAAGACTTTTCCTCACATTCGAAAGGGCGCCCCTTGGTGCGTGCACCACCTCTCTAGCCGGGGTAGGCGCAAGGGGGTAGGAATATACCCCGCGCTCTAAGATGGAGCCGGGTGAGGACGATGGCGTGTTTCTGAGCAGCGACGTGGACCTTGACGTTCGTCTGAAGGTGCGTGCCGCGCAGTCGAGCCCGTGTTCTAGGAATTCGCAAACTCAAAAAGGACTTCTCTCGCTAAAGCGCTCCTCCCCTCCCCACTTCCAACCTCTCAGGTTACTGAGTTCCACGGCCGCTTACCTACGGTGCGTATGCAACCTCACGACTGACGTTCGGTGTTCAAGGAAGTATCTCCCCAAGCGCTTACCCCGCCCCTCCTCACCTCTCTCGCATCTCAGGAACTCTTGTCGGGTAAAGGTCAAGCCGAACTCAGCGTTAGCTTTCAGTTGTTCGCGGAAGACGAGCCCTTGACGACGCCGACCTGCACTGCCGCTGGGACGTTCGAGCAAGGCACCGTGGTATGGGGAGAGACGTTGTTTTTCCCGATAAAGTACCGGGACTTGTCTGGAAACGCGAGGCTCGACATCAAGGTCTGGAACGCCAGGAACATACGAAGGCGCGAACTCATCGGTGAGGCGACGTTCCGCTTGTTTGACGAGCACCGTTCGCTTTTGCGGGGAAACCAGCGCATTTCTCTTACGCGCGCGCACGAAGGGAAACTCGCGATACAGCCGTCAGGACTCGAGACGACATCGACATCGACGGAGTGGGGCGATCTGAACATTCTCGAGTCGCGGCTGAAAAGCTATGAGCATGGTGATGTCGAAGCGGTGGATTGGTTGGACAGATTGACGTTTGCGAGAATCGCGCAGATGCAAAGCGCCCAACGCGCAGAACAGTACGCACAAGGACAGATGGATATTCACGTCGAACTCCCGATGTTCTCAGCGCCAGTGATGTTTCGGGAACATGCTCCCGTGTCGTCTGCGCCAAGCACGGCACCTCGTTGGGATCAGCTCATCTGGCTCGTGGACAGTGAAGTGAACATGGGCCTGGAGAACCCCGCGGAGCGCAAGCATCAAAAACTCACGCGCAGCGTTGCTCGAGGCGTGGTGGACCACGACCTGAAACCGAACGGAAACGAAAAACGCAGTCTGGCGGCGGCTATTCGCTTGCCACCCACTCGCGTGCTCGGCGCAGAGTACAACGCCCTGCTGTGGAAGTTTCGCTTCTCTTTGCGGGCGGAATCCGACGCGCTCACCAAGTTCCTGAAGTGTGTCGATTGGGCCGACGCCGAAGAGGCGAAAGCTTCTATCGAGTTGATGTACCAGTGGGCGCCGATCGATCCGGCTTCAGCGCTCGAGCTGTTATCTCCTACTTTCACGAACACTGATGTGCGAAAATACGCCGTCTCGGTCCTGTCGGATGCCGGGGATGATGAGCTCATGGGGTATCTGCTGCAGCTAGTACAGGCGCTGAGGTACGAGTCAGAGGACGACAGCCAGCTGGCGAGGTTCCTCGTCGACCGCGCCGTCGCGAACCCGGTGTTGGCGAACTTTCTGCACTGGTACCTCGTCGTGGAGTGGGAAGACCCGACGTTCGCACCTCGATCTGCGCACACGCATCAGCTTTTCGAGGAGGCTTGTCGATCGACAGGCGCGGTCGGTGAAGAACTGTGGGACTCTTTGCGGCGACAAAGCGAGCTCATGGCGCAGCTAACGGCCATCACGCGCGAGCTGAACGCGATGGGACGGGGTCAGCCTAAGAAAGTCGAACGGCTGAGGGGCATCCTCTCCGACCAAGGCGCCTTCGGTGAGCTCGCGTCATTCTCTTCACCTCTCCCTCTGCCTATCGATCCCACTTCCACGGTGACTGGAATCCTTCCGGAGCAGAGCACGGTTTTCAAGTCCGCTCTGAGTCCGCTGAAACTCGCGTTCCGCACGTCGAGCGACGAGGTGGTGAACATGATTTTCAAGAAGGGCGACGACTTGCGACAAGATCAGTTGTGCGTACAGATGATCTCCCTCATGGATCGGCTGCTGAAAAGAGAAAACCTCGACTTGAAGTTGACACCGTTCCGAGTGTTAGCCACCGGTGGGGATACGGGATTGATCGAGTTCATCCCCTCGCAGGCCATGGCGGACATTTTAGCGGAACACAAGACGTTGACGAAATACCTCGCGATACACAACCCGGATCCCGACGGGCCGTACGGTTGCTCGACGGATGCGCTCCTGAAGTTCGTCAAGAGCTGCGCCGGGTACTGCGTCATCACGTACATCCTCGGAGTGGGTGATCGGCACTTGGACAACTTGATGCTTGCTCCAGACGGACGCATGTTTCACATCGATTTCGGATTCATGATGGGACGCGACCCGAAGGTGTTCCCGCCGCCGATGAAGCTGTGCAAGGAGATGGTGGAAGCCATGGGTGGAACCGACAGCGCATTCTTCGGCAGGTTCAAGACGTACTGTTGCGAGGCTTACAACATCCTGCGAAAGCACGTGGTGCTGATCCTGAACTTGTTCAGCTTGATGGAGCACTCGAACATTCCCGATATCTCGCAGGACAGCGAAAAGGCCCTTCTGAAACTCGAGTCTAAATTTGCGCTCGATCTCGACGACGAAGCGGCGATGCAACACTTCCAAGTGCTGATCAACGAGTCCACGAACGCGTTGTTCCCGCAGTTCTTCGAGACGACGCACAGGTTTGCACAGTACTGGCGGTGATGACGCGCGTTTTAGAATTTTAAAATAGCTCTACCTAGTCTTGGTCCATGTCGATGTTGTTCGGCTTCTGAGAAACAGATGTGGCGTTGAACGTCGCCTCTCTCACTACCCTGTCATAAATGCTCATCGCCGCGACCGATCCTTCTCTCGACATCAGAAGCTTCTCGAGCTCCTGGTACGTCGGCCTCGTCTCGAACGTCTGAACGCACTCCGGCATCGTGTCGGCGGTCATCTCGGTGAGGACGAAGAGTTGCCACGGCTGCTGGTACGACTTCAGCAGCCGAACGGTCTCTCCCTGAATGCGCTGCTCGGAGAGCCAATACACCTGTTCGAACTGCGCGAGAAACTCTTCGTTTTTCTTCTTCCACGGACCGATTCCGAGATCGCTGATGAGGTTCGAGCCATCGTTGTTGGTGCGAATCTGAGAGTTGACCACAGCAAGAGGCCCGCTCTTCTTGCCCTTACCGGCGATATTCTTCAACTCGGGCAGGGTCTCCGCGGTCGGGAACACCATCGCCTGCGCACCTTCGGTGGAGAGCACCACCACCGCGTCAGCGTCTTCGATGATGCGTTGCCTGACGTCCGCCTTCTCGTCGGTGCCGATGTTCTTCAAGAGCTCACCCACCATCGGCGCGATGGCTTGGTACTGCTGACGCACGCCGCCCGGCCAGTCATCGAGATCAGTCGCGCCGATAAGAGGAAGGTTGAACTCTATGGATACCAGTTCCTTACCGTCGGCAGTGGCCCTGCGGACCGCCTCGGCAGCCTGCGCGACCTGTTCTTTCGGCGATCGAGGAAGCCTCGGCGGAGACGTCGTGGCCCCGTCGCAGCGCACCACGCCTCGACCACTGGAGCTGATGCAACGACGGGAAGTCCTCGGTACGCGAGCGCTCAGACCCTTAGAGGGCCGATACGTCGTGAACCCTACATGTGATGCGGCCGCCATAGCCATGGCCAGCGCGAGTCTGTGTGTGGGACGACCTTATCGGATCTCTCAGCTACGAAACGCGCGGCCAGTTGTCCTGTCCGAAACGCCGGGAGCGACCTCGACTCCGAAATTGACTTGCAGCACAGTTCACGAAAAGTCGAAAACGAAAATTTAATAATCAAAGCGCACTCGGCACCCAGTTCGTTTTTAGACGCCGCCGCCGCCGCTGCTCGGTCACACGGCGCACGCACCAACAGCGCGCGGGCGCGCGGTTTTCAGGTCATCGGAGGAGCTCGAGGGGCTACTGAGGCCTCCTTCGGTGTGCGTGAGCACGGTGTGATTCTCCCGGTACGATTCTACATCGCGCCTAACGCGAGGCAGTGCTGCCACGGCGTTAGCAGCCGGGAAATCTCGACAGCCATGCAGGGCGACGATGCGTGGCAGTTTTACAAGGGGAAGAACATCCTAGCTCCCATGGTTCGGGTGAATACGTTCCCCACTCGGCTTCTCGCGGCCGAGTACGGGGCCGATATTGTTTATTCCGAGGAGCTCATCGATAGGAGGTGCGTTGAACTCGGAGATCTTCCCTCTCTCCTTTTGCTTCGTTCATGTTTCACGAACACGGACACGGTTCCAACACCGCTGTCTGACGTACGAATGAGCTGTCGCGCGTTGCTGACCTCCTTAATTCACTTCCGCACTACCTTTCAGATTGATGCTTTGCAAACGCGTCGAGAACGAGGAGTGGGGCACGATTGATTACATAGACGATAAGCTCCCGGAAGAAAACTCGAACCGCATCGTGTTTCGCACGCGGAAAGAGGTGCGTAGACGACCCGCCAGCCTCCTTTGAAGCGCTTCACGAAAGGAATGCGTCCCTGTGCTGACCCTTTAACCTTCATGGATCGTAGGAGAAAGAACGTCTGGTCCTGCAACTCGGCACTGGCGAAGCTGGTAGAGCGATGAAGTGCGCAGAGCTCGCATGCAAAGACGTGAAAGCCATCGATATCAACATGGGTTGCCCCCTGAAATTCTCCACCACCAGCGGCGCTGGCGCTGCATTACTCAAGAAACCAGAAACAATCAGGGATATTCTGACAACGTTACGGAGAAACCTGCCTGACGAAGTGGGCGTAACGTGCAAAATCAGACTGCTCGACAGCGTCAAGGAAACAATCGAGCTCGCGCAGGCGATAGAGAAAACCGGCGTGTCTGCCTTTGCGGTGCACGGAAGGTACGTCCACCAGCGGCCAAGGGATCCTGCACACTGGGACGTCATTAAGCAAGTCGTCGAGTCTGTTTCATGCCCGGTGATAGCAAACGGTGATGTCTTTGTTTACGAAGACTTTGAACGCATACGAGAATCGACAGGTGCAGCCGCTGCGATGGCTGCACGTGGTGCAATGTGGAACCAGTCGATTTTCAGCAAAGGCGGAATGATACCGATTCGTGAGAACTTGATGAAGCTCATGACAAAGTGTCTGGAATGGGATCATTCACTGCGAAACACCAAATATCTTGCGAGGTAAGAGCTGCGAACATTACCTCCTGCAGACATCTCTACGAAACATTCAAACGGCGCGCTAACGTGTATTCCTTTCTTCCAATCTTTTCATTTCTTCAAATCGCAGAGAAATTTTAATTAAAAGTACTGGGCTGGAGAACGAAGAAGGGAGGGCATTAAACAAGTCGAACACTGTGGCGGAAGTGGGGAAGGTGTTCGACTTGCCGGATGGTATCGTTGGGCGCAATCGTCTCGCCCCGTTGAAGCGATCTTTTGACGAAGTCGGTGATGAGGCTTGACAGTGATATACAGTGATTTAGCTTTTAGAACTTTCGTGTCTCCGCTTATTGCATTATTCGTTGAGCATGTCCATATATTATAGCGACATTGCTATGAAATATCATCCCTTTCGCGAGGGAACGTACAATCTCCCCCCTCGCGGTTCCGGCGATGTTTCCCCGCAAAAGTTTATTATGTAAGCGCTAAGGATGCAACAGCTCGAATGATGTAGTTATGCGTGTTATTGAATGAATTTTGGTGTTTGCGCTTTGAATCTTGAATACGTTTCAATCGTGTACGCGCTCACTCGATTTTTGTTTTGAATCTATCATGCGTCTTGGCGCGCGCTATGCCTAAGGTTTGACATCAGCGAAACTAATACAGACTATCGTGTCGATATGACGGCGGCTGTGCTCCTCTCCGGACACCATCGTCCGTACCTGCTGAAGGATATTGACTAGAAAGTGAAGCGTTACGATACGCACCAACGCCGGGGATAGGCTGCCGCCGCTCTAAGGGAGGAAGCTTCAGTTCCGCAACACCCATGGAAGACGGTTGTAGCATCGTCGAGCGATAGCGAGCGCTTCCTCCGTAACTTCCCAGGTGTTTCCCGCGTACCGGGATATCACCTCTGTCGTGCGTGCTCAATTCGCGCGAATACTGTCCCACCCCGTGCCGCAAACCAGCTGCGGGCGCGCCATAAGTGTCCCTTCTCGCAATCGGGGGACTTCGTCTGTCAAGTCCGTACGTGTCCCGGCCGAAGTCGTACCTCGGCCCCGCTCCCGAAACTCCCGAGCTTTTTTCTGAAACTCCAGAGTTTCCTTTTCCGTATCCACCGAGGTTCAGTTTATGCAGGGGAGCGATGCTCTCAACACCGTACCCACCAAATTGAGAGGCACGCAAACGCGAACCACCAATGAGTGGATCATGACTATTTTGCGCAGCTGCACCGTTGCCGTAGTTGGAATACAATCTGGAACCAGTAACGTGCTGAGGCGCGCGTTGCTGAACTTGCATCGGGCGGGAGCTGCTCGCGGTGCCATATAGCTGACTTCCGACGCGTTCTTGCGGATCCCCTCGCGACGTCGTGTTCTCGCCGTTGGCGTACGGCGGCGGTTTACCAACGACGTCCAAAGGCTGTAATCCTCGGGTGTAATCCCTCGACCCTGAGCTCACCCTCGAAGACAATATGGAACTCGCGCTTGGTTGAGCGCCGAGGCTCGCCGGCTTCTGAGCCAGAGGGTTGTTGTAACTGCCAAACGAGGTCGCCGCCAAAGGTTTGCTGAGCAGCGGGTCGCGCATGGCAGAGCCCTGCTCGTTTTTCGGTTCATGATGCTGGTAGTGATGCCGACGCGGGACAGCTTGTTCTGACGTAACGTCGTGGCGGCCTCGATCTGTCACGGATTCTACCCGCTGTTTGGCTGCTTGAACGTGCTGCGAAGCGGACGCGGAACTGTTCTGGCGCGACGCGGGCTCGCCCCAACGCGATTTCGCGACCGGCTCTTGCGGAGCGGGAACAGATGACGCCGAATTGCTCGGTTGGAGCGGTTCGTGTCTGTGGATTTCGTGGGCGTCCACGTGTGGACTGGCAGCGACCACAGCCTCTTCAGATGTTCTCGTCTGAGCCGAGCGTCGCGCCTGAGGTTTCGGTTCATCTTTCAAACTCAGCGGGTTGGTGATGCCGGTTTGGAAGAACGGCATCTGAAGGCACTGCACGGCGGTGGGACGTTTCGTCGGGTCCCACTGTAAGCATGCCTCCATGAAGTCAAGCGCCTCCTTGCTAGCATTGGGGACAAGCTTTTGTAGCGGCGTCGGATCGAACTGGGGAAAGTGAAATCCCATCTTGCTCGCCAACTTCATCCCCTCCGGCCACGACTGTTCGTTCGGTGTGCCGTTCACGGCGCAAATCTTATAAATCTCATCTTGCTCGCTGCTCCCCGGAAACAGCGGCCGCAGGCTGAACAACTCCGCGGCGATGACACCGATGGCGAAAATATCGATCGGGGAGTTGTAATACGGCGACCGAAGTAGCACTTCCGGAGCTCGATACCACCGCGTAGAGACATAGTCCGTGTAAGGCGGCCTCGACCGAATCTCGCGAGCCAGCCCAAAGTCCGCAAGCTTCACGGTATCCTCGGTGATGAGGAGGTTTTCTGGCTTGAGGTCTCTGTGGAAGTACCCGTGCTTATGCAAATAAGCGATGGAGTGCAGAATCTGATAGATCCAGTTCTTCACCCGGGTCTCGGAGAAGTACCTATCGCGGTCCTTTATTTGTTGATACAGGTTCTGCTTCATGTGCTCGAACACGAAGTACAGCTCGTCGTTCTCGCGAATGACTTCCTTCAACTTCACGACGTTGGGGTGGTTCAGCTTGCGCAAGGACTTCACCTCACGAAGGGAGATGGCCTCCTCCCAGCTGTAGAACTTACGCTTCATCTTCTTGATGGCAACCACCTCGTTCGTCTCTCTGTTCGTCGCCTTCCACACGCTGCCATACGTCCCGTCTCCGAGTTGCTTCTGCACCTTGTATCGATTCATGGCTTTAGAAGCCGCGAGCGGGGATCACCCACCCGCTCCGCTCGGCTCACCTGGTATGTCTCTCACCTAGTAAAGGACCGCCTGCCGAGGCAATCGGCACCGCCGATACAGCCGATACGACCTCCGTCGACAGTATCGGGCGGGCTTCCTTCGGTCAGAGGGTCCCCCGCGGCCCCGAAAGTGCCGTTTTCGATCGGAAAAGACGCCTCTCAACGGAAGGCCGAGAGCCCGCGACTCCACGGCGACGTTTGATTAATTTCGCGGACAAAGCTGGCTGGCTGGAGCCTGGAAAAGTTTCATTTCGTTTCCTCACAGAGGAGGGGGCCGAAAAAGAGACTCGTGTCGGCTCGTGGGGTATACGCGCGGGCGCCGCGGGGTGTGCACCTCGCGCTGAGGCAGGTCGCGCCGAGTCGAAGCGAGTGTGGGGTACGCTCGGATTCCATCGGCTAGACTCTGACAGTTTCGCATCTGCCTCCACTGGGAAGCGACCCGGGCGCACGTCGACTGATATTCTTTTCGATGGCGAACTCGAGATCTGCGCTGCGTCGCGTCGCCTGGCTTGTGGTGCTGCTCCTCGGTTTTGTGTCGTGTGCGGCTCGCGATGCCGATCCGTACAGGCTGCTCGATATCACCCGTGGTGCCACCGACTCCGACATCAAGAAATCGTACCGCAAGCTCTCCCTGAAGTACCATCCAGACAAGCAGCAGGGCAAAGCAGCGGACGAGGTGGAGAAAGCGGCGAACAAGTTCATGTCGATCCAGAAGGCGTACGAGACGTTGTCAGACCCGGAGAAGAAGCGAAACTACGACATGACCGGATTCGCTGATCCCAGGGACGCGTATAGGTCGTCGCCAGGAGGGCGCGGCGGCCAACAGCAGCGTCGCGGTCCGGGTTCTGCTGGACGCGGCGGGTGGGACTCGGATACCGCCGGCTTTCCCGGCGCCGGAGGCCGGTTCGGCGGATTCGGGTTCCCCCAGGCTGACCCGATCACGTCGGAGACCCAGGAGCTGACCCCGAAGAATTTCGAGAAGCTGGTCTTAAACAGCAATAAAGCGTGGCTGATTCAAGTGTACCACGATGCGAGCGAGAAGTGCCAACGTGCGGCGCCCGTATGGGACCAAACTGCGCGAACGCTCGACGGCAGCGCTAAACTCGGTCGGGTCAACATGGCGACGTATCCCGACCTCGCCGCGAAGGTTGCCCCTCAGCACCGGTTTTCCTCGTCTGCGGTGTCACCAAAAGACCTTCCCGTTGTGATTGGTTTCGACAAGGAGTGTGCCGCGTTCTCGTGCAAACGTCGGTATCGGGGGTTCATGCGCGAGACAGCACTGAGCAACTATGTGCTCGATCGCATGCTGAAGTACAAGCAGGTTCCGGAGTACACGCGCGACACGCTTCCCATGTTTCTCGAGAGCGAACCGAGCAAAGTTAAGTTCGTGGTATTCCTCTCTCGCTCATCCGCGCCCCAGCCGCTCTTGAGGCGCGCGGCGACCGAGTACGAACGCGAGGTCGCCTTTGCGGTGGTGCATCACAAGAGGGTCGACGCGTCGCACTGGCTGAAAAAGTTTGGGGTCCGCGCGCACTCGGCTGTCATGGTGATCAAAGAGGACGGCAAGAAAATCGTGGAACACGACGTCACCGGGAAGGGGAAGTTGCGGGAAGTGCTCATTGAGCACAAGCTGCCGATATTACCGCAGCTGCACGCGGAAAGCTTAAAGTCGACGGGATGTCAGCCCGGTGGATTGGTGCAGGTCTGTCTGGTGGTACTCGGGGTCCAAGGGTGGGCACTCGAAGACGCGAAGAAGATGCTTCGCGACGCGAAGCTCTCCTTGGATTCCGCCGCGGCGTCGCCGAGCGATCCGCTCGTCGCGGCGCTCGGTGAGAACAAAGAGCTCGCGTTCGCGTGGATCGACGCTGCGTCTCAAGGAGCGTTCTGTCGGGCACTTTTGTACGATAATCGAGATGATGCGGCATCTTGCGGTCGCGCGACGATGGAGCCCCGGATCGCCGTCATGCGCTTCCGCAACGGGCCGGACAGCATGGAGTACGGCGGATACGAGGGCGCGATGTCCGCGACGGAGATTTTGTCTTGGGTTTCCAAAATCTTCGCAGGCAAAGGACAGCGGTTGATCTTGGTCGACAGGGACGCGCCCAATTATCCTGAGCTGAAAGCGCGGGTACCTGGAGCGATGGACTACGTCAAGCGGATCAGGATGACTGTCGGGGCTTCTGCGTATGATCTGGGCGAGGAGTTTATGTACGCGCTCGCGGAGTCGGGACCCATCTTGCCCTTCTTCGTCGCGCTGCTCGCGGTTTTCGCTTCAACTTTCTTCCCCAGCAAGCCGAAGCCGAAGCCGCGTCGCGATGTCAAGCGGAATCCCGCGGATGACGATGTGATGATCGAGTACGACGACGAGGCTTTGGCCAGCCTGAAAGAGAACAGCAGCGAGATGGTCGTGATGATGTTCGTCGACGGGAAAAGTACGAGCCAGACGGTTTTCAAGCGCGTACGTGCGTCGTTTTGGAGGGAACCGATTCTCTCCTTTGGCACCGTGAACATCGCTCGACCGGGTCCGTGGGCTGATTTCGCCAGGAGCATAGGAGCGCTTCCGGGGTCGGTTATTGTTTGGCACGCGCATCGCAAGAAGTTTAAGAATATCGGCGCCGGAGACGGGAGCGTACCGCATCCTCTGGTATGCTCGAAAATCGAGATCATCCTTGACGGCGCAGTCAAGTGGGACGAGGCGGCATGGCCCGAACAGACCATCGCCGATAGTACTGATTAGATAGCAATGCAATGCGCGCGTCTTATGCTATTAAAACTATCATAGATAAACTTATACTAAATCAAACGACACGGTGTTGTCGGCGTTCGCGTCACCGAGGAGCGCCCGACCGCTCTTTCGTCGGCGAAGGCGGCGCTTCACCGGCGGCGGGCTTCACAGGCAAATGGCTCCTGGCACCGAACTCGCCCGCTTGGAGAAAGTTCTGCACGTTAGCCTCCAGTTTCGCCTTATCCGCACCGTTCATGATGTGTAAAAGGTTTCCGCCCCTGTAGAATCTGAATTCCGGGGTACCGGAAACCTCCAACACGTCGCGGCACAGGTGCGCGGAGCCCGGACACTCGTCGCCCATCACCTTAAGGAACACGGTGTCGAGATACTTTGACGCCACGCCCTCGTACTGCTTTTCGAACATCATGCAGGGTCGGCAGTGCGTGTAGCCACACTCGAGCACGACCAGCGACCCTTCATCAAGCACTTTGCCCGTGACGATGGAAGACTGCTCGCGCGCCGCCTTGAGGTTCTGCAAGAACTCGTCTTCAGAGCGGATGACGTGCACCTTGCTGCTCGCGAGATCGACCATGCGGTTGAACCACGCCAGGAAATGCGTCGGCGTGGCTTCGCTCTCCAAGCCCCCGGTGAAGTCGCGGAGCAGACCCGTGATTTCGGTATCCGAGAAGCTCGTGCCCATGAGTATCACGCCTTGGAGTAAGTCATCGTGGCTCAGAAGGCCGTTTCTGTCTCGGTCCATGCGCTTGAACGCCCACAGCAAGTCCTGCTCGAACACCTCACGAGGCTCCGGACTACCGGTGATGGTCTCCGTCAAAGCCGCTCGGAGAATCTCGGCTGCTTGGCGACGTCCGAGTTCGATGTGCGCGCCCACGGCTGCGCCCTTGACGAGCGCGCGATCGGGGAAGTCTCCAATAACCAGGACGCCGGGGTCGAGGCCCGCGGCGGCGACTCCCGGCCTGAGCAGCGGCAGCAAGAGCTCCTCGGGGAGGTCAGAGGCCGCGCCGGTGGTGAGCAGAATAATTTGATCGGGCTTGACGCTCGCCGCGATCTTCTGGATGTACTTATCGATGAGCGTGGCCCAAGCCATGACAGATTCGAGACCCTGCAGCTTTTGCAACTCGCACTCGTAGAAAGGGTTCGCGCCGCCGCGGCCGCTGGAGAAGAGCGCCTTCTCAGGAGGCGACGCCGTGACGAGCTCCACGACTTGTTTCGCCGTCTCTTCGTCCAGCAGAGGCGCAACACCCATCCAGTCGAACTTGTCGTGAAGCTTTGCGAGCTCGCGCTCGTACGTCCACGTTAAATGTTTGAGATCTGAGTTCCTCACCTTCTGTCCCCGATTGTACGTCACCGTGCCCATGCCTTTGCCGATGGTCATCACGACAACCAAGCCGTTTGTCTCGCGCCCAGGACCGAACATGAGCTCGGTGTACGCCGCCGCCTCCGTGTGAATCATCGTCGCCACCTTACCCTTGCTCTTGGGCATCATGGATTCGAGGTTCTTCGCCGTTGCTTCGTTGCCGAGCGCGCGCATGATGGCGCGAGTGACGCTCACGCCGACCGGGCCCTTCCAGTTGAAATGATTTATCACCTTCGTGACTGCCTCCCTGACGCTCTCTTCCGAGACATCGTTCAGGGCGGTGGTCACCCCCGGGCGCTGGAACTCAGCGTTCGCCGTGTCCACGGGAGCAGCCTTCAGGGAGTGCATGCGCAGCTCCATACCGAGGATCACCTCGCCTTCGGGATAATCCCTGCGACGTGTAGAAGAGGGTATGGTGCGGTTAGCGTCGACGCGTTTACACCGCCCGAAAAAAGTCGGACGGGCCGACAAGTGGCGGCCGAGGAGATATTTTTTTGTCGACGAGTGGCTGCTGAAGGACGCGACGTCGACGTCGCTGACGGGCGCTCGAGGCCCCACTCACCGTTCGGAGATTTTCCACGGAGTCGACTGTCTTCCGGCGCAGCGAATCACGGCGCATCTGGTGTCGGAGAGGGGTTGAGGGGCGAGGTTAG
>Ga0209037_1000326_pt1 | contig 14642 bp, 18 predicted proteins | sample SaaInl25SG_5_DNA_FD_188225 | JGI IMG/M metagenome (GOLD analysis project Ga0209037, IMG submission 188225) | Marine microbial communities from expanding oxygen minimum zones in the Saanich Inlet - ESP_125SG_5_DNA (SPAdes) (version 2) | ecosystem: Environmental > Aquatic > Marine > Intertidal...
GACCAGCTGCTTACTGAATTTGAAAACGAAACCTATCTGGCAATGCAGCGGGGCTTCTCAACGAACCTGATTATTCACTCGTTTGCACTGACAGCAAGAGAAGTCGGAATCAAAAAAGACATAGTCGAACCGTTTTTCTTCTCGATGAGACAGGACCTAACCGAAACAATCCATGACCAGGCGTCTTTTGAAAAATACGTCTATGGCAGTGCCGAGGTTGTTGGCCTGATGTGTCTCGCGGCTTTCACTCATGGTCACAGCTATTCAGACAAAGAAAAAAAGGTGATGGTTGAGGGAGCCAGAGCACTTGGCGCCGCCTTTCAAAAGGTGAACTTTCTGAGAGATCTGGCATCAGACTTTGAAAAGCTGGGCCGCAGCTACTTTCCGGGAGTCGAAGTGAAATCCTTCAACGATGCGGTCAAGGATTCTCTGGTGGCCGACATAGAAAACGACCTTCGTGTGTCTGCAGCAGCACTTCCATCACTCCCAGCATCACCTCGAAAAGCAGTGACCGCTGCGCAGTTACTTTTCCAGGAGCTGAACAAAAAGATTGCAAAAACCAAAGCCGAGGAACTAATTCAGACCCGCATCTCGGTTAACAACCTACGCAAGCTATTTCTGCTTGCAAGAACATTGCTAGGAGCAAAGCCTTGACCGATAAGAGCGCCGTTGTAGTTGGTGGAGGAATCGCAGGACTTGCCTCGGCAGCCCTGCTAGCAAAAGCCGGAATGAAGGTTCAGCTTTTCGAGGCGAACAACAGCCTGGGCGGCAGAGCAGACGTCTGGGAAAAAGACGGCTTCCGCTTTGACATGGGCCCTAGCTGGTATTTGATGCCGGATGCATTCGAGCAATTCTTCAAGCTCATGGGCACCACAGCTGCCAAGGAACTTGACCTGGTGAGGCTAAACCCCGCTTACCAGACTAGAAACGAAGGCCTGGGCGATGCCCTGATGATGCCTGACAACGTGGAGGGCATCAAAGAACTTTTCGATTCAATAGAGGAGGGTTCTTCTAAGGGACTAGATCGCTATCTGAAAAGTGCCGAAAGTGCATACGAACTTTCGATCAAGCACTTTTTGTACACAAACTTTATGGACGCCAGAAGCTTCGTTCAGCCAGAAGTGGTTGCAAAGTTGGGGCGTTTTCTAAAACTTCTTGTCAAGCCGCTTTATTCATTCTCTGGCGACTACGTCAAGGACGAGCGACTCAAGAAAATGTTAAACTTCCCAGCTGTCTTCCTGGGCGCATCTCCCTATGACACCCCGAGCATGTATCACCTGATGACTCACGTTGACATGAAGCAGGGCGTCTTCTACCCACAGGGTGGGCTTCACACAGTTATTGAAGCAATCGTGAGGCTCGCGAAAGAGCACGGTGTTGAAATTCACACTGGCTCCCCCGTTTCAAAGATTCTCACCGAGGGCAATAAGGCTGTTGGAATCGAAGTTGGTAAGTCTGAAATCCATGCCGATGTAGTTGTTGCGAGCGCCGATCTGCATCACGTTGAAACAAAACTGCTCAAGAAGGAGCACCAGACCTACCCGCAGAAATGGTGGGACAAGAAAACACCTGGCCCCTCGGCAATGCTGCTCTACTTAGGCGTGAAGGGTGAGCTGCCTCAGCTAAATCACCACACACTGCTGTACACCAAGGACTGGGACTCAAACTTTGCTGAGGTTTTCCGCAAGGCGGACGGCAAGAGCAGAATCCCAACCCCTGCATCCCTCTACATTTGCAACCCTTCCAAGACCGACGCGTCTGTTGCCCCCGAAGGGCACGAGAACCTGTTCGTGCTAGTGCCCATAGCACCAGACCCATCGATTGGTTCTGGCGGTATCGATAGGGCCGGCGATGAGGCTTTTGAATTAGAAGCCGACAAAGTTATCGAGCAGATTGCCAAGTGGTGTGAAATCCCAGACCTGGCCGAAAGAATTGTTGTTCGAAGAAGCATGGGGCCCGCGAACTTTGAAAACGAGCTCAATGCCTGGAGTGGGACCGCTCTTGGCATGGCACATACTCTCACCCAGAGCGCGTTCTTCAGACCGAAGAACTACTCCAAGAAGCTCAAGAACCTTTTCTACACCGGACACAACACCATCCCTGGAATCGGGCTTCCGATGTGTCTGATTGGTGCAGAGCTTGTTTATAAGCACCTTGTCAATGACCGGTCCTCTGGTCCAATTGCCAAGGAGCTGACAAAGGTACAGAGGTGGAAGGGAATTAGTTGATTGAAGCGATCACCCCTTTCCTTTACCTAGCAGCGCTGATCTTCTCGATTAGCGGCTTGTTCCTGCTGGATCTGCGCCACAAGCTGGCCTTCACAACATCTCCCAAGGCGGCCGGGCTATCGATTGGCATCGCGGTTGTGGTTTTCCTTCTATGGGACATTGCAGGCATCGCGCTTGGCATATTTTTCAGAGGAGATGCGCCGCACCTCTCAGGTCTTCTACTCGCGCCAGAGCTGCCTCTGGAAGAACTGTTCTTCCTAATACTCCTGAGCTATAACGCGCTATTGGTTTACCTCGGGTTTGCTAGGAGGTTCTCCAAATGACCTACCTGCTTCTGACTCTGGGTGTTCTTTCGGCCCTGGCGGTATACGGGTTTCTGATGCGCAAGTGGTTGGTTCTGAAGCCACTTATCGCAACCACCGCAGTGATGTTCTCGCTAACAGCGATTTTCGACAACGTGATAATTGGCACCGGAATCGTGGCCTATGACCCAAATAAGATTTCCGGCATCACTATCGGGTTTGCTCCTATTGAGGACTTCGCTTACACGGTGCTGGCTATCGTTTTGGTGCCATCGCTGTTCAACCTGTTTAGGACCAAACTGTGAAGCTTGTTTCGAGGCTGTTTGTTTCATCGCGGCCGATCTCATGGATCAACACGGCCTTCCCATTTGCAGTTGCTTACTACTTGAGTACCGGCACAGTCTCGCCCGAGCTTGTCATCGGCACTCTGTTTTTCCTGATTCCCTACAACCTTCTGATGTATGGGGTGAACGATGTCTTTGACTACGAATCGGATTTGACCAACCCTCGAAAGGGTGGGCTCGAGGGCGCGCTTCTCGAACCGAAATATCACCGAGCAACGTTGCTAGTTGCAGCACTTTTTGCTCTCCCATTTGTCTTCTATCTAATGCTTATCGGAAGCGTTTCATCGAACCTCACTCTGCTGGTTGTCCTGTTCGCCGTGGTGGCATACTCCGCAAAATATCTGCGGTTCAAGGAAATCCCAATCCTGGATTCCTTTACCTCCGCCATTCACTTTCTGGGGCCGTTGATTTATGGGTTGGCTCTTGCCGGTGTCAGCGTTTCTAGCCTTGAGTTGGTGGTTTCCATTGCAGCCTTTTTGCTCTGGGGCATGGCTTCGCATGCCTTTGGTGCGATTCAGGATATTCGCGCCGATCGGGAAGCCGGAATTTCCTCGATTGCGACCTTCTTTGGTGCTCGCCTGACTGTTCGCCTGGCATTCGCGTTTTATCTATTCGCAGGCCTTGCCCTGACCTACTTGCCCGGGCGTTACGTGTTCGCATGTCTTGCCGCAGTCCCCTACCTGGTCGTCACCGCTAGGGAGTTCAGCATTACCGATGAAACCTGCGAGCAGGCCAACAGGGGTTGGAAGCGGTTTATCTGGTTGAACTTCTTTGCCGGGGCTCTAGTCAGCGCCCTCTTGATTGGCCCAAGCTAGCTATTTGAAGTCCATCCGATTAGGTGTTTTCTAGAAAAGCTTGGGCTGCATAGCTTGCAGCTCAATGCAGTGGTTGGTTTTCTCATTCGATAGTGCTTATGACCAGATGCACACAACCCAAGATATTTGGCAGAGTTTTTGGCGATCGCAGCCCCGTCGAGTTTCTCGTGACGATACCCCAGTGATGTCGCCATTTCTTTCCAGGCTTTGCCGTGACCCACTCCCTGACCGGCAAGCGCATGAGCGATCTCATGCAGCAGCACCTGCTCAATGGCGTCGAGGTTGGAGCTTTCTACGAAATGCCTGCTGAGAGTAATTCGCCGGTTCGAAAAATCACACTGGCCGGCTCTGCGAACGGCTCTGTCAAAACCGAATGAGTATTGAATCAAACCATTGTCTTGCAGTAGCTGACCCGCCAACTGTTCGACCTCAGATTTCGAGACTACATCGGTCATTTGATTAGGTCAGGCCCTTCACAAAGCTCACTCATACGCCTAACAGCCTCAGTGATTCTCGGCTTGGAAGTTGCGAAGTTGAAGCGAATACAAGTTTGAAAATCATCACCGGGGCTGTGGTCAGGGCCTGCGTTTACGGAAACCTTGGCCTCTTTGAGAATCGTGTTAGCCAGATCTGGAATTCCGTAGGCCTCTAGGTCAATCCAAGCCAGATAGGTTGCTTCGATTGAGTACATTTTGGCTTTTGGCAGCATGCTTGCAACCTCGTGACGCAGGTGCTCAAGGTTTTCTTGGAGTGTTGCCACCGTTTCATCTAGCCAGTCAATGCTCTCCGTATAAGCACTGACCATGGCGAAGGCACCAAGAATGGACGAGCGCCACTGCATCGCTTCTGGAAGCTGAGCAAGCTTGGTTCTAACTGCATCGGACTGAGTGACTAAAAAGCCTGCCTTGAGCCCTGCGGTATTCCAAGCTTTTGAGCTAGAAGTTATTGTCACGCCGGTCTCTTCAGCTTGGCTACCAAGCGAAAGATAAGGAGTAAAGGGGCCCCAGCTCAGAGGCGCATGAATCTCGTCAGAGATCACAAGAACATCAAACTCCTTGGCCAGCAGCGCTATTTCAGTGAGTTCCTGGGCAGTGTGGATGCGGCCGATGGGGTTTTGGGGAGAGCAGAGCAAGAACACCTTCACGCCCTGTTCAAAAGCTGCCCGGATGGCTGCAAGATCAAGCTTCCAAGTGTCACCGTCAAGTTGAAGCGGGGCATCGTGTGGAACGCAGCCAGCCTCTTTTATCCATGCAAAAAATGCTGCGTAGACCGGGGAGTTAATCAGCACCCGGTCCCCCGGACTCGTGACAGTTTTTAAGATTTCAACCGCAGCAACGCCGACATCGGTTGCTAGCTTGATGCCTGTGGGGTCCACTTCCCAGCCCCAGCGTTTTTGGGCAAAGCTAGCAAATGCAGGCCCGATACCCGGGAAGATGCCTAGGTAGCCTAAGTCTGAATTCTGCGCCATCTGGGAGATCTTGTCCCTAATTGGCTTTGCGACCTCGAAGTCCATCTCTGCAACGTGCATGGGAAGGACATCCGCCGGATACCTCTGCCACTTCGTACTTGAGCGATTCGCAAAGTTTGTAAAACTGTCTTCAGGTTGCATTCTTCGATTATGCCCTAGGTGTGAGCTTGCTGCTTTTCATCATCCCTAGGCGCCGAGAATCAAGTAGCCAGCAATGCCAAACACCACCAGTGCAATAGCTGAATCAAGCACGCGCCAAAACCTCAAAGACGAGGTGAATGGAGTGAGCAACCTGGACAAATAGCCCAGGCTGAAAAACCACAGGAAGCTACCGAGTGTTGCCCCCACCCAAAAAAACCAACGCTCGGCTTCAAACTGGTTACCAATAGAGCCAAGCAGAATAACCGTGTCGATATAAACATGAGGGTTCAAAAAAGTGAGAGCGGCAATGGTGCTCATCGCCTTAACTAAGGTCATTGAAGACGCCTTGCCGTGATCCAGCACGCTTGGTCTCATTGCCCTTCTCACAGAACCAATTCCAAACCAGATCAGGTAAGCCGCTCCCAAATACCTCAGAACCAGCAGTAGCCCAGGAATCGATTCGATGACTGCGCCCAGCCCCAGAATTCCAGCACCGATCAAAGTAGCGTCTGCCACCGCGCAAAAAAGCACGATTGGCAGCACGTGCTGCCGTGAGACCCCCTGGCGCAGCACAAAGGCGTTTTGGGCACCGATGGCAATAATCAGCGCGAGCCCACTAACAAAGCCCGTGGTAAGGGCTATCAAGATTGAACTTTCATCATCTGCAATCTAAAGCTTCAGCAAGGAAATAATTTGCACGTAAAGCCTATTGTTTTATCTATGACTCTAGAAACAGGTTCCATAGCTCCTGCCATTAGCCTTCTGAATCAGGATGGCGAAACAGTTTCGCTTTCAGATTTTGAAGGTCAAAACGTAATTGTCTATTTTTACCCAGCTGCTGCAACCCCTGGCTGCACCACTCAAGCCTGTGACTTTAGGGACAACATCAATTCCCTCAAGTCAGCCGGCTACACCGTCTTGGGCATCTCCCCTGATAAGCCAGCGAAACTCAAGAAGTTCCAAGAAAAAGAAGGCCTGAACTTCAATCTGCTGAGCGATGAGGACAACTTGGTGCAAAAAGCCTATGGCGCATTTGGACTCAAAAAAATGTATGGCAAAGAGTATGAGGGAACCATCCGGTCAACCGCTGTGGTTGGGCAAGATGGCCTCATCAGCCACGTTTTCTACAACGTGAAAGCAAAAGGTCACATCGAGTTTCTGCGCGAACAGTTGGGGCTCTAACCCCTCAGTGGCAGCAGCACGCCAATCACCATAAACACAGTGCCGACAGCCACGTTGAACTTCTTGCCGGCTCTTGCCAACCATGGCTTAATCCGATCAGCCAGGGAGGCAACTGTTATTTCATATCCGAACTCGATCACTATAAAAGTCAGCGCCATAATCAAAAACTGAGTCAATAGTGATCTTTCTGGGTTTATGAATTGGGGCAAGAATGCAACGAAAAACAAAATGCCCTTTGGATTGCTCAGCGCTGACAGTAGCCCCTGGCTAAACAATGTCCTTGATTTTATGTTTCTGGCATTCTGACCAGCTTGAACTGAAATTGGCAAAGACCGAATTAGCTGAATCCCCAACCAGACCAGATAGGCACCACCGAGCCACTTCAAAACAACCAGCCAGGAGGCGGCGGTTGCTAAGAGCGCACCAATTCCAAACATTGAAAATCCAATGATCAAACCAAACCCCAGTGAGCCGCCAAAAATAGTTGCAATGGTCTTTTTTGCCCCATAGAGTGCGCCATGGGTAAGTACCAACAACCCGTTTGGGCCGGGTGTCAACGACAACCCCGCTGCCGCCACAGCGTAAAGAATCCAGGTTTGCCAGCTCATAATGAAATAGTGGCAGAAGCTTTAGGAAGGAACCCTTAGCTAGTCAGTTTTGCCAAACGTGTTCTTCTAATCACACTCAACCAAAGCAGCAGCGCTGTAGCACCAAGGCCCATTGACATGGTTGTGATGATGCCAACCGTTGGATTCATTACAACAATCAGCGTCAGCAGCAACGGGCTGAATGCGCCGACGATTTTCGAAAGCATCATTATGTAGCCCTGACGCTCCCCGAACTGCTCCGGACCAAAAAACAACAGCGGCAGCGTGCCTCGAATGAACGGATCCAGCCCGACCGATATTCCATGGAGAATCACAAAAGGAATCAGTCCGTTGACCCCAAAGACCAGAATCAGCATGACACCAATTGGGTGCGCCATCATGGATACCCCTGCAATGCTGATAGGTGACATGCTGCGCTCAAGCACCACGAGCAGTATTCGCGCCAAAACCTGCGAGGGGCCGAGGATAGATGCAGCAAGCAGCGCCAAGCCGACACCAGCACCCAGCTCGGTGAGCAAAAATGGCAGCGTGGTGTTTACCGAAGCCACCATGAATGCCTCGAATGCAAACATGATGGCAAAAAGAACTATCAACATATCAAACCGAATACGACGCGTCTTCGATGGCTCGCTAGCTTCAGCTGCAACATCTGGCTTTGACCGTGTGAATTTTGGAATGGTCATGTTCAAAGGCAGCGCAATCAATAGATGAGCAAATGCCCAAACCAAAACTGCCTGTTGCCAACCGAAGGTGTCATTGACCCAAGCATTCAGTGGCCAAGAAATAGTTGAAGACAGACCAACAAAGACAGTGATCCCCGCGATCACTTTGTTCGACTTGTCGCCAAAGAAATTCACGACAGTCGCAAAAGCGGCATCGTAGTTTCCCATCGCAGCCCCAACACCGATTAGCGCCCAAGCCAGAAACAACATCCAGACCGATGTGGTGGCAGCCAACAAAACCAGCCCAAGGATAAAAACAACGTTTCCGTACGGCAGCACTTTCCTGCCACCTAGCCTGTCAATTGCCTTGCCAATGCGCGGGCCCAAGAACGCAGAAAACAAAAGTGCAATAGTAAAAGCCCAGAAGAAGGTTTCAGTGCCGATGCCAATAGATTCCGAGATTGGCACCGCCAAAATAGCGGGTAGATAAAACCCAGAACTCCACCCAATGAACTGAGTGACTCCAAGGCGAACGGTTAATCGAGATGACGGCTTCAACCTGAGTCCATTTCTTTGGTTAGTGGAATTACCCCAGCAAAAACTGCGAGGTCATCAAAGATTACAACCAGTTCAAGCACGAACAACTCTCTGACTCGGCAACTTGCTAATCCATCGATTTCACTTAGGCTTAAAAGGCGCCTGAACAGCCAGGCTGCACAATTTAACTGGGAGAGAAGATGAAGCCTGAGACCAAACTTGGAAGCCAACTGCAGATCTTTAACAGACTGGCTGGTGTGTTTCACCTAATCCAGGCCATTGCACTTTTCTTCATTTTGAATGACGAAGCAAAAATCCCGGTTATCTCAAGGTTCTTCACTGATACACCAGAGGGAATTCGTCCCGTAAGTGAAACCCTGTTTGAGTTCCCCATTGCGCTGATTGGCCCAATCTTTCTGTTGCTCTCAGCAATCGCCCACCTACTAATCTCATCTCCGTTTTACGTTCGCCGTTACGAACAAAACATTGCCAAGGGCATCAACCCACCGCGCTGGTGGGAGTACTCCATTACTTCATCTCTAATGCTGGTTGTGCTTTTAATGCTCGGTGGCCTGATTGAGATATCCGCGGTGGTATTCATCTTCACTCTCAACTTCTTGATGAACATGTTCGGTCTCGTGATGGAGCGCCACAACCAATTGACAGAAAAAACAAGTTGGTTGCCCTTCAACTTGGGCGTTGTCGCAGGAATTGTTCCATGGATCATGGGAGGAATGTATTTCTTGGTGTCTACTAACAACATCGCAGATTCGATTCCGGCCTACGCTCAGTTCGGCTTCTTGCTGACTTTCCTCTTCTTCAACACCTTCGCCATAAACATGTGGCTGCAGTACAAGAAGATCGGCAAGTGGAAGCTCTACGAGTTTGGAGAAAAGGGCTACATAGTTCTGAGCTTGGTATCCAAATCGATCCTTGCATGGGTAGTCGTAATCGGAACTCTCAACGTCTAAGCCCCAGAGGCTAGCGGCTTCCTCAACCACCGAACCAGTGCTCCTATGGTTACCAACACCAGCAGTGGCAGAAGAATCTGAACCGCAAGAATAATTTGAGGGTATTGCTGATTCCATTCTGTTTCGGACACGTGGCGAGAGTAAATCCCCCAGAACGCCCAAACCAACACCAGAGAGTATTCTGGCGAGGCATTCACCAGGGCCGTGGCAGAACCAATCAGCACGGCGATTACCAACATCGCCACCGTCCAAGCTTCAGCTGACAAGCCAAAGCCTTTTTCGAAACCTAACTGGACCAACATCGAAGAGACATTGGCGATGGTTGCAACAGTCACCCAACCGAAGTAGACGGCGAATGGCAATCTAGCCAAGATGACATTGGCGATGTCACTTCGTTTTGCCGTGGTTATCCGGTTGATTTTGTAGAGAGAGAAGAGCAACAAGAAAAGAATGAGACTCGAGAGACCGAGGAGCTCTAGGCGCCAGACAATGATCCAAGAGCCGTTTAGCAAGTTCGTGAGGATAAACCAAGGCGTGACAAGTCGGACGGCCGGAGTATTGGACGTCAACTGAGTAAAGCTATAGACAGCGAGCCCCGCATAGATCAGGCCCCAGATTCCAAATGTGAAATCTATGGGCGCGAACAGGGTGTCGTATTTTCTAGACACCTCACCGACTGACAGCTCGCCGAGTGGGAGCGTTGTCGCGGCCGCATTCATAACCAGCGCAAGCCCGAAACTCGCCAGTGCGAGAATGCGATGCGGCAGAAAAGAGGTCACGCTATCGAGTCAACCACACCTGCACTTTGTTATCCATCGCCAAGCCGGGACAAAAAGAGAAGTCCCCCGTGTTTACAAGGGACTCTCGCCTATTTACTTGGTACACCCCCCGGGACTTGAACCCGGAACCCACTGATTAAGAGTCAGTTGCTCTGCCAATTGAGCTAGAGGTGCATCAGCGCAAAAGCCTACCACCAAGGCAAACAATTAGTACAAGCATTCGGTCAAACAAGGCAGAGATTCGTTGCTCTAATGCCACAATGGTGCAGTGCCCATTGAATTAGTGCTCTCGGTAGCAACCTTTGGTTTTGTGACCGCCGTTACTCCAGGTCCCAACAACACGATTCTGTTTGCAACTGGCGCAAACTACGGAGTCAAGAAAGCGCTGCCCTTTCTGTTCGGCATAATGCTTGGTCTAACGGTTATTCTGAGCGCTATTGGGTTTGGCTTGGGAGCAATTTTTGTGACAGTTCCGGCTGTTTACCAAGTGTTGAAATACTTGGGCTTTGCATACATCTTGTTCTTGGCTTACTCGATCGTACGCTCCGGGTACAAGCCAATCGAAGCAAACAGCAAACTATTTGGAATTGGTGAGGCAACTCTCTTCCAGTTTATAAATCCAAAGGTCTGGGTTGTGATGCCAAGTTTCATGGCCTCCTTTATCCCCATTGGATCCTCGCTAGGAGTCACCAGCGGCCTAGTTGCTGTGTTTTTATTGCTTACGTTTCCTGGCGCCTTGGCCTGGGCGGTCTTTGGAGGGTTACTGAAACAACTGATGGCTGACCCCAAGAAACGCTTGATTTTTAATTGGATTGCCGGCGTGCTCCTGGTCGCCAGTATGATTCCCGTTTTAGCTAACTTCTAGCCTTGGGCAAGCCTTAAACGCTTTCGGCGAAATTCGATGGACTGCCAAATATCCATGGTTAAATTGGAGCCTAATCGCGTGTATGGAGGGGCTATGGCAGAGAACGCTGTTCGCTTAGAAGCAGGAAACCCTGCGCCTAACTTCACGCTTCTCGATCAAGATTTACAGCCTGTCGATTCCAGCCGGCTCTTTGAAACTCCCACAATCTTTTTCTTTTTCCCAGCTGCTGGCAGCCCAGGATGCAGCAAGGAAGCTGCGGATTTTCAAGACAACTTGTCGGACTTCGCCGAGAAGGGCTACAAGATTGTTGGAGTCTCCCCTGACGGCCCGGAGCGACTGAAGGAATTTTGGCTTTCACACGATCTCGAATTCCCGCTTCTTTCAGATCCTGATGTTGCAGTCCACAAAGCCTTTGGGGCTCACGGTGAGAAGTCCCTTTACGGCAGAATTTACAAAGGAGTCCTGCGATCGACAATCATCATTGGGGCAGGTGGCGTTGTTGAACAGGCCATGTATAACGTGAAGGCCACAGGTCACACGAACATGCTCAAAAGAAAGCTTGGGTTTTAGGCATCCCTAAACAAGAGTCGAACGTCCTTTGAAAGCATTGTGACAAAGACCAGAGTTGAAGGCAGCAGCAATGCCAGCCCGATCACAACAACGCCGTATTCCCCTCCGAAACTTGCGACACCAATCGAAACAATCAAAAGCTGCATCACAAACGATGGCGTGTAGGCCCAGCGTCGAAGCCGGAACATTCCAAGAGCAACGTTTGATAGAAACAGTGCGCCACCGGTAACCATGCCAGTTAAGAATGCTGCGCTGATAAGCGACAATGAGTCACCCTGAATTATCGAAATCAAAGACCAGATAGCCAATCCCCAGAGCACGAGCGACTGGAGGGCGGTAATTATTACCGCTAGGAGCAAAATTCTTGGCTTTTTAGACAATTGGGTATTGATTTCTTGGGTCGGCTGTGAAAGCATTTTGTAGTCGCAAGAAGGACTCTACCTTCACTCCGACACAATTTTCGACCTTAGGAATAACAGAACATATGGATATGACTTGGCTAAATCAAGCCCGTTGCCTCAACGAAGATCCAGAGCTCTTCTTCCCAGTAGGAAACACGGGACCAGCTCTAGACCAGATCGAGCAGGCTAAGACGATTTGCCGCCAGTGTGATGTTTCTGCCCAGTGCCTTGAGTATGCAATCAAAGAAAACCAGGACACCGGAGTTTGGGGTGGCCTAAGTGAAGACGAGCGCCGGTCGTTGAAGCGACGTTACGCCAGGGCTCGCAGAGCCGGCTAAAGCGGTATTTCCAGCACCACCCTGGTCCCGCCTCTAATCGGCGAAGTCCAATTGATCTTTCCTCTAAGCTCTGACTCGACAAGAGTTTTCACTATTTGAGTTCCAAGTCCTGAGCCGAGTTTTCCCTCGGGAAGGCCAATGCCGTCGTCTTCGACCTCGACTCGCAATAGCTTCTTGCTGCGGTCGGCTAAAACCTTGACCACGCCTGGTTTTTCTCCAAAGCCATGCTCGAGTGCGTTAGAAACTAATTCCGTGAGCACCAATGCCAGTGAAGTGCTTCGCTCTGCCGGTAACTCACCAAAGCTCCCCTCGAATTCAGTCTTCACGTTGGAGTGAAATGACACTGCCGTCTCTGGCACCAACATTAAGATGCGCCTGAAAATCTGGTCAAAAGAAACTTCTTGGTCCACTCCTTCTGACAAAACATCGTGGACTACCGCAATGGCACTAACTCTTCTCATTGCCTGAGCCAATGAGTCTTTGACCTCTTCCGACTTGGTCTGCCTGGTCTGGATACGAAGCAGGCTGGCAACGGTCTGCAGATTGTTTTTTACCCGGTGGTGGATTTCACGAATTGTGGCGTCTTTTGTAATCAGCTCCCGGTCTCTCACCCGAAGCTGAGTGACGTCGCGACAGAGCACGATTGCACCGTTTCTAACATTTTCACTCATTAGAGGAATGGACCTAAGAGCAACCGTCTGCCCTTCGAACTCAACGTCGCTGCGCCAGGCACCTTTTCCCGTGAGTATCAGGGGAAGCCCTTCGTCCACCTGTGCAAACCCACTGGGAAGCGCATTGACGGTCTCGGAAAGCAATCGGCCCTCGAGCTCACCGTCCACTCCCGCCGAATTGAATACCGAAAGTGCATTGGGGCTGGCAAACAGAACCCTGCCCGCCGCATCAAGTCTTATGAGCCCATCCTGGGCACGGGGAGCGCCCCTCTTGGGTGCTGTGCCAGCCTCAGCGGTTGGAAAACTGCCATCCGCAATCATGTTCAGCATTTCATCACCGATTGCGACAAAATTCAGCTGCAGCTTATTGGGCATTCTTGATTCACCAAGGTTTGTGTGCCTGGTTATCACAGCAAGCGGGTTGGACGTCTCTGTCTTATTAGGTGCAAAAACTGGATAGGCAGAAATTCTGCTTGCACTACCCTCGAAACGCTCTAGCCCTTCTCCCACTGCAGGTTGCTTGGTTTTCCAAGCTTTGCTTATCTGCTTAGCCCAATCACTCCTGGGTGCATTCCCGGTTATGTCGCGGTAAAAGAGCGTTGGGGCACCCGCCGGCCTGGCATGAGACATCGCTTCGAAAGAAGAACCCTTTGGAACCCAAAGCACCAGGTCAGAAAACGCAGAGTCGGCCACCAGCTGCCAGTCGGCGAGCACGGCGGATATCCATGACTCGCCTTCAAAATTCTTGACTCCCACAATATGGTGAGTTTATCGCTACAACTCTGCATCTATGAGATCGAGGGCCAGGAGCCTGATAGCTTCTCGGGCTTTGGAGCCCTTCGCACAGTGGCAGAGGGGTTGTGCCTTCAAAAGCGACAGATCGGTAGCGGCACCATCTTCGGGTATGCAAGCCTTCAGTTCGGTTCTGAGTAATCGATGCATAGTATCTCTAAGCTGTCGCTCTGCGTTTTTACCCAAAGTTGAAGAGCGTACGCGATTGGCGATTGGCCAAAAGGCAAAATCTGCCTCTCTACAATCCCAAAGGAATCGATTTATTCCAACTGAGTCCGCGCCGAACACCCCGAGTGCTAAGTCAGACAAAGAAATCAGCGACCTGCTGGCCGAGTTTCTCGCCACGTCACTACTAGCACTGACAAGCCCCTGCTCCAATTCTCCCGATAGATCTATAACCACCACGTCAAACTGCTCTCGGAAAACCTGCATGGCTCTTTCTAGCCCGTCGGCATCCAGCTCCCGCCATCTACTTGGAGAATTGAGTCCCGTCAGAACCCGCAGGGACTTTGATCCGAATTCAATCTCTTCTGTAAGCCGGAAAAGTTCTTCGCGAGTTAGCCTCTCGGCTCGTGCAAGACGAAGCACGGCTGTGATTCCTGGACCCGGCTCGGTGAATCCAAGATGTGAGGCCAGCGAGGGTCGGTAGCTGTCGGCATCAACAATCAAGACCCGCATGTCCATAGAGGCAAATTCGAAACCAAGGTTCAGTGCCAAAGTGCTCTTGCCACTGGCTGCACTCCCCCAAACAGAAAAAACCCTCGCAGCCTTGTCCTCCAATTTCGCCAAAATTGGTTCGACAGTCTTAGCGCTCGGCTTGATTAGATCCGCAAGTGTCATGGAAGGGGCAACACGTAGATAGGGAATCCGGCAGCAACTGCAGCAATCAAAAGAGTTGACTGCTCAGTGTTTAACAAGAGCTCAACATCTGGAGAGTCTTGGGCAAAAAGACCTTCGCCATACTCAAT
>Ga0209037_1000329_pt1 | contig 14591 bp, 20 predicted proteins | sample SaaInl25SG_5_DNA_FD_188225 | JGI IMG/M metagenome (GOLD analysis project Ga0209037, IMG submission 188225) | Marine microbial communities from expanding oxygen minimum zones in the Saanich Inlet - ESP_125SG_5_DNA (SPAdes) (version 2) | ecosystem: Environmental > Aquatic > Marine > Intertidal...
CCCGCCGCCAGGGTGAACCACCCCGGCGCACCGCCGCCACCGGTCGCGCCCGCGAACAGCGCGTCGATTCCCGCCTCGATCGGCGCGAACGCTCGGTCGAGCAGCCGATCGCGCAGCCGCTCGGCGATCCCGATCACCGACTGCGCGAACGCATCCCACAGCGACGTCCCTTGCGCCAAAGCCTGCTTGAACGGTCCGGAGATTTCCGCGCCGATCCCGTCGAAGATCCCCTCAGTCTTGGACGTGACGTCGCCCGACCCGTCATCCAAGCCGACCCCGAGGCCGGCCATGATGTTGCGCCCGATTTCGGCGAACACGGTCGACGGCGAGTGAATCCCCAGGCGCTCGCGGACGCCGGAGACGAGACCGCCGACGAAATTCGCGACCCCGGACGTCACGTCGTCGAGCCCGGCTTTCAGCCCCTGCCAGAGGCCCGCGGCGATATCCGCGCCGATCTCGACCATCTTGCCGGGCAGCTCGACAAGATAGTTCATCGCGCCGTCGGCCGCCGCCTGCAGCCCCTCGAATGCCTCGACCGCCTCAGCCTTGAGGATCTCGGCAAGCCGCTCGATCTCCGGCCACAGCGCCACGACCGCCGCGGTCAAGGCCGCGATCCCCGCGACGACCAGCAACACCGGCGCACCGATCGCGGCGATCCCCGCGACGACCATTCCCAGCGCGGCGAGCGCCGGGCCGATCGCAGCGGCGAGACCCGCGAACACGACGCCGAGTTTCACGACCCGCGGATCGGCCTCCGAAATCTTCGCCACCACGTCCGCGACCTTGGCGACGAACTCGGTAACCATGTCGAGCAGACCCGAGTCCGCGATCGCGATCTGCAGCGCCTCGAACGCCGAGCCGAGTCGCTTCATCGCCCCGTTGAAGCCTTCCATGCGGGCGGCCGCCTGCTCGGTCGCGCTCGCCTCGCGGATCCTTGCGTCAAGCTCCGAGATCCCCGCCGACCCGGCCTCCATCAACCCGACGGCGGTCCGCATGGCATCGGTCCCGAAGATCGTCGACAGGACGTCGGTTTTCGCCTGCTCGGACAGACCGCCGATCTTGTCCTGCAGCTCCTGCGCGATCTCGGCCATGGGCCGCATGTTCCCGGCCGCGTCGAAGAACTTCAATCCTAGGTCTTCCATCGCCGCCGCCGCCGGCGCAGACGCGGGAACCAGGCGCTGCACGAAGGTCTTGAACGACGTTCCCGCATCGGAGCCGCTGGCGAACAACGGCGCGGTCGCCGCAAGCGATGCGTTGAAGTCTTCCAGCTCGACGCCCAGCGCGCCGGCGACGCCGCCCGCCTGCGCGAGCGCGAGCCGGTAGTCGTCGACGTCGAATTTTGAACTCGTCATGACGCCGACGACGCCGTCGATCACCTCGCCGAGGTCGCCCGCTTCCTTTCCGAAAGAGGCCATGACGTCGGTTGCGAGATCGGCCGCGGTCGAGAGATCGGTCGACCCCGCGGCGGCAAGGGTAAGCGACGCCTCCAGCGCCCCGCCCAGGATCTGCGCGCCGTTCAACCCGTTCTTGGCGAGCATTTCGATCGCGCCGCCGGCCTCGGACGCCGAGAACTGCGTCTCGCGGCCCATGCGCTTCGCGGCCTCGCGCAGCGCATCCATTTCGTCGGCCCCGGCCCCAAGCACCGCGCCGACCCGGTTCATGGACGCCTCAAAATCGCCGGCGGTCTTGACCGACAGGACGCCCAGACCGACGAGCGGCGCGGTCACCGATGCGGACATGCTCCCGCCGATCGACTTCAGACGCTCGCCGGCCCGCCGCAGCCCGTGCTCGGCGCCCTTCAAGCCGGCCAGGAAGTCGGCCGCGTCCGCCGAGAGGTTGACGCGCAGGCTACCGATGACGGCAGATTGAGCCACGATTCACCACCAGGGATTCAAGAGATGACGGAAGACGAAGCCCGCAGGCGCAGGTTCGCACGGATCGCAGCGGCGATCGTTTTCGGCGTGCCGCTTGCGCTCGCGCTCGGCAGTTGCGCCGGGCTCATGCTGCAGTGACGACCGCGTGCCACCGCATCGCGATCGCCGCCATTTCATCGGCGGACTGACGCCGGCGACGCGGCTCCGGCTCGCCCGTAAGATCCCGCAGACGGGGCAGCTTCTTGGTGCGCGACAGCGCCTCGACATGCCAGGCAAGCGACATGCGCTCGGCGTGCTCGCGACGGCGACGGCCGGCGACGGCCGCGAAGACGGCCGCCAGCTCGCGCGGCGTCATCGCCCAGAACTCGGACGGCGCGACGCCCTCGGCGACCGCCGTCCCGCAGAGCGTCAGCCACTCCCACCCGCCGCCGCCGCCGGAGGGTCCGCGTCGCCGGCCTCGCCGCCCTCCTGCGGAAAGGCCAGCCGGAACGCCTCGGCCGCGCGACCGATCGTCTCGACGATCCCGACGTCGTCCATCAGGGCGGCGGCCTCGTCGAGGCTCGCCTCGGGATTCGCGTGAACCATCGCCGCGCGGACGAAGCGCCGCGCGAGATCCAGCCGGAACCCACCGGGCGCGGCCAGCTTCGCCCCGATCTCGGCGACGCCGAGATCGAGGTCGGATTCGAGGGCGCAGAGCGCCGCCACCGTGAACCGCAGGCGAACCACGCCGCCCGCAGTCTCGACGCGCACCTCGCGACGCTCGCCGGTCATGCCGCGAGCACCGCAGCCGTAGCGGCCGAGGTCGCCGACGCGGACCCGGCGCCGTTCGCGCCGGTCACCACGACGCGCAGCGTGTCGCCGACGTCCGCGGTCGCGGGCGCGTAGGTCGCCGCAGTCGCGCCGGGAATGTCGGCGAACGACCCGCCGCCGTCGGTCTGCCACTGGTAGGAGAACACCGGCGCACCTGCCCAGATGCCGGGAAGCGCCGTCAGCGCGACCCCGTCCTGCGCCGTCCCGGCGATCGCCGGCAGGACCGAATTCGTCGGCGCGGCCGCGGCGGCAGGCGTATAGGAGCCGGTCACCTTGAACGTAAGGGACGCGGTCATCTTGTCGTCGAGCGGCGTCTCGGGCTGATAGGCGGTCAGCAGCGCCATGAACGACCAGGCCACCCCGTTGGCGAAGGTGATCCGGCAGCTTGCGGGCGCCCGCGCGTCGCGCACCGCCTGCGCCTTGAGATCGCCCGCCGAGCCCGGAACGAAATTCAGCTCGACCGAGCACTCGCCGGGATCCCTCAGCCCGGCGATGAATTCGCGCGTTGCGTTCGGCGACTGCATGTGCGTCGCGTCGTGAATGTCGACCGTGTCGCCCGGCGGGGTGATCCCGATCACTTCGCCGATCGAGGTCCAGGTCGACCCCCCGTCGGTCGAGATCTCGAAAAGAGACCCGTAGCCGATTCCCGCTTCCGTCGTCATGTGTCCGCGCTCCTGTGATGCACGATGAAATCGACGGACCGCCGATAGGCGGCCGCCCCGTCCGTCCCGGCCGGGTCGAACGTGTCCCGGCTCGCGTCGAGAAAGACCCCGGCGAAGTCGGTCGCCCCCGAGACGCCGCGGAACCCCGACGCCGCGGCCGCGATCGCCTCGGCCAGCGCCACCGCGCCGAGATAGGTCTGCGCCCAGGCGTCGACCTGCACGCGCGAGCGCATGAGACCGTCCGCCCCCTGCATGTGATAGAGCGGCCGCGACCCGATCACCTGATAGACGACCGCGGGAAGCGCGCCGCCCTGCGGCCGCACGATCGGGTGAACGCGATCGCCGACGAGCGCCGCGACCGGCGCGGCGGCGATCAGGCCTCGGAAATCGACGATCATCTCGACCGCGGCGCCCGCACCTTGCGCCCGGTCGCCCCCCCGGCGGCCGAACGTTCGGCCCGCGCCCGCGCGCGGGCGATCGCCCGCTCGACCTCGTTGCGGATCTCGATCGAGATCCGGTTTAGCGCCTCCTGCGACCGACCATCCCAGGCCGGACGCATGAACGCCTGCGCGCCGTGATGCCTTGTCCCGAACTCCTGAAACAGCGCCTGCGGGTTTCGCCCAGGCCCGACCCAGGCCTCGGCGAAGGCAGCTTGCGCCCCCGCCACGCGGGCCGCCTCGCGCGCCTGCCCCACCGACGCGCCGTCCCGCCGCGCGCGCGCGAATGCGGCCCGACCCGACGGCGCATCCTTCGGCCGCCGCGTCGACACGGCAATGCTGCGCTCAGTATCGCCGCGATCCTCCGGCGCATACTCGCGCGCAGCCTCGGCGATCGGCGCGCCGCCCTTCACCAGCGCCCGCCGCAGGACGTTGCGGGCGGTCGCCTTGGACAGATCCTTGAGCGCCCGCTCGACCTCGCGAAGCCCCTCGACACGAACCTGCGCCATCAGTCCCCCCGCGCCATCGTTTCGATCGTCAGGCCCTCGCGCCGCCCGATCTCGGCGACGCCGAGAATGTCGTGCTCGACCCCGCCGTAAGAGATCCGGTCGCGCGCGGTCAGCGTCGCCGCCGTCGGCGACCAGCGGATTTGAAAGGTTCGCCGCTGCAGCGCGGCGCGCGCCTCGCCGGCGTCTGCGATCTCGCGCGCCTGCCGGGTAGGCGTCAGCACCCTCGCCCAGACCTCGGCGAGGTCCGACCAGGTCTGCACCTCCTGCCCGGCCGAGTCCTGCACCGCGCTCGCGCGGCGCAGGATCACCAGGCGGTCGAGATCTCCCGCGCGCACGCGATCACCAGAACGCGACGATGCCGGTCGCGTCCGTGCCCGTCGCCTTGACCTGCTTCACGCGCAGCTCGTGATACTGATCGGCGGCCGAGTGAAACGTGACCTCGGACCCGTCGACCGTCACGACCGTCAGATCGCCGGCGCCCTCGACGAGCAGCCGGCGCGAGGCGATCGGCAGCTCGTTGGTATCGTGGGGCGTGACCGCAGCCCCGCCGCTGGACGGGGAGTCGAGCGCCCCGATCATGTTCGCGAACTTGTCGCCCATCGTTTCAGATCTCCCCAGAGAAGCCGCCGAAGCGGCGATGTCGCGCGACGAGCATCTGCACGCCGAGCGGAAATTCGGACGGCGCGCGCGCGTCGAGCGCGACGGCCTCCCGGTGATCGTAGAAATGCGCGGCCAGCATCAACGCCGCACGGCGGATCCCCGAAGGGACCGACAGCGCGGATCCGTAGCCCGCGACATAGTCGACCCGCACAGCGTCCGCGCGGATCGCGGTCGTCGGCCAATTGGCCCCGGTCGCGGCGACGATGCGCGCCGCGTCCGCATGGCGCTCAAGGCGGAACGCCGCGTCGTCGAGCGACGCCTCGACCTCCGCCTCGTCGAGGTATGCGACCTGCGAAATCGAGACGACGGGCGCGAGGCCCAGGCGCACCGCCTCGAAACTCGGGAACCACTCGCGCCAGGTCTGCGCCACCAGCGCACGCGAGAGCATCCCGGCCGGGCCGTCGAGCACGTCCTCGGCCGCGTAGCCGGCCGCCCCGAGGGCCGCGTCGTCCTCGCCCGGGAGCCGCCGGCACTGCGTCCGAAGCTCGTCGAGCGACAAAAGCCGCTCCGCCGGCGGCGTCACCAGCACGGGCGCGAGCATCAGGCGCGGGCCTTGCCCTTGGCGCCGGGCTTCACCGTCACCACGCCCTCGTCGCCATCGGCGCCGCCGTCCGCGGCGGCGCCCCCGTCGGAGCCTCCATCCGGACCCGACGCCTCGGCCTTCGCCTCGATCGCGCCGAGCACCCCCTGCCGCACCAGGCGCTCGCCGTCGAGCGTCCGGACCGTGCGCCGGTCGCCGACCGCATAGAGCCGGTCGCCGACATGCGGCCGCAGAACCTTGTATTCCGGCATTCTCTCGCCTCCTGTTCTCGGCCGGGCGCGCGACCGCGCCCGGCCAGCCTTGTTCCCCGGCGGGGCCGCGTCAGCCGACGCGGCCCATGTCGCCGAACACGAACGACTCGGGCCGATAGACCGCGAGCGCGAGGCGTTCCTCGGCGAGGATCGTCACCAGGTTCTTGCGGAAATTGTCGGAATCCTCGGTCGAGATCTCGACCCGGCTCTGCCAGCGGTCGAAGACCTGAGCGCCCATGCCGAACGACCCGACAAGGAACTTGTCAACGGTCATCGCCGTCGTGGCGACCACCGGCAGGCGCCAGAGCCGCGCCGCCGTCTGACCGCCCGGCCCGCCGAACAGGTATTCGCCGGCCCCCGTCTTCGCCATCTCGATCCAGGCCCATTCGGTCGGATGCAGGACCACCCCCGTCGCGGGGAACTCGGCGAGCTCGGTCTGCAGGATCGCGAGCCGCAGAGTGTCGAGCGGGTTGTCGGTCGCCAGGCCCGCGGGCGGGGCGTAGGCGGTCGCCTGCGGGACCAGCCCGTGCAGGTTCTGCCCGGTCCCGTCGCCCATGAGAATCTGCTGCTCTTCCTTGATCGCGAGCCCGTAGCGCAGGCGATAGTCGATATAGGACTGCAGGGCCGAGAAGTCGTCGAGGATCTGGCGGCTCGCGAGCATCCAGTGCGCAATGACTTTCGCCGAGGTCTCGACCAGCTCGAATTGCAGATCCGACTGCGGTTTCGCCGCGCCTTCGGCCGTGGGCGCCGCGGCGTTGGTGAACCCGACCTCCTGAACGTATTCCAGGGTCGAGCCATCCATGCGACCGGGCGCGAGCAGATCGCGGATCGTCATCTGCCGATCGCCCGGCGCCACGATGCCCGGAAGCCGCGTGGCCTCGACGCCCGCCCCGGCGGACCCGGCCGCGTCCGCCGTCGACGACGTGATCGTCGCCTTGAACTCGACCGACACCGACTTGCCGCTCTTGACCGAGCCGGCGAACGCCTTGACGTCGTCGTCGTCGACGAAGCGCCGCCCGAACGACTTCGCCTCGCCACGCTGCGGCGCCGGCCGCGCGGCCCGCTGCTCCAGCTCGGCGACGCGCGCCTCGGCCGCTTTCAGCTCGGCGCGGCTTTCGTTCAGCCCGCAGATCGCCTCGTCGACCTTGTCGATCAGGCCGGCGGTGACCTTGTCGCCCGCGTCGAGCCGGCCTTTCAGCTCGGTCCCGTGCCCCTTCATGTCGTCCAGCTTCTTGGCGACGTCGTCCGCCAGGCGCTTGATCTCGGCGGCCGCGCCGCCGGTCGGATGCTCGGTCATGTCTCGTTGTCCTTCGCTCAGGTTTGTCAGGCGTCGCCGATCCGCTCACGGGCGGCGCGGGCGGCAGCGGCGAGCGCCGCGTCGTCGTCCTCGTCGGGCTCTTCCCGGCGAAGCATCCCCATCAGCAGGCCGGCGCCCTCGGCCGCTTGGGAACTCTTGAACCCGGCCTCGGCCAGGAGCCGCACGACCGAGGCCCGGACAGGATCGCGGCCGGCCCGGATCTCGGCGGCGATCTCGACCGCCAGGTCGCCCGCCGCCGACTTCGGCGGGTCGACCCGCGCCAGGTCGTTCGCGGGCGAGACGACGATCGAGATCTCGTGCAGGTCGACGTCGGAAAGGGTCCGGATCAACGTCGCCTCGTCGCGCGAGGCCTTGCGCGTGACGAAGCCGATAGAAAGCCCGGAAACGGACCGCGTGCGCAGCGCCTGCAGGACGACGCGCGCGGTCGGGCTTTCGTCGATCCAGAGCACCCCCTTGCCCCGCAGGCCGGTTTCATCTTCGGCCAGCGCCTCCCAATGCCCGACGGGCAACTGCCCCCCCCCGGAAAACCCGTGATCCCACAGGATCGGGAGGCTGCGGCCGGCGGCTTCCAGCTCGGCCAGAGTCCGCAGGAAGGCGCCGGGCGCGATGACGTCGTTGTAGCTGTCGACGTTGCCGAATACGGCGCCGTAACCCTCGAACGTCCCGTCGGACTTGGCGGCCTCGACCTTCATCTCGAACGCCCGCCGCTTGATCTCGCCGCGCTGGCCCATGCCTTTCACTCCTGCTTGTCGGTTCGGCCGTGCATCGGGGCCGGCGCCAGGTTCACCGGGATCGTCAGGTCGTCCCCGCCGGGCTTTGGCGGCAAAGCGTCCTTCGATCTCGCCTCGTTGCGCGTCCAGATCCCGGCGTTAACCAGGGCCGTGAACAGCTCGGCCCGGCCGGCGCTGTCGGTTTCCTTCAACGCGGTAACGTCATGCTCGGCGACGTAGCGGCCCCACTCGGCGCGCGGGATCAACTGCGTGCGGATCGCCCCCGTGATCCGGCGAAGGTAGGGGCTCAACGTGTAGGTCAGGAATCCGAGGTTCTGCTGCTCGAGTCCCGTCCCCCAATTCGACGCGGATCCCGTATGGCCCACCATGAACGGCGGCACGCGGAACCACCGGCACACGTCCTCGACAGACCAGGCCCGCGTCTGCAGCATCTGCGCGTCTTCGGGCTTGATCGTGACAGGCTGAAACTTGAAATCGGCCTCCAGGACGAACACGCCTCCGGAATTCTTCGCGCCGACCATCGGCGCGACGATGTTTTTACGCACCTGCTCGCGCTGCTCGTTTGAGAGAACCGAGGGCGTCGTGAGAACGCCTGTCGGCCGCGCGCCGTTCGCGTAGGTCGTCGCGGCGGCGGTTTCGGCCGCCATCGCCGCGCCCATGGACTTCCTCGCATAGGAGATCGGCGAAAGCCCGACGTCCCCGCCCGCGCCGAAGCCGCGGACGTGGAACACCTCGCGCTCGCCCAGCTCGCGACGCGCGCCGGTCATCGGGTCGGCGTAGGCGTAGCGCCGCGCGCCCTGCGCGTCGCGAAAGACGGTGACGTGGTCGGGGCGCATCGGCGTCAGCGCCACCACCCGCCCGGCGTTGCGCGAGATCTCGGCGAAGAAATTGCCCCACAGGCACAGGCAGACCGCGCAGCCTTCCCAGAACTCTTCGCTCCCCTGATCGGCGTTCGGCGACCACCGCAACAGCTCATAGAGCGGATGCCGAGGGGCCGGCACCTTGCCCCCTCCCGAGATCCCCTCGTTGAGTTGCAGCGGCAGGAACCCGACCGTTTCCGAGATCAGGCGCACGCACGACCAGGCGGCCGAGAGGCGCAGCGCTGAGTCCGGCGTGACCGACTCGCCCGACGTCGTCTCGCCGCCCTGAAACGCCGACCAGAACCCCGCCGAGCGCGGGGTGATGACCCGCCCCAGCCATGACCCCAGCACGCTCACGCCGCCGCCACCGGCTGCGCGAGAAAGCCCGAGAGATCAGCGGGCGGCGGGGCGGCGACGGGGTTGCGCGCCATCAGAAACGCGGCGTTGAGCGTCGCGCAAAGCGGGTCGATCTTCGCCCGGCCGGCCGCCTCTTTGACGATCAAGGTTGCATTCCCCTTTGTCTCGGCCCGCGCGTTCCCGACGCACCAGGCCATAAGCGGCCCGCCGGCATGGCGAAAAGTGCCGTCCTGCAGCTTCCGCTCGATCCCGGCCACGGCCCCGGACAGGCGATAGCCCTGCCCGACCGCGACCATCTGATCGACGGTGATCCCGTCATCGGCCAGCGCGTCGACGATCGCCGCGACCCCGACCGGATCGAGACCGATTCCGTCGCGGGCCGGCAGCTTGTTCGCCTTGGCGATCCGCGCCACCGCGGCCGACACGTCCTCGACGTCCTGCGTCGGCGTGCTGCAGATCAGCAGCTCGCCGGACTTGGCCAGGTCTTCCAGGCGCGTGCGAATGTCGGGCCGACGCTTAAGAACGATCGGATGCGCCCAGGCCCGCGCCCACAGGCGCCAGCGCCGCGACTTCGCGCATCGCCCAAGCACCGCCAGCCCGAGCAGATCGTCGAGCCCGCCGCCGTCTATCCCGACCGTGCAGACGTCCGACGTCTCGATCAGCTCGTCGAGGTCGCCAGGCCCGCCGCCGGCGGCTTGCCAGAGCGTCGCCCCGACCCATCCCGTCGAGCCGATCGCGACGCCGATCTCGACGTTGAGATGCTGCGATGCAAAGCGCCGCCACTCGCCCTCGCCCTTCTCCTTCGCGTCGGCCGCCAGGCGGCGCAGGCGGTCGATCGAGATCGAAAGCCCGAGGTTCGGAAGCACCATCGGCCAGGCGGCAGGATCCTCCCAGGGCCGCGCCTCGTCGGCCTGCATGTCGAGCGGGAACTCATACAGAACCGGCAGCATCCGCGACCCGGTCACCTTCCCGTCGCGAACGTCGCGGGCGAACTGCAGCTCTGTCTTGAACACCCCCGCGGGCGCCTCGTCGGACTGCGTCGTGATGATGACGAGCAGCGCCTCGGGAAACGGGATGAACCCGCCGCGGATTTGCCCGATGACCCGGGCGGCGTTGGCGTTCGCGCCCAGAATGTGCAGCTCGTCGATGATGACCAGCACCGGCTTGACCCCGGTCATGACTCGCATGTCGAACGTCTTGATGCGCAGTTTCGCGCCGTGGCGCCGGCAGGTTATCGTTTTCGTGTGCTCGGCGACGTGGAACCGCTTTGCAAGCCACCCCTCGGGATCCGCCTCGATCATTCCCGCCGCCTGCGAAAAGCAGACGTCGGCGATCTCCTGCGTCGGGCCGACGATCAGCATGTCGGCATTCGGGCGTTCGTTCATCAGCAGCGCCACGATCCCCAGGGCGGCCGAGCCGGTCGTCTTGGCGTTCTTCTTTGGCACCAGAACGAACAGCTCGCCGACCAGTCGCTCGCCCGTCTCCGCGTCAAGCGACCCGAACGCCGCGCGGATTATCTCGCGGAACCACTCGCCCGAGGCCTCCGACAGCGGCGGTTGCCCGGTAACGTCCGGAAGCCGCAACCGGTTGTAGATCTCCACCGCGCGCGACGCTTCGGCGAGGTCGAGGTCGAGGTCGGGGATCGGCGCGCGACCCTCGCGCAGCCGGTCGGCCCAATCGGGACAAGCGAAGTCGAACGCCATCTAGTGCCGCACCAGGTCGCCCCAGCCCGAGGGCGGCGCTTTCGCGGCGGCCTCGGCCTGCGCTTTCTTTCCCAGCGGCTCGGCGACCGGCTCTTTCTTCGGCGCCGGCGGCGCTGCGCGGCCGCGTTCAAGCTCGCCGAGCAACGCTTTCGTCGCTGGAATGCTTCCGCGCCGCATCTGCGTATAGAGCACTTGCAACGCCTCGGCCTCGATCAGGTCCCCCCCGGCCGCCAGCTCCCGGGAGAAATGTTTGCGCAAGGTCTTCTCGTCGCAGCCGAGATGCGTGGCGATCTGCGCCTGCGACCATCCCTTGCCGCGCAGGATCGCGACAAGTTTCTGATTCTCTTCGGTTTTCGCGAACGACGGCCGCCCCCACCGCTCGCGGATCTGGCGGACCGGAGCGCCGAAGAGGTCGCGCTCGACGTCGTCGTCGTCGGAATCGTCAGCCACAGGAAAAAAATCCCTTTGTGAGGGGACCACCGGTCGCCGGCCGGCTGCGCCCGGCCACTTTCGACCCCCCTACCCCCCCAGCCGAGCCCCGCGGCGAGCCGCGGCGTGCTCGACCGCCTGCTTGCGCGAGGCGTGGCACCATCGGCAAAGGGTCTGGAATGGCCCGCGCCAGAAGGCGGCGACGTCCCCCCTGTGCGGCTCGACATGATCGCAGACGAGGTCGCGGCTATCGGCGAAGGTCCGGCCGCACTCGGGATCCTGACAGGTGAACTCGTCGCGCTCGAACGTCGCGAGCCGGGTTCGCGCCCACCGCGCCGTCGAGTAGAGCCCGCGCCAGGGCGACGCGGCCTTGCGGTTCGCGTCGATCGTCGTCGGGCGCTCGATCGCCGGCGCCACCGCGCGCAGCGTCGGCGCAGGCCTGCGAAGCCTCGCCATGATCCAGCCCTTTCGAGATTGCGTCGCAGCGGGGGAGGCGTCGCCCCGTCCCGCAGCCTCTCGCCCCTTCCGGGCCCGAGGATCCGGTCGCGCCCGCCGCTTCGCTGCAGGTCTTAATGCGCCGGTTTGCCCCGACACCGCCGGGGCCGAATCGACCTTTGCCGCGAGCCCCGGCCGAAATCAAGCGCGCCGCTAGATCGGCGCAAGGTCGCGCAGGGCGACCGTAGCCGCGACCTCGCGCCCGAACAGGTCCAGGGACACCGCCACCCCGCCCCCCCCGACCAGCTCCAACGGCTGCAGCAGACGCGCCTCGAACCCGGCGAACGGACCCCGCAGAACGCGCAGCACGTCGCCCACGTCCGCCGACCATTCCTCGCCCGAGGTCATGTGACGCTCGACCTCCGACGCTTCGGCTCCGATCCCGGCCAACCGCTCGACCTCTATCGGCCGCAGCGTCAGCGGAACCGAAGACCCGCCCCGATGCAGAAGGTCGATCACGCCCGGGCAGGTCATGACGGCGAACCACCTCTCGAACGGCGGCTCGATCGCGGCGACCACATATCCGGGCGCCGCCGGGTAGCGGACCGCAACCTTGTGGCGATCGGTCCGGCTGCGCCTTCGGAACACCACGTCGACGGGGCACCACGCGAACACGCCGCGCTCGTCGAGCGCCCGGATCACGCTCGACTCGCGCCCGCCCGACACGCGCGCGACCGCCCATTTCGCCACGCCCAGGCGCGAGGCGATCCCCTCGACGTCGCACAGCTCCGGACCCGGGCGCCGCACCGCAGCCCCAGTCGCCCGCCACCCCCGCGACACGTCGGCCGGCGTTTCATCCCGCGGCATGGTGCATCCCTCGCGCTTCGGTCACGTCTTCGCCCTCGTCATCGCCCCCGCCGTCGCCCGCGTCTTGCGGGAACACCAGCGCGGCCGTATTGGCGCGGCCGACCGCCCAACGCTCCAGGATCGTTTCGTCGTCCGCGCTGGCCCGGCCGTCGCGTCGCCGCCGCTCGGCCGCGCCGACGTCTCGCTCGCGCTCCGCGGCCTGCGTCTCGACAATTCGCCACTCGCCGTCCGTCAGCGGCGGCCGCTGTCGCTTGACGATGAAACCGGCGATCGCGGAGGCCAGGAACGGCGAGCGATCCCACGCAGCGCGCCCGGCGCGCGATCTCATCCAGGTTGACAGCGCCCGGTTCTCGGACGGCGGCGGCGTTTCGATCCGGACGGCGCATTTCCAGATGACCAGGTCGGACGGCCACACATCGCCGCGCGGCCCGTCCCCGCTCCCCTCGACCGCCTCGCGCAGCGCGTCGAGCCCGCGGTCGCTCATCCAGGCGAACCGCCGCGCCATGCGGCGCAGGCGGTCCTCATGGTCGCCCATGGCTGCGCCGCGCTTCCGCCGCAGCCCGCGGGCTTCCAGCGGGGCGATCAGCCTCTCGCGGACCCTGCCCGGCCCGCCCGTCGTCTTCTCTCGGTCATCCTCGGCCATCGGCGGCGGCTCCTGCGATTTGCGAAAGGGGGTAGGGGGTTTCTTTCCGTATGGTGTGGGTATGGCTGCGAAACACTTGCCACGAAGCGTTTCGCGAAACGTTCCGCAACGCTCGCGAAACGCTCCCGAAACGGGAGGTCAATGCCTTCGGTGACGCATCATGTCGGCGATCTCGGCCAGCTTTTCGGCATCGCCCGCCCGCCGGCCGTCAAGCTCCCGCGAAACGTGATCCATCGCGGCGCGAACGTTCGGCAGCGTGCGGCGCTGGCGGAGCGCGTCGAGCCGCGCCTGCACCGCGCCGACGAAGTCCTCGCGCTGCACGAGCCCGGCGTGAGCGCCCGCCTTGAGCATCTGCGCCCGGACCCGCGACAGGTTCGATCGCTCCGCGCCGACGCGGGACCGCTCGCGGGCCTGCGCAAGCCACGCGACCGACTTCTCGACCATCGCGAAGACGATCGGATGCGCGAGGCGGATCTCCGCGTCGTCGGCATCCGTGCCCCCGTCCGGAAAGCACAGGACCGGCGCCCAGCCTTCAAGCGCGCCCTCGGCCCGCATCACGCCCCAGGACGTCGCATCGCGGCCGAAACCGGCCAGGAACGCGAGCGCCGCGTCGTCGTCCGGCAGCGTTCCGGCCGGATCCTGCTCCAGCGACTCCATCAGGACCGCCCACCAGACGCCGAACGCGGCATCCGTCATGCGCCCGCGCATGTTCTCCTGTTTCACCCGCCGCCACAGGAGCGGAACCCACTCGGCCCGCAGGTCGCAGCCGAGCGGCAACGGGTAGATTTCGAGATCCGTAAGGTTGCTCATGCGTCGCGCTCCGCACGCCGGCGGCGCTGCGTCGGCCATTCGCCGGCGAATGTCGCCTGTCCGGCCATGATTTCGGAATAGAACTCGGCGAGATCGTCGAGATCGTCGGCGGCGCTGCGCTGCGCGTCGGTCATGCCCCGCCGCTTGATCGCTCGCCGCAGCGCCTTGACGTCGAAGCCGCGCGACTTCGCCTCGGCGAACCGCTCTGCGATCATGTCGGCGATTTCGGCCTTGTTCTCCTGCAGCCGCTCGATCGCCTCGATCAGCGTCCGCAGCTCCCCGACCGTTTCCGCGTTGCGCCCGGCGTCCGGATCATCGTCCGACATGCTGTCCCCCTTCGATCATTCCGCAGCGACCGCCGCGCGCGCGATGAACATTTCGACGCCCAGGTCGCCGACGACGGCACCGAGCGCGAGCGCCGCGGTCGCCTCGCATTGAGGCCGCGCCGCGATCCGCGCGCAGATCCGTGCCGCAACTTCGGATTCCAGCGTCCCCGCTTCGGCGCTCATGATCCGCCGCAGCGCATCCAGGCACGGCGCCTCCGCGCCCGGCTGCAGGATCCACGGCCGCGCGGCGCCGGCGGACGCAGCGCCAACCGTCGCCCCGGCCCCGCGCTGCGCCGCCCCGCCGCGCTCGGCGACCGTCCGGGCGAGATCCGGCGCGAACCGGCCAAGCACCCGGCGCACGACGCACG
>Ga0209037_1000331_pt1 | contig 14517 bp, 14 predicted proteins | sample SaaInl25SG_5_DNA_FD_188225 | JGI IMG/M metagenome (GOLD analysis project Ga0209037, IMG submission 188225) | Marine microbial communities from expanding oxygen minimum zones in the Saanich Inlet - ESP_125SG_5_DNA (SPAdes) (version 2) | ecosystem: Environmental > Aquatic > Marine > Intertidal...
GTCCTGGCCTGCTCAATCTCTTCCCGAAGCGCCCTCTTCTCGAGCCACGCGGCGGTCGGATACACCCGAATCCAGGACACGCGCTGGTTCCTGCCGCCGGGTGCTTCCGCTACCAGGCGAAGGTCTGCGGTTTCTCCGGTCGAGTCAGCTTTGGGTAACCGACCAACAAGTTTGGTCAGCAGTCCTCCGACGGTGTCGACATCATCTTCGTCAATGTCGATGTCGTAAAGATCCGCGAGGTCATCCAGGGAATACTTCGCTGCCACCGTGTAACTATCGGCACCCAGCGGAAGAATTTCGTTGACATCCAGGTCATACTCGTCCGAAATCTCACCCACAAGCTCCTCGATGAGATCCTCCATGGTGACCAGTCCGGCAATCCCCCCGTACTCATCGACCACCATGGCGAGGTGGTTTTGCTCCCGCTGCAAGAATCGGAGAGTCTCGTCAACTTTCTTGCTCTCAGGGATGAAGACTGCGGGCTTCGCGAGAGCCGTAATTGCCGTCTTTTTCGCGCTCGCAGGCTTTTCGTGCTGCACCCGCGCCACGTCCCGCAGGTAGCAGATACCGACAACATCGTCGCTGTCTTTACCGATTACGGGAATTCGGGAGACCCCTGTCTCCAAAAAAATATCCATCGTCTCATTCACCGAGCTGGTGCCCTCCACGGTGACCATGTCGGTTCGGGCCACCATGACTTCGCGAACAATGGTGTCCCCCAGCTCGAAAATGGAGTGAATGAGCTCGCGGTCCTCATCTTCCAGCATGTCCTGGTCGGCGGCCTCATCAACCCAGTTGCGCAGCTGGTCTTCACTTCGCGACACTGCGGCGCCGCCCGAGCCCGGTGTCACGATATTTCCCACAACAATCAACAGTTCGGCGAGTGGGCCCACCACCGTGCGGATAGCGCGAACAAAACCGGCAAAAAAGCCCACCAGGGCAGTGGCATGGCGCTGCCCCACCGAGCGAGGCGACGACCCGACGACCACGAAGGAAATTCCTATCAACAACACTCCGGTGACCAGCAGAATTTCCCACCACTGGTCCAACCAGGAGGACACCGCCAGGGTGAGCAATACCGCGGCGATGCTCTCGATAACAACCCGGACAAAGCGCACCGCGCGCTCGTGAGCAGGCATTCCCGCGGCCAGAGCGTGCAACGCCTTGGGTTTGCGTTTGGTGGCAGCCAGATCAATCAGTTCGTTTCGACCTACCGCGCCCAGAGCGGCACTAATTGCGGTGAGCAGGCCGCCCACAACAACCAGGACGATGGCCGTGATCAGGAACACAACGCTCATACAGGGCTCTGTTCATGGGTATCGAAAGCCGCAAGGATTTCTGCTTGAAGACCAAACATTTCTTTTTCCTCCGCTGGTTCCGCGTGATCGAAACCCAAAAGATGCAGGAGACCGTGAACACTGAGCATCCGAAGCTCCGCCATAACGGAATGGCCCGCTCCCTCCGCCTGTGCGGCCGCCACCGTCGGACACAGCACAATGTCGCCAAGGATCCCCAGAGATTCCTCGCCCCCTTCGGGACCGGGACGCAGTTCGTCCATAGGAAAGCTCAACACGTCGGTGGGTCCCGATTCACCCATCCATTCGATGTGCAGCTCCTCCATTGCTGCCTCATCGACAAGGATTACGGCCACTTCGGCATCACGGTGCACGCGCAGCGCGGACATCCCATAGGCGATGACCCGCTGCAGGGAGGAGTGATCGACCTCCACGCCCGATTCGTTGCGCAGCTCAACGCCCACGTGAGGGCTCCTGCTGTGCATCATGGGATGCGTAGGCCTCGACGATCGCTGACACCAGGGCGTGACGCACCACATCGCGGGAATCAAGATGATGGAAGTGAATGTCCTCGATATTTTCCAAAATCTTTCCCACCACCGCGAGCCCGCTGTTGCCACCGGGAATATCGACCTGGGTGATGTCGCCGGTGATCACCATCTTTGATTCAAAGCCCAGTCGGGTGAGGAACATTTTCATTTGTTCCGGCGAGGTGTTCTGGGCCTCATCAAGGATGATGAAGGCCCGATTCAGTGTTCGGCCCCTCATATAGGCAAGTGGTGCCACCTCGATTGTCCCTGCTTCCAAGAGCTTGGGTACCAGATCCGGGTCCATCATCTCGTGGAGGGCGTCAAAAAGTGGGCGCAGATACGGATCGATCTTGTCGCTGAGGGTTCCCGGCAGGAAGCCCAGGCGCTCCCCCGCCTCAACAGCGGGCCTGGTCAAAATAATGCGGTCGATTTCTTTGCGCTCCAAAGCTTGAACCGCTTTTGCCATTGCCAAGTAGGTCTTTCCGGTTCCCGCCGGGCCGATACCGAACACCACCGTGTGGTGATCAATGGCGTCCACGTAGGTCTTTTGGCCCATGGTCTTCGGGCGGAGTGCCCTGCCCTTGCTGGAGAGAATCGGCTCGGACAAGAAGTTTGTGGGAGTGATGCGAGCTTCTTCGGCCGCTTGGGCGGCCCGCACCATATCTTCGGCCGAAAGCCCCGGGTTGCTCCGCGCCGCCTGCGCCAGATTACTCAGAAGGTCTTTCGCCCGCTGGGCGTCGTCGACGGGGCCGGTGACCGAGACCATGTTGCCCCGCACAGCGATCGTCACGGTGGGGAAGTGTTTTTCCAGCAAGGCAAGCACAGTGTCGTTCACACCGAGGACAGCGACCATGGACACGTCGTCCAGTTGAAGGCTCAATGTTGTGAGCGCAGGGGAAGATTTAGCCGGCAAGAGTTCCTTCTTCAAGTGCGCCCGCAAGAACGTGAGCATGAACGTGGAACACGGTCTGGCCCGCGCTGGCTCCGGAATTAAACACCAATCGGTAGTCGCCGTGTGCCAAGTCGTTGGCAACAGACTGCGCCATGTTCACCATCGCCGCCAGGAGCCCTGGATCAGCGGCTGCCAGCTCCGCGACCGTCGAGAAAGTGGCCGTCTTCGGCACCACCAGCACGTGGACCGGCGCCTGGGGTGCGACATCGTGGAAAGCGATGAGTGTTTCGGTCTCCGCAACGATGCGCGCCGGAATCTCGCGATCGATGATGCGCGAAAAAATCGAGCGGTCCTCTTCTGTCATAGCAATCAGTCTAGAGCCCGGTGTTTCTGGGTAAAAAGTTTCACTCAAATCTCCCGAGCGTGTGATTGAGCACAGATAGTGCGGCAACCCCCGCCGTGGAGGTCCTCATGACCAGAGGCCCCAGCGAGGCCGATGTCGCTCCAGCTTCCTCAAGAGCTTCTCGCTCGGTGGGGGAAATGCCGCCTTCTGGCCCGACCACAAGCACGACGGGTTGCTCACCAGCGGCGATGGCCTGGTGCAGGGCAGTGCTGGCCGTTGGCTCGAGTAACACCATCCGGGTTCGGGTCGCCATCTCGACCAACTGCGGCAGCTCCACCATGTTCTCAACACCAGGCACCCACGCTCGCAGCGATTGTTTGCTCGCCTCACCAGCAATTCGCTGCCATCGAGCGACTGACTTCTCGATTTTTGCCCCGGACCACCGGGCCACACTGCGCGCAGCCTGCCACGGAATGATGCGATCAACCCCCAGCTCGGTGCACGCTTCGACCGCTCGTTCGTCCCGGTCTCCCTTGGCTAGAGCTTGAACCAACCACACTTCCGGCGTCAGCGGAGCAACGCCCTCCACCGAAGCCACGACGAGTGTGACCTGCTGCGCGGAGCTCTCCCGAACAACACTCTGGGCCATCAGCCCCCGCCCATCGGTGAGCGCGACCCTCTCGCCCGGTGTGAGGCGGGCAACGCTCGAGGCGTGACGAGCTTCGTCACCCTCGAGGGTCACGGTTGACCCCACCACCAGCGGGGCGTTGTCGCTCACGCGATAAAGGTGCGCCATCTAGCCGAAGAGTCGGTCACGGAACTTGTGGAACATCCCCTGTTGAGCTCCGGCAAGACGAGGAGCCGCCGGTTTGCGCAGCTCTCTCAGCTTTGCCACCAGGTCTGATTCCTTCGAGGAAAGCTTCGAGGGCGTGAGCACGTGGACGCCAAAGCGCAGGTCGCCTCGACCGTTCCCGCGAAGCTTGGTGACGCCCCGATTTTTCACGGTAATCACATCGGCGCTTTGCGCGCCGGGCTTCACGGTGACCGTCACCTCGCCATCCAGAGCATCCAACGTGACACTGGCGCCCTCGATGGCGTCGATCATGTCCATCTCGAGGGTTGCCACAATGTCATCACCGGAGCGCGAGTACACCGAGTCTCCGCGCACCGTGAATTCCAGATACAGGTCACCGGCGGGACCACCCCCGTGACCCACTTCGCCCTGACCGGGGAGGTGGATGCGCTGTCCCGTTTCAATACCGCCGGGAATGTCGACAGAGAGCGTGCGTGAAGCGCGCACGCGACCCTGCCCGGCACAGGTCGGGCAGGGGTTATCGATTACTTCACCAAAGCCGCGACAGCTGCCGCACGGGCTTTGGGTAACCATGTTGCCCAGCACTGATCGCACGGTGCGTTGAAGGGAACCAGAACCTCCACAAATGTCACAGGTCCGTGGGGAGCTTCCCGGAGCGGAACACGAGCCCTCGCACGTTTCGCACAATACGGCCGTATCAATCTCTATGTCCTGGTTGACACCAAAAATAACGTCCTTGAGGTCAACGTCCACTCGCAGCAGAGCGTCCTGCCCTCTCTCCCGACGCGAGCGAGGGCCTTGACTTTGACCACCTCCACCGAAGAAGTTTTCAAAGATGTCGCCAAACGGGCCGAACCCACCAAAGCCTTGATCGCCGCCTCGGTCATACTGAGCCCGCTGCTGGGGGTCGGAGAGCACCTCGTAAGCGTGAGTGACGAGTTTGAACCGGTCTTCCGCACCAGCTTCCTGATTCACATCAGGGTGCAACTCGCGGGCCAGCTTGCGGTAGGACTTCTTAATGGTGTCGGCGTTGGCATCCCGACTAACGCCGAGCACTTCGTAGTGATCAACACTCACGGTCTACGCTCTTTCCTTCTCGTCTTCGCCGAGCAGCCTCGAGAGGTATCGGGCCACAGCACGCACAGCGGACATGTTGTTGGAGTAATCCATTCGAGTCGGCCCGACTACACCCAGAGTGGCGTTCGCTTCCCCACCCGACTGGTAGGCAGAGGCCAAGATGGCCACTTCCGAGAGCGGTCCTTCATTCTCGCGGCCGATTCGGGCTTGAACATCCGAGGTATCCCAGTGCATCTCGGTAAACAGCTTCAGGAGTGTGACCTGCTCTTCGATGGCTTCCAAAACGGGGTACACACTACTGGAGAAGTCCCCCTCACCCCGCACCAGGTTGGCAGCTCCCGCCATCACAAGTCGATCGCTGCGGTGTCCCTCAACAGCTTGAGAGAGCGCCTCCACCACGGCGGTCACCATGGCGACCCGGTCGCGGGAAACACGCTGAGGAATGTCTTTGAGAACCGCTGGAACATCCGCCAGCGCCTTGCCGACGAGAGCCTGATTCAGCTGAGCCCGCAACTCGGCAACGATGACCTCGTCGACTTCGTCCGTGCAGTCAACGATGTTTTGATCTACTGATCCGCTGTCGGTGATCAGCACCGTCATGACCTTGTGGGAGCCCATCGGCAAAAGCTCCAGGTGTCGGATGAGGGCCACGCTGAGCGTCGGGTACTGCAAAATTGCGACCTGGTTGGTCAGCTGTGACAGCAGTCGAACGGTGCGCCCCAAGGTGTCGTCCAAGTCCGCTGATTCCCGCAGAAAACCTTCAATGGCGTTTCGCTGTCCGCTCGAGAGCGGGCGAACACCGGCGAGTTGGTCCACAAAGACCCGGTACCCCTTGTCGGTGGGAACACGGCCCGCCGAGGTGTGCGGAGCGGTAATGAGCTCCTCTTCTTCCAGCAGGGCCATATCGTTGCGGATGGTTGCGGCGGACACCCCAAAGCCGTGGCGATCGGCGATGGCTTTGGACGCAACGGGTTCTTTCGAATCCACGTAGTCCTGCACAATCACGCGAAGCACATCGAGAGCACGCTGTGAGACCATCACACACCCCCTCGCTAGCAGTCTCCGTAATAGTCTGCTAATTGTATCCACCGCGCCCGAGAGCCGGCTCAGCTCAAACGTGCCGCCAGGTGGTCAGCCAGCAGGCGTCCAGACTGCGTCAGGGTGATTCTTCCCGACGACAGAGCTTGCGCATCGAGGAGGCCGTGGCCGAGCGCATCGTCCAGAACGTCAGATTTTTCGGGGGCGACGTCCTCGACCGAGATGCCTTCGCGGGTGCGAAGCCCCAACAGGATGCGCTCCAGAGCGATATCCGAAGGTGTGAGGACTTCGCGGTGAAAAGCAGGAGACCGCTGCTGCGCCAATCGCTCGGCGTAGGCCGCAGGATGTTTAACATTCCACCATCGCACACCGCCCATATGGGAGTGTGCGCCCGGACCGATCCCCCACCAGTCGCCCGAATTCCAGTACAACCAGTTGTGGGCTGACTCGCGGTCTCGCGCGGTGGACCAGTTGCTGGTTTCGTACCACGCGAAACCCGCTTCGGTGAGTCGCCGGTCGGTGGCAAGAAACATGTCTGCGTGAACATCATCGTCGGGTGATTCCAGCTCTCCGCGCGCAATGCGTCGGGCCAGGGCTGTTCCTGGCTCGACGATGAGCGCATAGGCAGAAACATGTTCCACGTCGAGACCGACCACATACTCCAGGGTTGACTCCCACTGCCGCACCGTTTCCCCGGGCGAGCCATAGATGACATCAACGGACACCTTTAACCCGGCATCTTTAGCCGCAGCAACACCCTCGGGAACGAGCGCTGGGTCGTGAGTTCTCTCCAAGACCGCCAAAACATCGGGATCAGCGGACTGCACGCCGAAGGACACCCGCGTGACGCCCCCTCGAGCCAACGCTCGGAGATCGTTTGCGCTCACGCTGTCCGGGTTAGCCTCGACCGTTATCTCAGCCTCGGGGGCAACACCAAACGTGCTCCTGGCTCGTTCCAGCATGGCCAGCAGGGGTTCGGGGCCCAACAGTGTCGGTGTTCCACCCCCGAAGAAAATGGTCTGCAGTGGGCGAGAGGGAAGCCCCGCGTTTCGCATAATCCCCGACGCAAGCTCCATTTCCGCCATTGCCTGGCTCGGGTAGGAATCGCGGGACACCCCGCGGACCTCGTCGGCGGTATACGTGTTGAAGTCGCAATACCCACAGCGAACTTCACAAAAAGGCACGTGCACGTACAGCCCCAAGGCACGCTTGTCGGCGCCCTCGGCGACAGAGTCGGGGAGACGCCCGTGCTCGGGCGCTACCTCCGCAATGGGGAGCGGGCTAGGCACTATTGATAAACCAAATGGTGTGCATGCGGGTGAGCATCACCGCGACGGAGGCTGCGAGTAGACCAAGAACAACGTTGGACATGATGGAGCGCTCGACCAATGCCCACACCATGGCCGCCGGAATCATCACGAGAGCCGTGATGGCATACATCCACCACTCCAAGAGCGACCCCGTCGGAGAGTTCCCCGCAGCCGGCGCAAAGGCAGCGATTCCCATCTGAATCACCAGGAGCACGAGGACCAGGGCAACAGGCCCGAGTGTGTAGTCATTCGGGGTGCGCTGCAGGAGAGCAAACACCACGGCGCTGAGCGCCGCTACCCCGGCAACGCCGACCTGAACCCACGCGAACCACTCGATCACGCCGCGTCCTCCTGTTTAGCCAGCTACGCCCATCAGGATACGGCTCTTGCCGTCGCTCGCCTGAACAACCGCCACGAGCTCGCCGGTGGAGGCCGACAATGCGGCCACTGGCGTGTCTACCGGCCACGAAGCGGTCTCGACGGCTCGGCCGTGCCGCACATGCTCGGTATCGGCCTCTCCCAGCTCGATGCTCGGCAGGATCTGCTGCGCGACGGTCGCCAAATCGAGCAGGTGTGATTCGGTCAGGTCTTCCGCGGACACGGCGTCCTCGACTACAAAAGGACCCACGACATCGCGGCGGAGCGCGGTGAGATGCCCTCCTACTCCCAGAGCGGAACCAATATCCCGGGCGATGGCCCGGATGTATGTACCCGACGAGCACTCCACGCGAATGGTGACATCCAGAACACCCTCACCCCGCGTGAGCTCGTCAATGTCGAGAGCGTGAATGGTGACCCGGCGGGAGGTGAGCGCAACATCCTGCCCGGACCGCGCCAGGTCGTAGGCACGCTTGCCATCAACCTTGATCGCACTGTAGGTCGAAGGAACCTGGTCGATCTCGCCCACCATCGCTGCGGCTGCCGCCCGAACCGATTCTTCCGATACTGCCTCTATGTCCCCGGTCGGAGCCAAGGCCTCCCCCTCGGCGTCGTCGGTCGTCGTCCCATACCCCAGGCGCATCGTGGCCCGGTAGGACTTATCCGCTCCGACCACAAACGTCAGCAGCCGTGTTCCCGCGCCGATACCTAAGACCAACAAACCGGTCGCGGCCGGGTCGAGAGTGCCAGCGTGCCCTACTTTCTTCGTTCCGAGAGCTCGCCTCGCCTGAGCGACCACCGTGTGGGAAGAGATCCCGCGAGGTTTATCGACCAGCGCGATACCGGAAACCAATCGAAGCCCTTAGCCCAGCGCCTGCGTGTGCCAGACCGTTTTGGTTTCGACGAAAGCAGTGATGCGATGCAGGCTCGGTGCAGGAATCTCGTGGCTCGGACCCTGGACCCGCTTGAGTGTCTGCGCGGCCGCTTTTTCCCAATCCGGCGCGGATACCTGGTCGGCTCCCGCTAAGTCAAGCCCGTTGACATCAGCGTGTGAAGCCATCCACGGCATGATGCCCGCCGGGTTGCCCGTCAAAACGTTGATGACGCCGCCGGGAACATCGCTCGTTGCGAAGACTTCCGCAGCGCTAATTGCCGACAAGGGTTGAGAGGCGTGAGACACCGCCACCACGGTGTTTCCGCTGGCGACAATCGGGGCAACACTTGCGCTGAGCCCCAGAAGGCTCTGGCCATTCGAGCCTTGGGGACACAATGCGACAACCACCCCCATGGGGTCGGGCGTGGATAGGTTGAAGTAGGGGCCAGAGACCGGGTTGCCGTTACCGGCAACTTGTGCGTACTTGTCGGCGAAGCCCGCGTACCAAACCCACGTGTCAATGGAGTTCTCCACCTGAGCACGAGCAGCGCGAACACTCACACCTTCGCTCTGACGAATTTCCTCCACAAATTGCTCCGCGCGGCCCTCGAGTACCTCGGCAACGCGGTAGAGCACCTGGCCGCGGTTGTAGGCCGTGGCGCCGGACCATCCAGGAAACGCTCCCCGCGCGGCGACCACTGCGTCGCGAGCATCCTTACGACTGGCGGCTGCAGCATTGGCGAGGAACTCCCCTTTGGGGGTGGAGACTTCAAAGGTGTGGCCACTCTCCGACCGGGGGAACTTTCCGCCGATGAAGAGCTTGTAGGTCTTGGGAATGGTCAGACGCGACATTATCGGCTTCCTGCTTTCTGGTCACTCGCTTCGAGATAGGCAGCCAACCCATGACGCCCGCCTTCGCGACCGTAACCGGACTCTTGATAACCGCCAAAAGGGCTTGCCGGATCGAACTTGTTGAACGTATTAGCCCAAATGACACCCGCGCGAAGTGCGTTCGCCATCGCCAACATCCGCGACGCTTTTTCCGTCCAGATACCCGCGCTCAGGCCGTACGGAGTGTTATTTGCTTTTGCAATAGCTTCCTCGGGGGTTCGGAACGTCATCACGGAGAGAACAGGGCCGAAAATCTCCTCTTGCGCAACCCGGTGGCTGGTGTGCACATTCGTGAAAACCGTGGGTTGAAACCAAAAACCCTTGGCCGGCAACACGCAGTCTGAGCTCCATCGGGTCGCTCCCTCCGCTTCGCCGGCATCAACAAGCGCAGAGATGCGCTCGAGCTGCGCCTTCGAGTTAACGGCACCAATATCCGTGTTTTTATCCAGGGGATCGCCCAACCGCAACGTCTGCAGACGGCGCTGGAGACGGTGGAGAACATCGTCATGAATGTTCTCTTGCACGAGAAGGCGGGAGCCCGCGCAGCACACGTGCCCCTGGTTGAAAAAGATTCCGCTGACGATTCCCTCGATTGCTTGGTCGATGGCGGCGTCATCGAACACAATGTTTGCCCCTTTGCCGCCAAGCTCGAGCGTTGCGCGCACATCTGTTCCCGCGAGCGATGCCGCGATGCTGCGACCGACGGGGGTGGACCCGGTGAAGGCCACTTTGTTGATACCGGGGTGTGCAACGAGCGAAGCACCGGTGCCGCCAGCACCGGTAATGATGTTGACAACCCCCTCCGGAAGTCCCGCCTGCTGACAAATTTCGGCAAACAGCAACGCCGTGAGCGGCGTCGTCTCAGCAGGCTTGAGCACCACCGTGTTGCCGGCGGCCAGCGCCGGAGCAATTTTCCACGCCAACATCAGGAGAGGGAAATTCCACGGCACAATTTGTGCGGCAACCCCGAGTGCTTGGGGCTTAGGTCCTAGACCGGCGTATTCAAGTTTGTCGGCCCACCCGGCGTAGTAAAAGAACCACGCGGCGACCAACGGCATATCAACATCGCGTGTCTCCCGAATGGGCTTGCCGTTGTCGATCGTTTCGGCAACGGCAAGTTCGCGTGAGCGCTCCTGAATAATCCGTGCGATGCGAAAAAGGTATTTACCGCGCTCGCTGCCCGAAAGCTTTGACCAGGTCTTGTCGTAAGCGAGCCGGGCCGCTTTCACGGCGCGGTCCACATCGGCGGCGTTTGCTTCCCCCACAGTGGTGATGTGCTCCTCGGTGGACGGAGAGATCGTGGCAAACGAATCACCACGGGCGTCAACAAATTCGCCGCCAATGAACAGTCCGTAGGAGGGCTTGATGTCCAGGATGGCGGTTGATTCGGGCGCAGGGGCGTAGTCGAGGAACGTCATGATTAATCCACACTCACATAGTCGGGGCCGCTGTAATGGCCAGTTCGCATTTTTTGTCGCTGCATCAGAACATCGTTGAGCAAGCTGGAAGCGCCGAATCGGAAAAGGTCCGGCGTCAACCAGTGCTCCCCCACCGTCTCGGCGACCGCCACCAGGTAGCGAAGCGCATCCTTACTGGCGCGAATTCCTCCGGCAGGTTTCATGCCAATCTTTTCGCCCGTGAGAGCGTGCCAATCGCGAATGACTTCGAGCATGGTCACTGTGACCGGCAAGGTTGCTGCCGGAGCAACTTTTCCGGTGGAGGTTTTGATGAAGTCGGCTCCGGCCAAGATGGCCAGCCAACTCGCTCGTCGCACATTGTCCAGTGTCGCAAGCTCCCCTGTTTCGAGAATCACTTTGAGGTGGGCGAAACTGCCATCCTCCCTCTTGCAGGCTTCCTTAACGGCGACAATCTGGTCGTAAACAAGGCCCCAGGACCCCGACAAAAATGCGCCACGATCAATCACCATGTCGATCTCGTCGGCCCCTTCTGACACGGCAAACTGCGTGTCCGCGAGCTTGATGGCAAGGCTGGCGCGACCGCTCGGGAAAGCTGTTGCCACCGCGGCAACCGCTACCCCATCGGGCCTTTGGGAGATGTGGTGCGCACCGAGCGATTCCCGCACCGCGGACACCATGTCGCCATAAACACAGACCGCGGCAACCGACGGAGTCGAAGGGTCACCCACGTCGGGTGAGACGGCCTTTCTGGCCAACGTTTGGACTTTACCGACCGTGTCGGCACCTTCCAGCGTCGTGAGGTCCACCATCGAAATGATGGTGTCCAAACCCGCCGCTTTCGACGTTGTTTTCAGCGACCGTGAAGCAAAACCTGCGGCGCGGGCGTGGGCGCCGACCGTGTCCACGCCGGGGATGCCGTTGAGGAAAGTGGTCAGAGCTTTTTCGGTGGCTCCCGGGCCCAAGACTGTGTGGGCTCGGGGCGTTTGGGCCAGGGCTGTTGCGGGGTTCATGCGGTGACTTCCTGTGTGTGTTTGCCTAACAAAAAGGTAGCGGTGCCCTCGTCCATAATCATGACGGTGGCAAGGCCACTGCGAGCTATCGCCAGCGCCACCGGATGTTTTTCACGGCCCGCCACCACGGCAATTCGGCGGGGTGCTTCGCGCAGAGTGTCGAGAGAGATACCGAGAGTGCGCTCGTCGAGCCCCCGGTCCGCAATCGTCCCCTCGGGGGTGATGTATCGGCCCAAGACATCCCCCACCGCGCCGGATCGTTGGAGGTGCTGGATGTCACTGCTCTTGAGGTAACCAGACTGAACGTGGATGCTGACCTCACTTGCCGGCCCTGCACTGAAAAGATGCGTATCCGCGGTTGCCGCTTGCTCCAGCACACCTCGGATACTGCGGTCAGATTCGATTGCCTCTTTCGTCTCTCGACGCTCCAGAATTGCGGGGGTCGGCAGCAACGTGACTTCGCCGTGCGCTTTCGTGGCAATCATGGTCGCAGTCTCTGAGGCTAACCCCGGAGCGGCGCTGTGGCTCACCCCCCCGTTGACTTGGACCACGCGAAGGGGCGGAGACCAGCCAGCAGGCAGCGACTGAGCAACCTGGTGCAATGTTTTGCCCCAGCTCACCCCCAGCACGTGGCTGTAGGGACGCATCGCGACAAGATAGTCAGCGGCACCCGAGGCAACACGCGATGCGACATCCGCAGCGTCGCCTCCGCCGGGGACCACAATCGCTGCTTCCAGCGAAAAGGCAGCTTTGACGTCTTGTTCCATTCCGAGGCGGCGCGCCCGAGGATGGGAAATCTCAATCCGAATAATGCCTTGCTCGCGGGCCTGGGTAATCAGCCGCCCAACTTTCCACCGCGTAATATGCAAAATCGCGCCGATTTCGTCCTGCGTCTTGTTCTCCTGGTAGTAGAGCTCAGCGGCGCGCACCGCTAAGAGTTCGTTATCGAGAACGGTCTTTCCGGACATTCCTCCAGGGTAGGCGCGGCAGACCCCGAGAGCAACAATTGTTGCGCTACTTGCTCAGATGAGCATCATCCGAAAATGCGCGGAGCTCGCGGTCAACATTGCCGTTTCTGGCCAACACCCACACGGCCGGAATTTCACACACGACGATCACCATCAAGAAAATGACGCTCGCTGCCCACTGACCGGTGACCTGGAGAAGCAAACCAGCCACCAGAGGGCCAACCGCTGCGATGAAGTACCCCACTTTGTTGACAAAGCCACTCAACGCCAAAGCAGACAGGTGGTTATCGGTGCGAAGCCCGATCAAGGTCAACGACAGCGGGAAAGTCATCGGCCCCAGGGCCAAAAGAACCACCCACAGCAACGTCGCGGTGGTGGGCGCTACCAAAAGCCCCACCATTCCCGCGAGTCCGCAGGCAACAGCCAGCCCCACAAGTGCTCCCGCCCATCGCGCGTTGGTGGCCAACGGCGGAATCACCAGGGACATTGGGAAGCCCGTGATCGTAAAGACCCCCAGAGCAAATGCCGCCTGCTCAACACTGAAGCCGGCCTCATCGACCAGTAACTGCGGGAGCAGAGCAAACCAGGTGTAGGCCATGGTCCCCGATACAGCGAATATTCCCATCACAGAAAGTGCGGTCGGCGACCGGAACAGGGACACCGGAACAACGACCGGTATCAGCCCACTATCCAGCGCAGATTCTGCACGACTGCGTTGCCGGGCAAAAGGCAGGACCAAAAGCCACGGAAGCGCCCCGACGAGACTGACGAACGCCCACGACGCCAAAGAGATCCGCCAGCCAGCCGCATCGGCGATGATGACCCCAAAAAAAGACGGTGCTGACGAGCTGATCGCCATGGCGGTGCCGTAGATGGCGGTCACCGTGCCGATAGCACGTGGGGCATAGAGCTTGACTAAACCAGGAATGATCACATTGCCGACCCCCGCGGCGATCATCAGCACGGCCGTTGCTACAAACAGCGACAGATACGTGGGCGAGATGCCCCTCCACACGTGGGCGATAGCGCCAAGAACGGCGACCGCGATTGCCGCCGATTCAATCCCCACTGTGCGGGCAAGCCACGGAGAAAACCAGGCAGCCAGAGCGTAGGCCACCGGGGGGATGGTGCCGATGATGCCCAGAGGTAACCCCTCCATCGCAACATCTAAATCCATGACCGGAGCCAACGGGGCAATGGCCGCCACACCGGTTCTGATGCCCAGCGCCAGCAGGATAATGCCGGTCAGAGCAAGAACAGTGGTGGATCGGGTGGTGTACGGCACCGGCCCAGACTACGCCCTGGGAAGGTCAGAGAGTATGCCCCGAATCACCTGTTCATCAGCGCTCATCTGCGCAACCAAAGCCTCGCTAGACGGGAACACCTGCATGCCCCGAATGAACTCCACAAACTCCACGCGGATGGTCTCCCCGTACAGGTCAAGGCGTTGATCCAGCAGGTGGGACTCGACCACGCTTTCGGTCAATTCGCCAAACGTGGGGTTCACGCCAACCGAGGTCGCTGCGGGGTAGGAAACCCCCTTGTGGGTTACCAAGGTGGCGTACACGCCATCTGCAGGCAGGTACCCCTCGAGAGGTTGTGAGAGGTTGGCGGTCGGATATCCCATTTCGCGTCCGCGTTGAGCCCCCGCCCCGACTTCGCCCCGCAGGGCGTGGTAG
>Ga0209037_1000337_pt1 | contig 14464 bp, 12 predicted proteins | sample SaaInl25SG_5_DNA_FD_188225 | JGI IMG/M metagenome (GOLD analysis project Ga0209037, IMG submission 188225) | Marine microbial communities from expanding oxygen minimum zones in the Saanich Inlet - ESP_125SG_5_DNA (SPAdes) (version 2) | ecosystem: Environmental > Aquatic > Marine > Intertidal...
TGTACGTCTTCAAAGAAGTTGGACATTATTGTTTGGAGTAAATTACAAAAAAATTGCTGATTTACTTCTAAGGTGATTTCTTCTTCGCTGTTTCATAGATTTTTGTTTTAGTATTTGTCTTTGTTCTAGGATTATTTTGTTCGTACCGTTATAAACGCTTGCAGGAGTACAGTTATTTAGAGATTCATGATAGCGTTCGTTGTTGTAGTATTCGATGTACTCGTCAATAGCTTTTTTTAAATCGCTTAAGGAGTAGTAATGATGGAGCTTTACCACATTTTTCATGGATCTGTGATACCGCTCTATCTTTCCTTGTGTTTGTGGATGATTTGGTGCTCCATGCACTTGTGTAATGCCTTTTTCTTTCATGAAGGCTTTGATATCCTCAGAGATATAACATGAGCCGTTATCGGACAAGATCTTTGGTCTTCTACCCTGAGGAAGTCCAGTCTTTATCAGTGCTGCTTCCACATTACGTTCTACATCCGGTGTCTTCATAGTCGTGCACAGTTCATGATGAATGATGAACCGCGAGTAATCGTCCATAATACTTGAGAGGTAAAACCATCCCCATCCTTCTACTTTGAAGTAGGTAAAGTCAGTTTGCCACATCTGATGAATACGCGTGGTTTTATCCTTGAACTCATTTGCGGCCTTGACCAAGATGTGATTGGGGCTTGTGATTAAATTTACTGCTTTCAGGATCCGGTACACAGAGCTCTCTGAGATAAAATGTCCACTATTATCGGTCATAAAGGTGGCTATCTCACGAGGGGAGTCCCCACTCCGATCTAAGGCCACTTCGATCACCTTCGTTCTGTAGCTTTCTGGGATCTTATTCCATGTGCTGCGGCATTTTTTATCTTCTAGTGCATCGGGACCGCCTTCAAGGAACTTGTTGTACCAGCTATAGAACGTTGACGTACTCACGTTAAGCTCCTTCACCGTCCGTTTTAACGGAAGATCAGAAGACTCTACCAGTCTTATAATCTCCAACTTTTCTTCTTTCGTATATCTCATGTAGCGCTGATAAGGGTCTATTCCATGCCTTTCGATAGCTTTTTTAAAAAGCGGTTACGAAGTATTTCCTCGGCTAAGGCTTCTTTAAGTTCACCGTTTTGCTTGCGCATCTCAGCAACCTCACCGCTATCTGCTTCACGTTTGGTATCACCATTTAATCGTGCCTTACCAGCGTCCATAAAAGCCTTGCTCCAGCTATAGTAGACGGATTGAGCAATACCTTCTCTTCGACAGATCGCTGCAATAGACTCATCACCGCTTAACCCCTCTAATACGATAGCAATCTTTTCTTCAGGATTGAATAAGCGCTTGGTACGACGTTTTACATCTTTGATAATGGCCTCTGACTTCTTCGGCCTTCCTGGTCCTTTTTTCATTTTGACTAAAGTGTTGGGAGACTCTTTCATATACTTTTAAAGTCTCCATTAAAAAATACTAACTTTAGTCCAACTTACGCTGACGACTTACAGTTTAAATCCACGTACGCTCCCGCAGTCAAGGGCTCTTCGGGCCCTACAAAGCGGTATATCCCGATGGCATGGGTAATCTGAGCATCGGCGCGGTACAACTCCCGCAAGCTTTGGTTCAGGCCTTTGCAGGCACATCCCTTCCCGGAGAAAGAAAGATGCGCATGCGCCTTGCTTAGCACCGCCAGATAGCGGTTGATCCGCGACAAACGGGCCCTAGTGTTCTCATGATCTCTAAGATGCAGTAGTTTACTTCGTGCCGCTTCCAGCTCCTGCATCATCTCGGACAGCTCCTTATGTAACGGCAAGGAACCTGTAAAAGTCATTCCTGTCATACGGCCTCGCCCTTATCGTGGGTTCCACCTTGAGGGCCACGTTGTTTGCCAGAGAGCCAGAGGTCCAGTTGGCTCTTACGAAAGAGCAACCGTTTTCCTTGCTTAAAATGCGGCACAATCCCTTGGGAGGTGTAGCCGTACAGAGTGTTCTTGGACAACTTCAAATACGCCACGGCTTCCGCCATACTTAGGATGGGGTCCTCTTCCGGCTTATCCAAAGGCGATGGAGTTGGGGCCGATTCGTCTTTGGAATGGCGCAAGACTTCCACAAGGATTTCTTCAAGTTCCTCGCGGGTGGTTAGGATGATCGATTTCATAGGACATCTGTTTTTTATTGTTCTATGCAAATCTTCATCGTTGTTTCCCCTAAAGGTGGGTCATTGGAGGGTCACTGGGTAGTCCATAATGTTATAGTTGTTCCCATTCTTTATTGAAAGTCAAGCGAATAGACTCATCCTCCAGGGACCACAACAAGGGCTTGATACGCTCCATGCGTTTGCGCTGCGCCTTTTTCTCATACTTAAAGAGGTTGCGGTGCTTCTTGTAAATGTTTTCCAAGCTGCCCCCGGTTAAAGCGTGAATAAAGCGGGCTTTCACCTTCACATCGCATTGATTAATCTTCGCTTTGCGAAACAAAAAGTAAAATATCAAGGAACGCTCCGCAACAGTGTACGACTCGGGATCAAATATGGTCGTTATTGGCGGCTCGGCGCTCGCCTCTTCGTTGGTTTGGGCAAGAGTGTTTTGGGATTGTTCTTCCTCCTGTTGTTTTAGAAGTTCCTCCCATATCGAATCCAAAAGGAACTTTTGATCCGGGCCTAAGGAAAAGAATGTTAAACCCGATGCCATGGAAGGTGGAAGGAGTTTTTCCCAATGAGGGTTCTTGTTGTTAAAGTAGGCCCAGCACAAGCAAAGGCTCTTGTACGCCGCAAAGGCTAAGGCCTGAGTATTGAGCAGCGGCGAGGTATACAGTTGGTACAGTAGGTGCCGGTTCAAATCGGGCACTGTATCCAACTCTTCAGGCCATAAGGGGGTCGGCCGCTCATGAATCTTAGCCACCATCACCTCCGCCCAATGCACCAGCAACGGATCGGGGCCCTCTAAAAAGAGCTTCGCAAATCCCAAAAAGGTGCTCGCCACCTCCGTGTCCCCAACCGGGTCTCCATCCAACGCGTTTTCCGACAGCGCATCGCTCAACCACAAAGAGCATATGGCATAAATGTTTAAATCCAACACTTCGGGAGTGGCATTCAGGGCCATAGGGTTGGCCAATCGTATAAAGCGTGAAGAATACTGGCTTTGGAGTGTGGAGGTAATCGACTCCAACAATTCCTCCAGAGATTCCATTTGATAAGTAATGAGCATAGATTTAAATTTTGCGTTCAAGTAACCGCAAACTACACGCAATTCAAAACCTCATTCCTGTACTGAGACATAATGGTACGAAAAGGGACGATAAACAACGAAAAGCACCTGTAGCGCCTTTTTTGGTTCGAAGTTTTTCGAACCCACCTTGCATAACCGCCAGAGGGATATAACATTCCCGTTCTCTAAAGACATGCGTTACTCGAATAGTGCGATTCCAACAAAGTCACTGGCTGACAATACTACCCAAATAACCGTAAAACAGAAGCCGATCAAACCGGAGGTGTTCACCGCTATTTAGGGTTGCTTTTGAACGTTTTGGACCGATTTTGTATGCAAATTGTATGCAAATAATGAAAAAAGCACCTACATCATTTGACGTAAGTGCTTGATTTTCAAGGTGGAGAAGATGGGATTCGAACCCACGACCTCTTGACTGCCAGTCAAGCGCTCTAGCCAACTGAGCTACATCCCCATCGTGGAGGGCAAATATAGGTCAAGAGTTTATATCCCGCTCTATTTTGATCTATCAGCTTTATCGGTATTCATTTACTTTCATAATCAAATTCAACACATGTAAGTTTAAGTTCTTTCTTGGTGACACTTCTCTAAGAGAGATCTTCAAGAGTTCAAGTACTGAATCAGATACTGAAAAAATGTATCGAGTAGTTATTATTCCCTACATTGAGTTAAGCTAATCTATTGAATATGCAGTTGTTGAAACCTTCGTTAAGCTTAATCTCTTTCCTGATTCTTGCATGCACACAATCGGTTCCAGAAAATTCTATTGTCATTTCTGACTCGTCCAAAGAAGACTCGTTGATAGACTCAACATGGGCATTGGTAGATTCGTTTAGATTTAAAGACAGCACAGAGTTACAGATTTTCACAAAGGATTCTATCGATTCTCTTCAATGTCACTCTTGCAGTCCACCTATTGTACTCAGACGCTCTTCAAAGTCATCAGATGGAAAGATCACTTGGAAGCAAACGACAATTGATGCAGTTAATCAATGGGGAAAGGTTGGTTTTTTTTACGTAGATAAATTAGACGATTGTCCAGAGTTATTGTTTTATCGAGGATGGTACTCTCAAGGTGGTTTTATTTACACTTGGATCAATGCGTTTCGAACAGAGACTTCTTTCCTGGGACGTAAAGAGTGGTCGTTTGAGTTTATGGAAGGTAAAGAGGAAAACTTACATCTTCCTCTAGATTCGATTGCTAGGCTCAAGGAATTCACTTCACAAGGAATTACTCCTGCCGAGACATATCTTATTACAAGAGGCAATCTTGAAATAGACATACAGCCGGGAACCTTGAATCTTCAAACTTCTGAGAACGAATACGTCATGGTGTTCATCAAAGAAGATGAAAGATCTGTTGATTATAGACCAAAGACTAAGACTATGTCCTTGTACTACAATCTTGATTACGGCAACATATATTTAGATAGTGTTTGGCAATCCAACAAGTAGCCATAACGCATTATTAATGCAAATCCAATATGAAGGAAATTAAGAGTGCCTTAATTTAATTGCATTAGAAAGGATTACCAATATCCTGATCAAAATCTGGCGGATGTATTTGGTCTGGCGGAAATTGATAAAACGGTAAGCCCTCATCATCATCCTTTTCCTTATTCAGGCTTCTCTCTATTTCCCTATACCTTATTCTCCATTCATCCTTCTGTGATTCGCTCCAAAATTCATCTGGTGTTTCAAGATCACAAAATGCATCAAATTTGATATGTTCAACATTCCCTTCTGCATCTATGAAGTACAGAATATTGTTTTTTAGAGGTCTTAGGTCGATGGTTGGTAATCCTGAAACCATGTTTAGTAAACCAAATAGTTTATTTCGTTCTTCGGTACTATTTGTATAGAATGTCAATTCAGGATTTGTTGCAACGCGCCAACCATTAGTAAACGACATGTCCATACTAATGATATTATATGGTTTGGAAGATAGATACTTGAGAAGCTCAGTAGTGTTGTGATGCTTTTTTCTCATAGTCCTAATGGGATATTTCGTAGTTGGTCTCTGGAAAATCCCATGATCTACTTGATACCTTAAAGTATTTCTGGCTATGGTTAAGTGCCTAAGGTGTGTGAGTAGCCAAATGTGGTTTTGTATCCATGCTCCTATTCTAAAGCTTTTATTGTCTGAGAGCAACTCAATATTCCGTAAAAGTGTATTCTCAATCATAGTATTTATAATTATTCTATCCCTGCCATTCACTCTCTTTTTACATGAGAATTCATGGCTAAGAAGTTATTATATATTACTAAGGAAGCAAATGCTCATATCGCTCTTCAAACCCCAAAACGCATGATAAATAGAACGGATTGTCAATTTTATCAGAGAGAGAATCAAACAATAACTCAAGCTCCTGAAGAGTTGCTTTCCTACCTTCCTCAGTGAAATCACCCCAAAACTTGAAAGAATCAGAGGACTCTAAAATTCTACGGTTCTTTTCATTGAACACTTGTTTGGCCATTTCAAAATCAATCTCTGATATGGGGACGGCTCTATTTAATACAAAGTGTTGATAGATATCCCATTCTGCATAAGCCTGAATCCTAGGTTTGTTATGTGAGAAGAACGTACCACCACGGGCAATGATGCCGTAAATATCATTTATAGAATTATAGAGCTCTAACAAATTCTCACGCTCAATCTTATAGTTATCATGAGTGTATCTTTTCTTTAGGAAATAGGTATAGCACAAGTAGTAATAGTCTTGACCCGTTTCCATTGTAAAGGTGATGTCCTCAAAACTGTTATAGCTGGAGTAGTATGTGAAATCAGGGTCATATACACAATCAGAGAAAAACTCCTTTCTCTGCTGAACCATTTTATTGTACTCTTCTTTAAGGACGTAATACTCTAGTTCCGGACTAGTTGAAATGTACACGGTGTCCTCCTGGGAAATGATCTCATCAATTATTTCATCTTCCTTCGGACTTTGATGACATCCTGAAAATAAACTAAGCAGAAATAGATAAATACAAATGGCTCTTATGTTCACGTGACTAAGTTGTTTTTATCTTGTAAAAGCTGAATCTCTTGGGCTACTAGGGTAAATTAAAACCCGATGTAAAGCATCATCAATATCATAATTTATCCGCTTAAATAGCTATAATACTAACAATCGAAAAGTTACATGACTTATGATTACTACAATATCTCTATTATTTCGGTTAAACTAGTCATTGTGTGCTCCCTGGACATAACTTTCCCCAAAAATAAAATCGGGCATGTATCTTAATCGCTAGTAAATTAGCAGAAAGTCATCCTAGTAACGCGTGAAGTACCGAATTCTCATATTTGTTAGCCTCCTACTCAGTGTTTTTGAAACGCGGGGGCAATTGGCCATTAATGAGTTCAATTCACAGCGTGGATTTACGGATGAGCGTGGTAAAAATGTGGACTGGGTGGAGGTGTATAACCATTCATCGGGTCCCGTTAACTTGGGCGGATACTACCTGAGCGACAACCCCAATAATTTGGATAAATGGAGATTTCCGGCGGTTGAGCTGGCGCCGCAATCCCTGATTACGATCTGTGCGTCGGGGCGCGACGAAGTCAGGTTTCCTGCGCGGTGGGAAAGCTTAGTGCGCGCAGACAATGTTTGGAAGTACTGGAACGGGAGCGCCCCGCCTGCGAATTATGCGAGCTGGAAGGAATTAGGCTACAATGATCAAAACTGGGCTTCGGGAGCCGGCGGAATAGGATATGGAGATAATGACGACCAAACCACCATTGCCACCACCCCTTCTATTCTCTTGCGACACGAGTTTGTGGTGCACGATGTGGAAGAGATTACACATTTAATTTTTCATGCGGATTATGACGACGGGTTTGTTGCGTATTTGAACGGGCAAGAGATCATGCGCTCGGATAATCTAAGTGCCTCCCCGGCGTACCACGAGTTAACGAGCTCCCTACACGAGGCGGTCATGTATTCCGGTGGCATTCCGGATGATGTGATGATGGATGGGGAAGAGGTGGAGGAGTTGCTGCAGGACGGAGCCAATATCCTCGCGATTCGTGTACACAATGCATCGGCCAATTCCTCCGACCTCACCGGAAATTTCTTCCTATCCGCCGGACTGACCTCGGCCCAGAACCAATACCAAAACATCCCTGCGTGGTTCACCCCGCCAGTGGTGTTGCCGCATGCCAGTTTTAAATTGGCCACAGGGGAAACTATTGTTATCAGCGATACCAACGAAGTAATCATTGATAGCATTGCCGTACCTGAGGGACTGAGTCCAAATATTAGCCGAGGACGCACACCAGACGGTGTGGGGAATTGGTGTTTCTTCGATAGCCCGACCCCAGATGCCTCGAATAACCAGAGTACTTGCTATTCCATAATAACACCTTCGCCTATCATAGACCTGCCCTCCGGATGGTACAGTTCCAGCAACCCCGTCAGTGTTACGACCGCCGCTAATGCCACGAGCCATTATACCACCAACGGTGATGAGCCCGATCAAAACGATCCAGTCGTAAGTGGCCCTATTTATATAGGCCAAACTGGTGTGCTGAGCGTGAAATCTTTTGGCAACAGCGGCCAGGCGATCCCTAGCCCGACCATCGACCGGACGTACATTATCGACGAAGACAATTATAACCTGCCAGTCATCTCCATCATCACCGACGAGGACCACCTGTGGGATTGGAACACAGGCATTTATGTCGTGGGGCCAAATGCTAGTAGCAATTACCCGTATTTCGGAAGTAACTTTTGGCAGCCGTGGTCGCGAAAGTCGCGCTTGGAATATTTCGACCGGAATCAAAACAAGCAATTCGAAGCCGTCGTTGATTTGGAGATTCACGGAGGTTATTCACGCGCCGAGCCACAAAAATCCTTCCGTATCGATGCCAAATCTATCTATACCGGCGACGTAGAATACCCGCTCATTGAGCGCAAGCCTCAGATCACGAGCTTCAATAACTTCAACCTACGCAATGGCGGACAGCACGGCATCTTCAACCGTATCCAGGATGCGGTATTTAGCAGACTGGCCGACGGTACACACATCGACCGCATGGGCTACCAAGCCTCCTTGGTCTATCTCAATGGTGAGTTCTGGGGGTTATACGGTATTCGTGAGAAGTTTGACGAGCACTACGTGGAAAGCAATCATGGAGTGGATAAGGATGTGGTCCAATTATTAAATCGCGACGGCGCCCTTGCTGGCGATGCGAGCCACTTCAACGAATCCTACAACATCATCACCAACCAAAGCGCGAACTCCCAAAATTTCGTGGAGGTCTTTAGTTCCAGATTCGATCTCAACAACTACCTCGACTACTTCATATTTCAAACCTACATCCAAAACCGCGACTGGATGGGTATTGACTGGGGCATCAACAACGTCAAGCTTTGGCGTCAGGATACCACTGGAGCGACATGGCGCTACATGATGTACGACACCGACTTCGGTTTTGCCCTCTATGGCGGGAGCATCTACCACAACTACATCAACCGAGCCCGCAACCCGGACTACCCGAACCAGCATTCACAGATTTTTAATCACGCTCTAAACAACGCAGATTTCCGTTGCCGATTCGTTAATCGCTACGACGACCTCATCAACACCACCTTCCAAACCGACGTTTTTGATGCAGTGGTGGACGAGTTGAAAACAGAATTGGCCCCAGCAATCCCTGATCACATTGCGCAGTGGAGCAACCAGATGGGCCCCTATTCCTACACCTATTGGCTGAATTCCGTCAATGGCTTGAAAACCTACAACAGCACGCGCATTGCTACCGCGCGCCAACACATCAACCAGAGCTTCAACCTGCAAGGACAGAAGTTGGTGGAACTTGCGGCCTCCCCAGTTAATTCCGGCCACATCAAGGTCAACAGCATCCTGCCGACGCTCCCTTGGGACGGTATTTACCACGGCGGCTGCCCCATCACGACTGAGGCCATTCCAAGTTTTGGGTACCTCTTCTCGCATTGGACCAGCGATGATACCAATTACCAGAACGCGCAAGATGCTACCATACAAGTCGCCCTCTCGGACAACACGGCCCTCACCGCGCATTTCCAGCCGTGTGAAGCCGTAATCAGCGCCAGCATTTTGGAAGCCGGCAACCAGCTCCACCCGCAGGTTTCGGAAGAGGTAAATATCTATGCCTACGAATGGCGGTTAAACGGCGCACTAGTCTCTGAAGATAGCGTGCTCTACAATCCCGTGGACGGCGATTACACCCTCGTGGTGCGCTTTGATTCGTGTGAAATCAGCTCGGAGGCCTTCGGAATCTCTCGCGGCGATTACGAGCTACTATTGTTCCCTAATCCGGCCGTGGATGTGCTCCGGGTCCAATTCGTTTTGGGCGAAGAAGCGCCTTTAGAATTGGCCCTATTCAACACCTTAGGTGAACTAGTTTGGAAGGAATCCCACGCAGATTTTATGGGCCAATTCAACCGCACCATCGACGTGAGCACCCTAGCCAAGGGCACCTACATCTTGCGAGCCTATACCCCATCGGTGAGTTATTCTGGGAAGGTAGTGAAGGTGGATTAAATGAAGAACGCCCGGGTTTCCCCAGGCGTTCACCAACCAATAGACTAAGCTGAGTCTACTTTAATTTATACGTTTAATAGAACCAAATTTCTACACGACGGTTGAGGAAATGAGCGTATTCATCGCATTCCACTCCGTTTACGCACTCGTTATCCGGATCTCTTTCTCCACTTGCGTTAAGCTCTCGGTTTATACCCAATGACGCAGTCACTGAATTGATATAATTAGATACAGTTAAGGCGCGTTCTTTACTGAGATTATCGTTATATGAGTAGCTACCGCGAGCATCCGTATGACCTACTAAGTAAACCCCAGATATATCACCAGAAATCTCATCGATAACCCCCTTAATTTGAGATTGGTATTTCTCGGCAAGATCAGCACTATCAAAATCGAAATAGACCACCAGATCCGGAGACCCAGATAAACTTGGCATCTTAGAAGCAAACAACTTATTCTTAAGAATCCAAGCACCCTTAATGCCGTTGCTTTCCGCCAGTTTTATACTCGCCAACGCCGCCTCTTGATTCTCAGCATATGAACTGATTACGTAAAACTTCCCTTCGTAAAAGGAGATATATGCATCATTAGACCAATTCTTTACTGAGGCCAACTGCTTTTTAGCACTTTCCGGTTTATTAAAAACTCCACTTACTACACTGAAACGCTCGGTTGATAGGTATTCATTCACACCCTTTGTTTCCAATTTACCCTCAAGTATGGTCGACGGATTTTCAATGCGCTTAGACATCTCTGTTTGCAGAGTTTTAACTTCGGAATCCGACAAGTCTTGGTCAATTACTGCAACAATTTCTCCTTCAACTTCAGCAACCTTGATCGTCTTATTCAAAAGAGACTCAAGGCGTTCAACTTGATCCAACCGTTCATTGATTGAGCCCTCAAGCGATACCGTGATAGTATAATTATTTTGATCAACACTATTATTTGAAACAACATCTGCCTCATCTTGATCTTGCTGGTCATTGTCTATTTGTTCGTTCGCGTATAATTCTGACGAATCGACAGATGAGGCCAACGTATTGTTATTTACACTAGTGAGAGAATTTTCATCCATTGATTCTATTTGAGTGTCGCTAACAATAAGATTGTTTTCAGTCATCTTAATCCACGCTAACACAATATCAGTGTTAAATCTTCCGTTTTGACTCTGGCTAAATATCGCACTGTCTCTAGTTAATTGGATTAAGCCAAACTCATCACGAGAAGTCGTTGTTGGTGCTTCAAACGGCTTTACTTCACCGTTTTCAAATGAGAATAGGTTGAGGCCCATTTGGGATTCGGTACGAGAGAAATATAAGGTGCCGTCTTTTGAGATAGTAGGGAATACATCATCTCGTGGACCATTAACACCTTCAACTAAAACCGGGTCCCCCCATGAATTATCCTTCAGCAATTCTGAAAAGTAGATGTCATAACCCCCTGGTCCTCCGGGCATATTGGACGTGAAATACAACCTACGGCGCTTCGCATCGTAAAATGGGTGTTGGAAGCTGTTGGCCATAGAACAAAAAGGTAGTGTATACCTCTCCTTTGTTTGCCAATTCTCATAAACCAAGAAGAAATTAACTTCTCCGGAAGCATTAGCAACTTGATAATTACGCGATAGAATAACCCCAGCAGAATCCGGAAGAACAGTCGCTGGACCTAAATGAAATTTAGACTTTTTTAAAGATTCTAATTCATCACCATATCTCGATACTTCCCCCGTTTTCAAATCGTATAAGTAGAGATCGAAATAGCGCTGCTTATTGCCACGGTCTCTCTTTGAAAAAAGACTTGTTTCTCTTGAAGAGACAAAGAGTAGTTGGTCGCCATAGGGTACAGCACTGAAGTCTTCATAGTTCGAAGGTGCCAACACTTGATATTGAACACTGGCCGCGCCCGCTTGTAATGAATCAAGGATTTGGCCATTTGAGGTTGAGCTTAAACCTATTAAGGCAATACTCAGAATAAAAAGCTTTTTCATTACAAAAAGTATCTAGGTGAAACAATTGTTTTGGAATCAGCACCTAGGTTGATGCCTACTGCCAATACATGGCTTTGTCTAGTGATGTAGACCAATTCTGATAAAGGGTAATTATACTGATAGAACAACTGCCAACCTCCCATAATGTCAGCCTTGAAGAACATACCTATCTCGTCACCCGGGCTCATATTCATACCGAGGCCCAATCTTTCATCGTATTCAAAAAAGGCATGAAGGTTAGCATCTGCAGGAGCATTGGCCGTCACATTTAACAAAACGGAAGGATTTACTGTCCAATCATTATTCAAATCAAATCTGTATCCCCCAAAAACATGACCGACACGTTCGGTAAAATTGTTCTGATACAGCTCCTGTTGTACCATATTCTTCATTGTTGCACCGGCATACCATCTATCACTGTAAATAGTCCCCGACAAGTCAACGTTTTGAAGCCATGGGCCATCCACGTCATAAATGGCTTGATCAATTTTATCTACGAAAAATTCATCCGTGATGTCTACTGAGGTTTTTGATAGCGTGTAGCGAATACCTGTGGCAAAGTAAATTTCATCCGCAACCTGCAAATGATAGGCTGTGCTGATTCCTAAACTTTGGGTGCGCATAGGGCCTACTTGGTCCTCTACAATACCTGCGTTAAAACCAAATCTACTCGGAGACATGTAATCATAATACATCGCGCCAGTTCTTGGAGCACCCTTCAATCCTATCCATTGCGCATCATACACGCTTTGTATTTGACCATTTTGTTGACCTGCACAAGCAGGCGAAATGCTCACAGGATTGAACAAGTAGTTATCCATAGTAGGGTTTTGTTGGGCCGCTACCTGCAAGCCCATCAAAACCATTAAAGTCAATAGTAATTTCTTCATCTTATTTCGTGATGTATACATATCCTGTGTAAGTATCTCCTGTTTCGTAAACCTTAACGATATAGTAGTAAGTTCCTGTTGGCAACAAGCCATCACCACCATTCATTTGGGTTCTTGTATTGGCCCTACCATTGAACTCATTGTTATACCCCTCTTTGAAGTAAACCAACTCACCCCAACGGTTGAATACCTGAACATTGTTATCTGGGAAAGCTCTTATTCCTAATATTTCCCAATAGTCATTGTCTCCATCACCGTTAGGAGTAAATACTGCTGGTACAAGAAGGTCACAGAGATCCGGATCTAGGAAGTTCGGAATTCCGTCACCATCACAATCATCAAAGCCAACGCCGTCATTGTCATAGTCAAATTCTTCAGAGTCTAACAACCCATCACCATCACTATCCTCATCTTCTTGGTTCGGAATACCGTCACCGTCGATATCTCCATTACCACCTCCGCCGTTAGGAGTCCCCCCCTCATCAACGTTGTAGATACCGTCACAATCGTAATCTAGTGCATCTACAAGAACTGTATCCGTTGCAACAGCGCCATTTGTATCTGTCACTGTTACCGTGTAAATACCGTAAGAAAGACCTGTATTGTAATCCGTCGTTGATCCAAAGTCCCAACTGTAGGTGTATGGAGGAACGGCACCCGAAGCAGCACCTAATACGATACCAGCCGTATCATCAGGACAAATCACAGACTGTAGCGACGTCGCCGTTGCAATCAACGCTGTCGGTTCTGTCAAGGTATCCGTGAGGTTATACGCACAACCGTTAGAATCCGTCATCACCAACGCATATACCCCTGCAGGCACACCCGTTAAGTTCTGCGTTGTGAAGGCACCGCTGTTCCAATCAAATGCATATGGCGTAATCCCACCAGAAGCGGTGGTAGTAATAGAGCCATCACTTGTTCCGTTTATACTAACATTGTATCCACCTGGATATATACTTTTCACAGTACTCACCACTAATGGGGTAGGTTCGTTCATCACCAAAGTGTCTGTGGTGTAACAACCGTTGGTATCCGTTACCTCGTACCAATAGGTTCCAATAGGAAGGTTGGTCGCTTCAAAAGTGGTGGAACCGTTACTCCAGTTGTAAGTATATGGTGAAACACCACCACTCACCGCGGCCTGCATAAAGCCAGTAGAATCTCCGTAACAAAGCACGTCGCTCACTGTAGATACAACAGATAGTACCGGAGTGGCCGGTAAACTTACCTGTACATTCACTAAAGCACTGTCCTTGTTGCCATGAATATCTTCAACAACAAGCCAGGTAGTCGCAGAAGGCACATCGTTACAATTGAAGAAGGCATCCGTCAAATAGCGATTTGCAATCCCACAGTTATCATACGAGGCACTATCTACTGATGCGACTGCAAGTGAGTACATACCGTCCGTACCTAAAGTAATGGACACGTTGTTAAACGGTACCACAGAAGGCACTTGGTTATCTGTAACCGTCACATCAAATTCACATACCGTGGAATTTCCTGAGGAATCTGAAACGGTAATGGTTACCGTAGTCGTTCCAACCGGGAAGTAATCACCAGAGGCGTGAGATGCCGTTACAGTATAGTAATCGGAATTGTCGAAGTATACCGGTGCCGTCCAGCTTACCACTGCGCCACAAGAATCAGTGTCATTGTTCTGAGTAATTGGGCTAGGGCAACCTGTAATGACAGGACTAACGGTATCAACAACCGAGATATTAAATGAGCAGGTATCTGTATTCCCACTACCATCAACCGCAACGTAAGTTACCGTCGTTGATCCCAGAGGCAAGAATGCACCAATTTGAACATCGCTGTATACCGTGTCTATAGTACAGTTATCTG
>Ga0209037_1000340_pt1 | contig 14407 bp, 21 predicted proteins | sample SaaInl25SG_5_DNA_FD_188225 | JGI IMG/M metagenome (GOLD analysis project Ga0209037, IMG submission 188225) | Marine microbial communities from expanding oxygen minimum zones in the Saanich Inlet - ESP_125SG_5_DNA (SPAdes) (version 2) | ecosystem: Environmental > Aquatic > Marine > Intertidal...
GTACTTGCTTAATTACTAAATAGATGTATAATAGTTATTAACAATTAGAAGGCGACCCAGTTAGCGATGCAAGAAAGGCTGACACAGGTCGCCTTTTTTTGTGACTATAATTTCATTACATAGGAGAAATAAAATGAAAACTTTAATCGCATACGCAACAATCGCAATCAGCACAGTGCTATTCACTTTTGGTCCTGCTCACGCATTTATGGACGACACTAACGGTAATCACAGCGGCGGCGCAAATGCACAAATGAATGGTAATGCAGAAGGCAGAGGTGTTGCTACATTTAGCATGAACTTCTCAGCAAGTGCAAACACCAAAGGCAACTTTGATGCAGACGGCGAAAGCAACATGCAAAACATGTTTAGTGGTAACGACTATAACTATCGTCCTTACTACTATCCTGCAGAGAAGTAAAACCAAAAGCCCTCTACGGAGGGCTTTCTCTTGACTGTTATTTCAATGTAATCATTTTGTAATAAAACTGTAACTAAATACTTCAACAAGCACACGTCGAGCTTGTTACCAAAGTGAGCGACAATGTTAAAGTTGTCAAGCAGAGGAGAACAAAATGGACGCACTCACCTTATGGAGCCTTGTTGGCTTCCTATTTGCCGCCTATGCGGTAATCGCAAATGATTCAGTACAGACTCTCGGTACATGGATCGCATCTAACAATGAGAGATTCAACTGGAAGATTATGTGGGCCGCCGCTAGTGCGGTTTTATTATGGGCCCTATGGTACGGTTACTATATGTATGGAGACATTTCGTATGGACGACTGAACAAGATTCCGTTTGTAGAAGTACAATGGTATCATGCTATGGCACCTGCCGTACTACTGTTATTGACACGGGTCGGTGTACCTGTATCAACATCCTTCCTAGTGTTAAGTGCTTTCGCAAGTACTTTTGTGCTAGAAAAGATGTTGATTAAATCAATGATGGGTTATGTAGTCGCAGCTACAGCAGCATATGCTATTTGGTATGTTGTCAGTCGTTGGCTAGATGAAACTAAACCAGTTAAAGAAGAACACAAAGCATACTGGCGAGTAGCACAGTGGTTTACTACAGGCTTCTTGTGGTGGACATGGCTAAGTCACGACATGGCTAACATTGCAGTGTTCCTTCCAAGAGAACTTGACTTAGGCTTAATGGCAATGATATCTGTTGTGTTTGTTGCGGGCTTAGGATTTATGTTCCGTGAAGGCGGCGGCAAGATTCAAAAGATTGTACTAGAGAAACACAATACTCGTTACATCAGAAGTGCAACGATTATTGATTTAATCTACTGGTTAATCTTGTTCTTCTTCAAAGAACTAAATGATATTCCAATGAGTACAACATGGGTGTTCGTAGGCTTGCTAGCAGGACGTGAGTTTGCTATTGCATCGTTTATGGGCAAGAAGAAAACAAAGAGTGTGTTCCCACTAGTGGGCAGAGACTTTGGTAAGATGATGATTGGACTAAGTGCATCACTTGCTATTGTATTGTTAATACACTACGTTATTGTCCCAGCCGGACTATAACTTTTAGATAATCGACGTAGTAAGGAGGTGTTGCATCAATGTAACACCTTTCTTCTTTTTATAGCAAACCACACTCACTCTTAAATAATAATAGTTCTTATTACGATAATTAATATTGTGAGCAACAAAATCCCACCCCGCTCACTTCAATAATAAGAAAAAAGGAATTTCAATAATGCGTACATTCGTACTAGCAATGGTTGCCGCAATGGCAGCAACAACTGCGTCAGCAGCTGATCTAGGCAACGGTCTAGAACTAAACACAGAAGTAAAAGCATTTCGTCAAATTGACGCAAAAACAAACAACGTAACAATCGAACCAGAACTACGTTTCACAACTGGTGCAGTATCTGTATACACTAGCTCACTAATCACAGCATACGAAACAGGTCATGCAAGTGGTGATGATCTTGCAGTTATGAACATCTGGGAAGATGGTTACAAGCCAACACTAGACTTTGGCGCAGAGTATAGCATCAACGAATCTGCTATGGTATACGGTGAAACATCATGGGACTTCAATACAGAAGATCGTGGTGAGATTGAAGTAGGTATTAGCTTCAACTTCTAATTGCCTTTGGCACGGGGACAGGCTATATGCCGTCCGCAAATTAAGAGTCCATAGGGCTCTTTTTTTGTGGCTAAATAATATGGGCATATAATTTAGAGGGAGTACAATATGACACAGAATGAATATGACGTAACTGTCATTAAAGTAGTTGACGGCGATACAGTAGACGTTGATATTGATTTAGGGTTTGGTGTTTGTTTAAAAGATGAGCGTGTACGCATCATGGGCATTGACACACCAGAATCAAGAACATCAGACAGAGTAGAAGACTTGTTCGGCGAAGCATCAAAAGCGAGACTAAAAGAGCTAATGAAAGACGGCGGCAAACTTATTACCACTGAAGACAAGCATGGCGAAGACATGAAAGGCAAGTTCGGACGTATCCTAGGCGACTTCCGTGTAGCAGATGGACGCAAGGTAACAGACATCCTTATCGAAGAAGGACATGCAGTTGCATACTTTGGCGGATCAAAAGAAGAAATCCAAGCCAAGCACATGGTCAACAGACAAAAGCTACTACGTGAAGGCGTAGTAAGTCAAGCAGACTATGACGCAGCCGTAAAGCTGATGGAAGGCAAATAATCGGTTGACAACCTAAGCAACTCCTGCTATAGTTAATATATAACGTAACTAAGCAGGAGTTTTTTTATGACGATGTCGCTAGCCCGTGGGCTTACAACACTCAATACTAAAAAGCCTAAGACTAAAAAACTAACCCAAAAACAGCTAGAGCAAATGCGTGTGGAATGGCGGCAATACAATAAAGATATGCGCCGCAAGAACATGAGTAGTCTCCAGTGGGAAGATTTCAATGACTATCTAGCATATCGTCAAGGTAAGGCTCCTAACCGCAATAAGGTAGAAAAGGAGTTTAAGACCTATGCGCCAACCCAACCGTATGTCCGCAACACAACGCAGTATCGAAGCCTACAAACGTCAGACAAAATCCCAGGATACGCAGCCAAAAGAGAAAGCCCAGTCTACTCAGGAGAAAGACGACTCCTCGGAGTAGCTACTATGCACAAATCGAATATGGTTCCTATCTTTGAAGACAACAAAGAACAAGCTAAAGAAATCGCACAGATGCGCCGCAACTAAATAGAAAGAGGGCAAAATTATGAAAACTTTTATTATGGCAGTAATGCTATTGATGTCAGCGTCAGTAGCAAACGCAAAAGGCTTGTTCACAGCAGAGCAACGTCCAGAGGCTTGGTGTCTAGCACAGAACATCTATTACGAAGCACGAAGCAGTAATCGAGCAGATCGTATTGCTGTTGCAGACGTAGTACTCAATCGTGTACAAGACACTCGTTATCCTGATACTATTTGTGATGTGGTACGTCAAGGTCGTCAATATGCTGACGGACGTATGATTCGGCATCAGTGTCAGTTCTCGTGGTACTGTGATGGCAAGAGCGATTGGCCACGTGATATGGATGCATGGGTAGACGCACAGCAGATTGCGTACAATATTCTACAATGGGATGCCGGGCGTGGACTTACTGAAGGTGCTACGCACTATCACGCAGACTATGTAAATCCTAGCTGGGCACGAACAAAACAGCTAGTAGGACGCATCGGTGTGCATGTTTACTACCGTTGGGAATAAATGGTTGACAACACAAATAAACTAGCTTATACTATATAAACAATGAACTATTGCTTATGGAGGCAACAATGAAAGGCACTATTAAGGCACTCGCAATCGCTACAGGCATTGCAACACTTGCAGGTTGTAGCACTATGCAAGAAATCGAAGTTCGAGAGACTAAAGCAAATCCTAAATGGTACATGGATTGTGAGCAAATTGGCTCGGAAGGTTTCTTGTTTTGGAAAGACGAATATGCTTATGCATGTGGTATGGGCGAAAGTCGATTTGAACAAGCATCAGAAGCACAAGCATACGCATTTGCTGTAAAAGGCTTTGCAGAACGTATTAATGGTGTTGTTAACAGTTCTACAGTTGTTGATATTAACAACGACACACGTACAACTCGCACTATAGTAGAACACAGTGTGCAAGATACTGTGATCCGTGAACACTTAGAAGTTAAACGTTATGCATACGAATTAGGCAGCACAGGTAATGTGCATACATATGTACGTATTAAAATGCCGTTAGAAGTATTTGACCGTTTAATCCAAGAGGCTAAAGATGCTAAAGTATCTGCTATTCAGCATAGCAACGGTTAGTATACTAGGCGGATGCTCTAGTACACAAACTATTGCTAATGTTCAAGAACCGTATTGTTATACTAACGAAACTGTAACTGAAAACAATGGTAGTATTAACAGTACTACATCGGTACAGTGTTCTGACAATCCGCTTAAAAGAGCAAAACTGGTAGGAGTTGATCCTAAAAGTTGTCGCACTTGGAGACGTACAGAACCTGTTAACGGACATAATAAAACATATGGAGGATATATCTGTCGTGATGCAAAAGGTAATTGGCGCCCTCTTACTGACTATTAGTTTAACAGGGTGCGGCACAACATATTATGCTGATAATACTATTAATACAGGAACATATAAGCCTGCAAGTTCATTATTAGGTGTAGCACTTAATTTAGGTAAATCTACTGCATACTCTGTTCCTAAGGAATTTCGAATTGAACATGAAAATTGTGTATACATGATTCTTGATAATGGCAATCCTGGCGAAACCTGTAATTGGAATACAAGCAAATCCAATGGCGTAGTTAAACTAGTTGCAATTAAACCTGGAAACATGTGCCATCATTTGATTAGTAATGTTTACTACAATGGCAAAGAAGTATCGTTTCAAGATGTCGCTTGTCCTACTTCAGATAATAAATGGAAGTTTTATGACAGATAATTTTTCGGTAAATACACTACGATGTTTTTAGGTATACTTACACTTATAACAGCACTGGCGATCAGTGCTGTAGCAATATATTACTCTGTGGCAGGTCTTATGACTATCTTTGCCGCGGCGGCACTTCCCATTATGATTATGGGTGGCGCACTTGAAATAGGCAAACTTGTTACAGCAGTATGGTTACATCGTTATTGGAAACAAGCAACATGGTGGTTAAAGACTTACCTAACAACAGCAGTAGTTGTGCTTATGTTTATCACAAGCATGGGTATCTTTGGCTTCCTGTCAAAAGCACATATTGAACAGACAGCAAGTGCCAACGAAGGTGTAGCACAACTAGAGCGCATCGAAGCTGAAATCAATCGCAACGAGCAAATTATTGCACGAGCAGAAACTAAAATTCAAGAACTTGAAACTAGTGGCACAGGTGCAACCAATCAATTACAAACACAAATTGACAGAGAACAAGAGCGCATTGCAGGAGCGTATGATCGTATTCAACCTGCCATTGAAGAACAGAATCAAATTATTGCAGGTGTAACTGCACTGTTCCAAACAGAATTAGATCGCATCGACGAAGAACTAGCAACACTGCAAAGCTATATTGACACAGGTGATATTAGAAAAGCACAGGCAATGGTTGGTGCAAGAGCTGACGGCGCATTTGGTCCTAGAACAGCCGCTGCCTTTACTACCTGGCAAGATGCCAAACGTGCAGAGCGCAACGAATGGCTACAGAAGATTCAAGACGCCGCACAAAGCCCTACAGTAATAGCGGCACGTGAAGAAATTGCAAGACTACGTGCAGGCGCAGACGAACAGATTGCAGAATCAAATGCATTGATCAACAACCTACGCAATCAATTAAAATCTAATGATGGCAATGATCTCCAAGCGATGCTGGATGAACAAAACGAACGTGTTCGAACCGCATCATCTGAGATTGACACACTGTTTGAGCAGAAGTTCCAACTAGAAGCGGAGTATAGAAAACTAGAAGCAGAAGTTGGACCTGTAAAATATATTGCAGAATTTATCTATGGCGAAACTGCTGACAACAATCTACTAGAAGAAGCAGTACGCTGGGTCATTATTGTTATTATTGTAGTATTTGATCCGCTAGCAGTCTTATTACTTATTGCTAGCCAATATACCTTTGAGTTTAGACGTAAACAACTCGAGGATGACCGCGGTGAGCGTCTTCGGCTCGAGAGAGCAGAATACGAACGAGCAAGAGCACAGCGTATAGTTGACAATCCTGGAGTTACATTTAATGATCCTGTATCTACGGATAATGACGATACGTCTGATGATAGTGTTGAGGAGGAAATAGATGCTACAACAGATACTACTACAACAAATGATGATAATGGAAACATTCTATCAAAAAATGATATTGCCAACATGTATACATCAGTTGACAGAGTGGAACAAACTGAAATACAAACTAATGAAGAACAATATCAAATAGAATCTAAAAAAAAGGATACCTTGTCCGTAACGGCAGAATCTACGGAACCATTAATAGAACGGGAAAAAACTCTTAAAGAAATTGATAACTTACCTGAGTGGTTAGATGCCAAGTCTCGTTGGAAATTAGAACATCCTAATGTTAGTTTAAAATCTTTTAAAACTTTATATATAGAAGGTAAGATAGATAAACTGCCGTGGGAAGAGTATGTTGTACAAGAAAAGAAAAATTATATAATGAAACAAGGCAACGAGCAACTCGTTAAAGAAGCTGTCGTTTCAAATCCTGAAGTTAGCAGTCAAGAATCTAGATATATACAAAACGAAGAACAAGAAAACACAGATTCAATATGGAAGCGCATCAGGAATAATAATGAGTGATATAGTTTTAGTTACACCACCTGACAAATATTATAGTACAGAATATAGTTTTCTATTAATATTTCCTAGTCAAATTGTAAAAGAACAAACACAAGATTTAATAGCACAATTTAATGTTCCTTTTACTATCTATATGTATAACTTAGATGATAACAATGCTAATATAGAATGGTTATTAGACACTTTCTATAAAGCCGATTGTGTAATTTTTGATATGGATAATGCAGAACCAAAAATTAGAGATTTGGCTGGATATTTTCTTGCAAAGAATAAAACTTTTTGGTTGACTAATGGTAGTGAAAACCATTATAATACTATTAGTAAAAATAGAATCTATAACTTAGATTTTTTAACTGATTACATAGGAGGCAAACTTGAGAAAGAATCAGAATAATTCACACGAAAAGAGTGGATTGACCGTCGAAGTTAAAAACGGAGACTTTAATAAAGCATTACGCATCTTTAAAAAGAAAGTACAAGAAGCAGGCATCATTCAAGAAGTGCGTGATCGTCAACAGTACGTTAAGCCAAGTGAAGTACGTAAAAAGGCAAAAGCGGCTGGTCGTAAGCGTTGGCTTAAAAAACAAGAAAAGCTAGAAGGCGCTATTCCTTCATCACAAATTAAAAAAAATAAAAGGTAATTGCTATGGCAATGCATACCGAACTGTGGTTTCCTACAGTTGTCTGGAGTGCTATGATTCATATGGTAGATAACGACGAAGTCAAACGTTGGGCCTATGAAAAACAAAAGCAAGACAAAGGTAGAGTAATCAGTAACTATGGCGGCTGGCAAAGCAATGACATACAGGCAGGAGAATGTCCTGCTATAGATAAACTTATAGCACACCTTAATACAGAAATTAAAGAGTGTGCTAATCAAGTTGGCTTGCCAGAACTAGAACTGTATAACTTGTGGGTAAACATAAACTCACCAGGAAGTTATAATCATCTACACAATCATATAGGTAGTGTGTTAAGCGGTAGTTATTATGTAGATGCAAAGCCTGAGCAAGGTAACATACAGTTTGAACGCAACGACAATGGCGAATACCACATACCAGCTAACGTAGCAAAAGAAACATACTATACTAGTACACGAGCAACTTATGCAGCCAAGACAGGTGCCCTTTATATTTTTCCTGGATGGCTTAAACATAGTGTACAGGGAAACTATACCGAACAAGATAGAATCTCTATAGCATTTAATTATGGTGAGAAAAAATGAGACTTGAAGAAGATGTCAAACTAGACTACAAGGATGTACTAATTCGTCCAAAGCGTAGTACACTTGGCAGTCGTAAAGAAGTGAGCCTAGAACGTGGATTTACATTTTGTAATTACGTTCCAGACTTTCCAGACAACATAGAAGATGAACACTACCGTGGCATTCCTATTATGGCTGCTAACATGGATGGCGTCGGCACGTTTGAAATGGCAGACAAACTTGCTGAAGGTGACATCTTTACTTGCTTGGTTAAAACTTACTCAGTAGATGAACTTGTAGAATACTTTAATGCAGGTATTAAAGAGCGTACAGATAATGTTGCAATGAGTATCGGCACAAGTGATCACGATTATTATAAACTAGTCAATGTATACGATAAATGCAAAGACAACTTGAAGTACGTGTGCATGGATATTGCAAACGGATACTCAGAGCACTTTGCTCAACGAGTGCGTGATGTGCGCAAAGCATTACCACATATTGTAATCATCGCCGGAAATGTAGTAACAGGCGAAATGACGGAGGAACTTATACTTGCTGGAGCAGATATCGTTAAAGTGGGAATTGGCCCTGGTAGTGTATGCACTACTCGCATTCAGACCGGCGTGGGGTATCCCCAACTTTCAGCAGTTATCGAATGTGCAGATGCGGCTCATGGTCTTGGCGGACATATTATTGCTGATGGCGGCTGTACCTGCCCTGGCGACGTGGCTAAGGCTTTTGCTGCCGGCGCAGACTTTGTAATGCTGGGCGGTATGCTTGCCGGACACGACGAAGGCGGCGGCGAAGTTATTACCAAACGCTATGCTACAAACGAGCTACGTCCTATTCCTAAAATGAGTGGTACTGCCTGGGACGAAGACGAACGTGTTATAGAAGAAAAACAGTTTGTACAATTCTACGGTATGAGTAGTACTAGTGCAAACGACAAACATTTTGGCGGACTAAAGGAGTACCGAAGCAGTGAAGGAAGAACGGTTCTTGTGCCTTACAGAGGAGCAGTGGCTCGTACTATTCAAGATATCCTTGGTGGGGTGCGTTCTACTTGTACTTACGCTGGCGCAATAAAATTAAAGCATTTGAGCAAATGTACTACATTTGTTCGATGTACACAGACACATAACGGTGTTTACGAAAAAAATACAATAGGTAATTAATATGAATTTACGAGCAATACATGACAAAGTTATTGTCAAAACAAAAGAAGCAGAAAAACAAACATCAGGCGGGATCATTATTGCTAATGCTAAAAATGATGGAATTGTTGAAGCAGAAGTGTTATCAATTGGTCCAGGAACTTACGACGAACAAAAGAAAAAATTTGTTCCTACAACTACAAAAGTAGGTGATAATATATTATTTAATGTTGGTAGTGGAATGGCATTTAAGCATCAAGATGAAGAATATGTTACTATTGCCGAAAAAGAAATAATTGCAGTTTTATCATGATAAATAAAAATGTACGCCGAAAGGGTACAACATTAATCTTGCTTAATAAAGGAGAAACAAAATGACAAGACTAACAACTCTAGACCTACCTTCACTACACAGAGCTACTATTGGCTTTGACAGACTATTTGATCAAATGGAAGCACGTTTTGCAAATAGTCAATCAAACGGATATCCTCCATACAACATTGTACAGAATGACGACGATGAGTATATGATTACTCTTGCTGTCGCTGGCTTCGGTATGGATAATTTGGAAATTACCAAAGACAAGAATATCCTTACAATCGAAGGTACATCTCCTAAAGGGGGTGAAAAAGTAAACTATCTACACAAAGGAATCGGCGAACGCAACTTCCGCAGAGAGTTTACACTTGCTGATCACGTTGAAGTTGAAAGCGCAGGCCTTGAACACGGCATGCTCAACATTCATCTAAAACGTGAAGTACCGGAAGAACTACAGCCTAAGAAGATTTCTATCACAGACCATAATGGTTATGTGCAAGAAGCAATCGAAGGCAACTTTGACGGCGAAGTAGGCAAGTAATTGTCTAGGGGGAGCTCAGACTCCCCCATTTTACATCCTAGGAGATAATAATGAGCACCGATGTCGACATTCAAATTGATGAAAAAATTAAAAAAGAAATAACAGAACCTACAAAATATAAAGTAGTAATGCTTAACGATGATGCAACACCAATTGACTGGGTTATAGAAATTTTAAAAACTATTTTTAAGCACTCAAACGAAACTGCTGAAAGACTAACGCTTACTATCCATACCGAAGGCAGTGGAATTGCAGGAATATATACATATGAAATTGCAGAGCAAAAGTCTGTTGAAGCAACAATTGCTTCGAGAGATAAAGGCTTTCCTTTACAAATTCGTTTGGAGAAAGAATGAGCAAAATTAAAGAATTAACCTGGGAGCATCACAAAAATGCAGAAAGGCAGCAATTTGCCAAACTGTTAATTAGTGGAAATATATCTCCTGATATGTATGCCACATATCTTTGGAATCAACATAAGAAATATGACTTACTTGAAGCAATGGGCATGCCGCATGGAATTTATCATGATATTGGTGATGTAAGGCGTAAAAAATTTATCGAAGAAGATTTTAATGAGTTATGGCAACACAAAGAAGAGCCAGTAATTGTACCTAGTACAATTGAATATATTAATCATATGAAAACTATTATGCATGATAGAGATGCATTACTAGCTCATGTGTATGTTTTATACATGGGCGATTTAAGCGGTGGACAAATGATTAAGAAAAAAGTTCCAGGCGAAGGCCGTATGTACGACTTTACTAACTTAGGCGATGTTAAGGAAGTAAAAGAAAAAATTAGAGAGTTAATTACAGACGATATGGCAGATGAAGCAATGTATGTGTTTGACTCTGCAACAAAACTATTTCAAGAATTAATGGAGTTAGACATTGAGCATACTGTGGAATCATCTGATTGATTGTCAGAATAAAATTATAGAAATTTTTGACAACAATGCAGAAGAATATCAAGAAGACGGACTAGAAGAATTTAATAAAGAAGGTAGCGGCTGGACCAATCGCACCTGGAAAAATGATAGTGTAAGACGCTGTCATATTGATGTTGTAGACGCTCGAGATACTAAGGGTCTGTGGATGATGCATGTTACAGTTATGCCACAATTACACAATGATGCTCCTATTTACGGTTTTGATGTTATTGCCGGCAAGAATAAAATGACAGGTGCATTTCATGACTTTAGTCCAAGCAGTGGCGGAGAAGAACATCCGATGATGCTAGGATACGCAGAAAGTGTAAGAGACTTTATTCCTAGTAAAAAACGCGAACTACCTGAATGGGCACAAAATATTTTTAGTCAAAATATGCTTGCCGCAGGTAATGTTAAAACAGAAGAAGAAGCAGTCGAAATAATTAACATAGCAGTTAATAATCTTTATGCTTACTTTGACGAAGTACCTATTTTTAATAATTCTGTCGACGAAGAAAAAACTAAAACTGCACATAACTATTATGCATACAATCAAAGACAAAATCCGCATACGCCAAAGACTATGAAGAGTCTGGGACTTCCTGAAGAAGATGTAGACATGTTCTGTCGAGATATGTTATTCCCCGACATCGAATAAATACTTAAAACAAATTAGGAACATATGATGCGTTATAATGACTTTAAACTAGTAGAAGCCAATATAGGCAGTAGTACAGACGACAAGTATTTGCCAGCAGTTAATCAATTATTAAAAGACCCAAATGTAAGACTTCCAGTAGGAACAAAAGGCGAGAAGGGTAAATTAATACCATTGCCAGGACAGCAAGTTAGCTCTAGGAAAGATAAAATCCGAGGATATATGTCATCTGATGCTGATACTCAAGTTGGAGCAGCATACATAAAATCTTTACAAGCAAATGGTGCTGAAAACTTCGCTCAAGAAATGTCTAAGTTGTCACCTAGTGCATTACTTCAAATTAAAGATGCAAACATACCAGAAATTAGTGACGCTGCTGATAAAGAGTTACAAACTAGACAGGTGTCTGTCCAAGTAAGCACATTGTTTAAGTCAGACGAAATGAAATTAGCAATAGGCGGTAGTACTTCAGCTAAAGAAGCATTTGCTATTAAACCTAGTGATATCTTTGCTGACGAAAGATTTCCTGCGGCACAAGTATTTGACGAAGTTATTAATAATCCTAAATTACAAGAACAAGAAATTGGTGGAGTTATTATTGAAATGGCTCAACAAATTAAAGCCGGTGATGCACCCCAATTTAAAAATATTAATCCCGATTTTAAATCCGCAGTAAGAGACTATGCCGGAGAGTATCTAGGTGTTCTTGCTCTTATTAATGACACAGCAGAATTTCCAACAAGGAAGCAATGGCTCGAGCATTTGGGTGTAAGTGATATTAATAGTATTTTTATTAACTTCCCGCAACAAAGTAACTTTGCATTAGGTGATAGCATTGGTAGTTTTGAAAATGCCGAAACTGGTAACATGATTCTTATTAGTAGTAAAGGCGGCAAAATGGGTGCCCCGCCAAGTTTAAACAGTTTAAAGATTCCTGACAATTTAAAAGGCAGCTCACGTTACGAGAAAGTTGTAAGTTTTGTAGAAACTATGCAAGGTGCTAGTGCAGCACAGCAACCATTCTTAGGCATTAATAAACTACACGAGATTGCTCCTGATAGTGTCAACCCTACTATTAGTAAGATACTTCCATTGACTGATCAAGACATTGCAGAATTAGAATCCTTTATGGACAAGAACCAGTATACAAAAAATGACTGGCAACAACTTCCTGAGAAGTATCATCCTATTGTTAGACTTGTAGATAAAACATTTGCAAGATATAGCGAAACAGCTACTCCAGGCGGTCTTATACATTATATCTGTACTAGAGACATCGTTAATGCTGTTAATGAGCGTGGTGCAATGCCTGAGTTTGAGTCAATGGCTCGAGAAATTTTACAAAAGAATTTCATTCAAATCTTCGCTCGTCCAAAAGGCGCAGTATTAGGATTTGATATCCTATGGCCAAATGTAGAAATGGCAACCGGTAATGTTAAATTGTACAGCAAAGCCAGTGCAAATGATCCTAAAAAAGCTAAAATGAGCTTTTCAGTAACTGATTAATTTACTGACTAGATAAAAATATCCAAAATCTCTATAAATAATAGTGGAGGGCATTTTTATGAGGGCAATAATTGCGACTTTAGTATTACTATGTGCAACAAGTGCGACAGCAAGTGAGCTAACTTGGGGCTTTAAAAATCCACGTTTTAGCGGACAAGGCTATTCGAGCCATGTGCTTTCTACTGAACAATTACAACACAATCGTAAAGAAGATATCAAAGCCAAAGCAGAAGCTGAAGAAAGACGCATCGAACGCGAACTTGAAAACAGCACACTTAATAAATTCTTAAAAAATGTTGAGAGTAGAATTTACGCACAGATATCTAAGCAGATGGTAGATGCTATGTTTGCTGATTGTACAGATGTATGTGCTAACACAGGCACTGCAAACATAGAAGGCTCAGAGATTACTTGGGTCAAAGCAGATGGTATGATTACATTAACTATTATCGGTGAAGATGGGACGGTTACTGAAATATCAATACCGGCTGAAGGAGATTTTAGCTTCTAATGAAACTTATATCTTTAATAATCGCAGTATCACTCTTAGGAGGTTGCGCCATGAATCCGAGCTTGCAGAAGCTTAGAGATTCAGAAGTGTCGCCTGTGGTACAAGAGTCGCCAATACAGCAGAGATTAGAAGATGTGCCAGAGTTAGATGGTGAGAAAATTACAATAGCTGTTTACAGTTTTATGGATAAAACAGGACAGCGTAAACCCAGTGATATGGTTGCTAGTTTAAGCAGTGCAGTCACACAAGGCTCGGAAGCCTGGGTTATCAAAGCCTTACAAGAGGTGGGCAACGGAGATTGGTTTGAAGTAGTAGAACGTGTAGGTATGGACAATCTTATTAAAGAGCGTCAACTTATTAGACAGACACGTGAAAACTACGAAGGAGAAGATGCAGTACCTTTGAAACCATTACGTTTTGCAGGGCTCATTCTCGAAGGCGGCATTGTTGGATATGATAGCAATGTAGCAGTCGGAGGAGTCGGAGCCAGTTGGATGGGCATAGGTGCAAGCACCGAATATAGAATCGATAACGTAACAGTGGTGATGCGTATCGTATCAGTAAGCACAGGGAAAGTTCTACTGAGTATAGCAACGGAGAAAACCATTGCAAGCCACAGGTCCGGAGCGGACGTATTTAGGTTCCTAGATATGGGAACTAAATTGCTAGAGACTGAAACAGGATTTAGCGTGAATGAGCCTGTCAATTATGCTGTGAGGGCGGCTGTTGAACAGGGTATCGTAGAACTAGTTCATGAGGGTGAACGCAAGGGACTTTGGAAGT
>Ga0209037_1000341_pt1 | contig 14403 bp, 15 predicted proteins | sample SaaInl25SG_5_DNA_FD_188225 | JGI IMG/M metagenome (GOLD analysis project Ga0209037, IMG submission 188225) | Marine microbial communities from expanding oxygen minimum zones in the Saanich Inlet - ESP_125SG_5_DNA (SPAdes) (version 2) | ecosystem: Environmental > Aquatic > Marine > Intertidal...
GCGGCTGCAAATTTAAACCCTTATTCTTAACCCACAACACCTATCTTTACTTTATTTGATATTATTTGCAATAACAATCGCAAAACTCTGATAGTCAGCGTAAATGAATTCCTCTAGTGCTTGAAATTAATTTAGTGATCACTGGCATTCGTGCGTAGTATGTGTGAGAATGGCCACACACGTATTTACTAATCATAAACTTTAGGCAACTAAATGAACCTAACTTTGTTTAAATAAAGCAGAATAACATCAAGTAACATGAGTGAATTTTACACATTGGCAGCAAAAAAATCTTCAGGAGAGATACTCGAAATGGAAAGTTTCAAAGGCAAACCAATACTAATAATAAACACCGCTACAAAATGTGGATTGACCCCACAATTTGACGGATTAGAAAAACTACATCAAACTTATAAAGATAAAGGGCTTGTAGTTCTTGGATTCCCTTGCAATCAATTCGCAGGACAGGAGCCTGAAACAAATGAGACTATGGAGTCTGCCTGTAAGATAAACCACGGTGTAACTTTTCAGTTGACAGAAAAGATAGATGTAAATGGAGAGCATACTCACCCGGTGTTCCAATACCTTAAAAAGAAGAAAGGCGGATTCCTTACCTCACGAATTAAGTGGAACTTTACCAAATTTCTTGTAGACAAAGAAGGCAAAGTGATAAAACGCTATGCCCCCACTACGGTTCCCAGCAAGATAGCAGCAGATATTCAAAAGATTATTTAAAATTGGAATTTAGAATTTTCTAACTGAGACCTCATTGGTTATTATAGCTTGAATCATACAGCAACAGCAAGCTCAAATTAGAGATCTTATATAAAAAAGGCCGAGCTTAGAGCTCGGCCTTTTTTATACCATTGTATTCTAGTTTAAACTATTCTACTAAAACAGTTTTTTTGCCATCTTAAGCAACCCATCTGTTCCGCCAGCTAGCTCAGCAATAGATCCGATATCAAAGCCTTTATCTGCCTCATCTTGAGATAAGAATTTGTCTTTCAAACTATTGATAAGATCAGGAGCTCTATTTTGTGCTTCTGCCTGAGCTTCTTGTGCACTCATACCATTTTGCTGTAACACTTCACCCAATTCACTTTGGATACCTTAAAATATAGGGTTGCTCTCGGTACTATTGCCATCATTAGAGAATAAACTCGTAATTTGGCTCAACTGACCAGCACCTATACTTTGAGCAAGACTATTAATAAGCTCTGAAGCTCCTTGGCTCGCAGCATTTTGTGTTTCGTTTTCACCTAAACTATTAGGGGCCATTTTCTTGGCAAGTTTTTCCATTGCCATTGTTTTAAGTAAATCTAACATTGTAACTTTAAGGTGATTATGCTAAGAAATGTCACTCCGTATATTTTGAAAAGCCACTAACGTATTCATACTCGCGACGAGTTGATCAAACCGTTAGTATTATTAAACGAACAACTCAATTTATTGACAAAAAACAAAGGAGCAACCAAACGGCTGCTCCCTTATTGATTTCTGCTCAAGATGATGAGATCCTCCTAAGTTTACCTTAGAAGGATAAGAAATTCTTAGCCAAACACTGCGTGTTTGGAGAATTTCTTACATCATACCACCCATACCGCCCATATCTGGCATTCCGCCACCGCCATGTGCGTGTGGAGCTTCTGCTTCTGGAATATCGGCAATTAAACATTCTGTAGTCAACAACATACTTGCTACTGAGGCTGCATTTTCTAATGCTACTCTACTTACTTTAGTAGGATCAATAACTCCTGCTTTGATTAGATTCATATACTCGTCAGTACGTGCATTGTATCCGAAGTCTTTTTTACCTTCTTTTACTTTTTGAATCACAACTGAACCTTCACCGCCTGCATTGGCAACGATTTGTCTCAATGGTTCTTCTAAAGCTCTGCGAATAATATTAATTCCCGTATTCTCATCCGGATTATCTCCTTCAAGTTTAGCGATAGATTCGATTGCTCTCACAAACGCAACTCCACCTCCCGCTACGATACCTTCTTCTACAGCTGCTCTGGTAGCTGCAAGTGCATCGTCTACACGGTCCTTCTTCTCTTTCATCTCAACCTCAGATGCTGCACCTATATAAAGTACTGCAACTCCACCAGAAAGCTTAGCAAGTCGCTCTTGTAGTTTTTCTTTATCGTAATCTGACGTAGAATTTTCTATCTCAGCATTGATTTGGTTGATACGACCTTTGATATCGGCAGCCTTACCTGCACCGTTTACAATAACTGTATTTTCCTTGTCTATAGTTACTTTCTCAGAAGTACCAAGCATCTCAATCGTGGTATCCTCAAGCTTACGCCCTTGCTCTTCACTGATTACGGTACCGCCTGTTAAAATTGCGATATCTTGTAGCATAGCTTTTCTTCTATCACCAAACCCTGGAGCCTTAACTGCCGCTACTTTAAGTGAACCTCTTATTTTATTTACCACGAGCGTAGCAAGTGCTTCGCCTTCTACTTCTTCTGATATAATCACAAGCGGTTTACCGCTTTGTGCAGTTTGCTCAAGTACAGGAAGCAACTCCTTCATACTGCTTATTTTTTTGTCACAAATAAGGATGTATGGTGAGTCTAGATCTGCTTCCATTTTCTCTGTATTGGTAACAAAGTATGGAGAAAGATAACCTCTGTCAAACTGCATACCTTCTACCGTTCTTACTTCGGTTTCAGTACCTTTAGCTTCTTCTACTGTGATAACACCGTTCTTACCAACTTTTTTCATTGCGTCGGCAATCAATGAACCGATAACACCGTCATTGTTTGCTGAGATAGAAGCTACTTGACCAATTTTGTCAAAATCATCTCCTACTACTTCGCTTTGTTTTTCTAAATTTCCTTTGATAGCTGAAACTGCTTTGTCTATACCTCTTTTGAGGTCCATAGGGTTAGCCCCTGCAGCAACGTTTTTGAGTCCTCCTGCTACGATAGCTTGAGCCAACACTGTAGCTGTAGTAGTACCGTCGCCAGCTATATCCGCTGTACGAGAAGCTACTTCTTTCACCATTTGAGCACCCATATTTTCGATGGGGTCTTTAAGTTCAATTTCCTTCGCAACAGAGACACCATCTTTGGTCACGTTTGGTGAACCAAATTTCTTATCTATTACAACATTTCTGCCTTTAGGGCCTAGTGTTACTTTAACTGCATTAGCTAGTTGGTCAACTCCTTTTTTGAGTTGGTCTCTTGCTTTAGTATCAAATAATATTTGCTTTGCCATGTTTGTTTTGTTTTACTTTTTTTATAAATGAATCTTAGATAATTGCAAGGAGATCTGACTCTCTCATCATTAATAAGTCCTTACCCTCAAATGTAAGTTCTGTACCTGAGTACTTACCATACAATACGGTGTCTCCAACTTTTACTGTTGTAGGCTCATCAACCTTGCCCGGGCCTACTGCTATTACAGTACCTTTCTGAGGCTTTTCTTTTGCAGTGTCTGGAATGTAGATACCTCCCGCAGTTTGCGTTTCTGCTGCTGCTGGCTCTACCAATACTCTGTCTGATAATGGTTTTATATTCATGATTTTAAAAAAAAATTAATTGTTACAGCATTAGGTAGACATTATTTGTGCCAAGATGCAATAGCGATGTGAATAGTGAAAGAGTGGCATATTATGCTCTACGGGTGCGGGTCAAAATGTCAGCATTGCCAAACTTACGGTCATAAAAAAGGCTCGCCAATGGCGAGCCTAACTTGTGATTATTTTTTTTCTTATTACTTTGGGGTAGCATCTGCAGGTACTTCTACAGAAGGAATGCCTTCCGGAACACCAGCTCCTAGATTATCAGTAGAAGGTATAACTGGAGTAGATTCTTCTAAACGATCTAAGAAATCGTTCGTCTTTTGCGTGTCGGGAGTGTAAACAAATCTACTTCCTACCGCTAAGAGCATAAGAGCAATCGCCAAGGTCCAAGTGGCTTTCTCTATGAACTCATTTGTTTTTTTAACACCTGCGATTTGATTGGCAGCTGAGAAGTTTGCCGCTATCCCTCCACCTTTAGGGTTTTGGATAAGTACTGCCAATATAAGTAGTACGGATGCTAATATAGCAAGTATGATTATTACTGTGAACATTCGTTTTTTTTATTTAAGATAGTTTCTGTTGTATTTCCTTAATTCGGGCGGCAAAATACGCTGATTTATCAGGATTTTGCAAACTTAATTTTCTGTATCCCTTAATGGCTTTTTCGTAATGTCCCTGCTTTACATAAAGTACTACTAATGTTTCGCTTATGACGTCCGTGTCATCGGTTTCACTCTCCGCTACTTTAGACTCCGCCTTAAAGAAATTATTGTTTTGGATGGGCCTAGAACGCTTGGTAGCTAAAAATTGGTCTAACAAATTCTGAACGTGATCTACCGATTTTTTGTTTTCAACTTCGGTTTGCTCTTTCCCCTCGTCTAAATTATTTATCCAAAAAAGAAAATCATGCTCTGAGCCTTCTTCCTTTTCTTCTATGAGTTTAGCAAGTTCTTTTTCAGGATTATACGTCACCTGATCAAAAAGTAAATGGTCTTTTTGATTCTCGCGGATCACATTGGGCTCTAACTCCTTGAGCGGGTCATAAATTACAATTTTATCAAAATCGATTTTCTCACTCTCTATTGGCTGTTCAACTTTCTCCGCTGCAACCTTTTCTTCCTTTTTCGGCTCTTTGGGCAACGGTTCTTCACTTGCGGATTCTGTTGTTTGCTCCATCGGCTGTATTTCCGTAGGAGTATTTTCTATGTTCGGAGTTTCGGTTTCCTCTACAAGAGCTAGAGATGGTGTACTATCCTTAGTAGATGTCATCCACTCGAATAGCACTTTTTTGTCACCACTGTATGTTGCCGCTATGCGTAAATGCTTGTCTTGTGCGTATGAATCTACATTACTATTACCACGTGCTAGCATTATACGGTAGGCCGAGCACCACGGACTATCAATTACGGCTTGGTTTAGCTGTACTAAATCACTCGCATCAATGCCTGTAGGATTGGCGTAGAAGTTGGATATGTTTAGGGGCTTTACCAATTTATTGCGGCTTTGTTAAAAATAGACTGAACCAACATCTCTGATATGTCTTCTATTAAATCTTCTTCTACGGCATTAAAATCCTCAGACGCATCAAAGTCTTGAAAATTGGTGAACGTTTGCTCAAATGTACTCTTAGGGTCTTTTTCACTCTCCAGTTTTACCGTCACTTTTATAGTGAGTCTATTGAGTTGAGCATTCTCACTTGCTTGGGCTGCCACCGGTGCTACTACATAATCTATTATAGCTCCGCTAAAACTAAAATCTCCGTCACTTTCCTGAATACTAAGGTTGGTCTCTGAGATGAATTTTTGCTTTAAGTCTTCTGTAATTTTCTGACTCAGTAGTGGCGATACAATAGACGCATTATTCTCAAAAAAGTCAACCGAAAATGTTTTCACCTCCGGGGCGATACTGGTGCCACTAAAGCTGTAAAATCCACACGAAGAGAGTACCATTGTACTCATCACTAAAGTCGCCAAGATAATATGCTTAATTCTCGATATCATATTGCTTAATCTTACGGTAAAGGGTTCGCTCTGAAATGCCTAACTCCTGTGCGGCTCGCTTACGACGTCCGTTATTTTTGAGCAATGCCTTGCGTATCAACTCCTCTTCTTTAGCCTCGAGAGAGAGTATCTCATTATCACCCACGGCATCCTTGTCCTCTATCTCTATGTGATGATAAATATTTTCTTCTACCTGAGGTTGCGTTTGAGCATAAGCCGTATCTGCAGCAGGAGTATCTTTGGACAAAATACGCGTAATATTGGTACGTGTACGCTCACTGTAATCATCGGAATCATCCGTACTATCTAACATACCAAATACCACTTTACGTAGTTCGGAAACATCTTTTTTGAGGTCGATGAGCACTTTATAAAATATATCACGCTCAGACACATCGCTTTCCTTAGATGCCTCTTTGAAAACTGCCGGCAAATTATTTTCAGCCCTAGCAGGTAAATATTTTCGGATAATATCGGCATCTATTCGTGAGCCTTGTTCCAGTACGGCTACTTGCTCTGCGATATTTTTTAGCTGACGAATATTCCCTGGCCATCGGAAATTTTGTAATATCTGCTCGCCATCTATGGTCAAATCCAAAGGTTCTTGTCTGTATTTTTCTGAAGCATCAAAGGCAAACTTTTGAAAGAGGAGGACCACATCTCCCGGTCGCTCACGCAACGGCGGAACAGCTATAGGCAATGTAGAAAGACGATAATACAAGTCCTCTCTGAACTTATTACGCTCTACCTCTGTGATGAGATCTCTATTGGTAGCGGTGATAATGCGTACATCTGTTTTTTGCACCTTGCTACTGCCCACTCTTATAAACTCGCCATTCTCGAGTACACGTAGCAATCTGCTTTGCGTTTCTAATGGCAACTCCCCTATCTCATCTAAAAAAATAGTTCCACCATTTGCAGCTTCAAAATATCCTTTCCTATTGTCTACCGCTCCGGTAAAAGCCCCTTTATCGTGGCCAAAAAGTTCTGAATTGATCGTACCCTCTGGCAATGCACCGCAATTGATAGCGATAAATGGCCCGTGCTTACGTGGGCTAAGTTGGTGTATTATTTTGGAAAAAGACTCTTTACCACTACCACTCTCTCCTTGTATATAAACGGTGAGTTCTGTAGGTGCAACTCGCATCGCAGTTTGCAACGCATAATTGAGTTTGGTGGAGTTACCAATGATTCCAAATCGTTGTTTTACTTGTTGTAAATCCATTAATTAGTCTGCAAAAATGGCAGATTTTTTATGAATAATGGCAGATTTTTGATAGAAATAAAGAATTAAAGGATAAGTAGTTGAGCACCTCCAATTTTGAACTTACTCAAAGAGTACATCTTTCGTATTACTCATTCAGCGAAGAAAGCCAAGTTGAACTACCTCAGCGAATAATTCCTTACCGTGATGTCATACGGCATAATGGCCTGCACACTGTGCTGCGTACCCCATCGTTGCAAATCGTTCAATTGCTTTATATACGACTCAAAACCCGTATTCTTGGTTGCTTCTACTAGCTGAGTTTGTAGACTCGTATTCCCTTGCATTTTGTTCACAATAGTGGTGAATGGATCTTGCACTTTTGGGTATTCTCTGAGTTTGTACTCCGTTATGCCTGCTTCTTTTGCGGCAGAGGCGATTGCCATTTGCAAGCCACCTAGTTCATCTACCAAGCCCACTTCCTTCGCCATCACTCCTGTCCATACACGACCTTGAGCTATCTCATTTACTTGCTCTTTATTCATATTGCGTCCTTCGGCCACGCGGCTCAAGAAGGTGTCATATATTTTGTCGATGATGCTTCCGATGTACTCACGTTCGTCTGCCGTCATTGCTCGGTCTATTCTGCCTATATCTGAGTGTTTGCCTGTACCTACATAATCAAACTGGAGGCCCATTTTATCATTAAGTAATTTTTGAGCATTAGGAATAAGCCCAAACACACCGATAGAACCAGTTATGGTGGTAGGTTCTGCAAAAATCTTACGTGCAGGAGTAGCGATATAATAACCACCGCTTGCCGCTACGTCGCTCATACTCACAATAAGCGGTTTCTCAGCTGCGAGAAGTTTTGCTTCTCTCCATATAATGTCACTAGCGAGTGAACTTCCACCTCGACTATCTATACGAAACACAACAGCCTTCACTTTATCATTGAGACGAACAGCTTTTAGCGTTGCTGCCATATCATCAGCGGCAATTTGAGTTCCGTCTCCTTTACCTCCTACAATGTCGCCACTTGCATATACCACCGCTATTCTATCACTGCCCGATCCTTCTATGGATAAACTCTGAGCATATTTTTGTTCAGAAACTAATGGCACCTTGGTATCATCTTCCACACCCATTCGTACCTTCATTGCACTATAAAACTGGTCACGGTATGCTGTAGCATCTATATAACCCGCATCCACATAATCCTGTACACTTCTTAGTTTCAGCTCGTCCGCATCGGATTTTAGTTTTTCTACAGTCAGGTTTCTACTAGTAGATATTGCATTTAGTGTTTCATCGAATACCGAATTGATATACACTTCTATCTGTTGGCGATTTTCAGGGCTTAGGTTATTTCGGGTGTAAGCTTCTACGGCCCCTTTAAATTTACCTGCTCGTACTGCTTGTATTTCTACTCCTAATTTTTCTAAAGCACCTGCAAAAAACGAAACTTGTGCTACCATTCCTGTGAATGACATCTCGCCTTCGGGGTTGGCAAACACACTGTCAGCTACACTTGCCACATAATACGTAGGATAATAATAGTAGTCAGCGTATGCGTACACGAATTTACCTGACTCCTTAAACTCATTAAGCTTATTACGCACTTCGGTAAGTTTAGCATATCCAGCCGAAAATGTAGTCAAATCAAGAATTACCCCCTTGATGTTATCATCTGTCTTGGCATTATCAATGGCATGTATAATATCATTTAGACCTACAGGCATTTGCTGATTAGGGTCTAAAGCACTTAGAGCTGCAAACGGACTTGCATCCATTATCTTGTCTTGAATAGGGTAGTTGAGTTTCAGATTCAACACTCCATTAGAAGGTATAACCACCTCCTGCTTAGCCGAACCGGCTATTCCAGCTATTACAAAGAATAAAAGAAAGAAAAGAACCACTGCTGCGAGCACATATCCTACTGCAGAAGCAAGCACTACCTTAAAAAAACGCATATTTTGAGTTGTTTAAATTGTTGATTTAAAAAACCAAGATTTTGTTAGTATACACCTTTTCCTCAGTTTTAATTACAACGAAGTAAACACCCGGTTTTTGCCCAGCAAATGGAATATCGGTCAATGATGTTGATATATCGTTTAAGATGACCTGTTGTCCTGCTGTATTCCATATTTCAATATATTGAATACCCTTAGGTGCATCTACGAATGAGATATGCTGCGTATTTGGGTTGTAATGTGTTTTTATGGTAGTAATCAGTATATCCTTACTACTCGCTTGACCTATTGTGAAAGTCACAGGAACCTCTATCGTTTGGCCTACTTGATTTTGTAGATTGATGGTAAGCACGTCATTATACGTCCCGTCTGGTAAATTTTTAAATCCGATTTCCACTAGGGACACTTCACCTTCTGCTGCCGAACTTTGGATACTATTCACAACCACATTTCCATTGGCTGAAGATACCGCTGAGATATTGGTTAAATCTTGATTACCGGTATTTATGATATACACGTTTCGCGTTTCGGTAGAGGTCACGTATGAATAAACTAACTCCTCTTGCATCAGCTCCGCACTTTTTATAATGGGCTTGCTATCGTTACCGCCTATTAGATTGATGCGTTCCAAAAACTCGGGATGATCTACGAACGGATTTCTGTTTTTTTGGTAAGTAAATATTTTCTCATTTCGCTGAATTTCGAAGGCACTAGGTGGGTAAGTTGTATGCCACTGCTTGAGAATCGCCTCTTGACCATCTATAAAATTACTATAGTCTTGATAACGAATCACAAAGTACATCATCGCCCGGGCTGTTGCTCCTTTTTGTGCATCTCTCGGCTCAAAGGTATTGCCACCTAGCTTACTCCCACCTTCGGTCCAACTAGCACTGCTCACCACTCCAAACGGATAATTTGCTCTGCGGCTATTAGCACTAACATCTGTAGGAAAAAGATGATGAATGTCTGCCCTCTCCGGCTCGCGAGAGCTAAACAAACTCTGTGGCCACGTATGCTCGCAGTTAAAACTATTACTATTAGCACCGCTACGTGTATTAAATGTAGCTTCTCTATCAGTATACACACATCTTACTTTACCATTCACATTGTCAATATTGGCATACATCTGATCTCTAGCTCCCGTGTAGCCCAGGTTTACATACCCAGAAGCTAGTCTTGTTTTCAAGGCGTCTTTCAAGTCTTGATAGCTTTTGTTGAAAGTAGAAGCATAATATGCTCCTTCGTACTTTCCGTTTCCAATGAGATCTATACGATACTCAGAGCCGTCATCCAATACAAAAATGAGTTCTGAATTATATACTACATTATGACGCGGGGCAAAAGTCACCCTTACATTTTCGGTAGCTCCGGTGGCTATGGTAGTATTGGGTGTGCTATACGTGAAATCTGAGTTATATACTTTCACCGCTTTAATCTCAAGGGAAGCTCCAGATGTATTGGTAACGTTAACTGCCAATTCTTTGTCTTCAGTAGTAAGCACATCACCAAAATCAAGCTGTGTTTTACTCAATGTTACTTGTGCTTGTGCCAAAGCCGCTACAAAAACGACTACGAGTAGTATATTTTTTCTCATTGTTGGCAAAAGTACGACAATAGAGGAGTTAGACATACAGGCTTAATTACCATAAGAGGGTAGTAATTGATTATCGTTTTAGTGAGGTCTCACAAGTTTTTAACAATAAAAACTCAAACATAGGTCTTTATCCGTGTAAAATTAACTTTGCCCTTATGCTTACAACACTATCCGCTATTAGCCCAATAGACGGCAGATACCGCAACAAAGTACAAGAACTTGCCCCTTACTTTTCGGAATACGGACTCTTCAAATACCGCGTATGGGTGGAGATAGAATATTTCATTGCCCTATCCGCACTAGGTTTAGAGCAATTTGAAAGCATATCAGAATCAGACACCGATTTCTTGAGAAACATCTACCTCCATTTTAGCGAAGCTGATGCTCAAACGATAAAAGACATTGAAAAAACCACTAACCACGACGTGAAAGCCGTGGAGTATTTCATAAAAGAGAAACTAAAAGGAACAGCATTACAAGAGTATAGCGAGTTTGTACACTTCGGGCTTACTAGCCAAGATGTAAATAATACGGCTATCCCTTTCAGCCTTCAGTTGGGCATAGATGAGGTAGTCATCCCTAACATCAAACACATACATACTACGATTAGCACCTTGGCTGAGCAATGGAAAAATGTACCTCTACTAAGCAGAACTCACGGTCAAGCAGCCACTCCCACTACCGTCGGAAAAGAGTTTGCTGTTTTTGCAGAAAGAATCCGCGTACAACTCGATACACTCATTGACACTCCCATCAGTGCAAAATTTGGAGGAGCAACTGGGGCATTCAATGCTCACCGACTCGCTTTCCCTCAGATAAATTGGCCAGAATTTGGCGATAAACTCTTAGCTAACTTAGGCTTAGTGCGGAGTTACCCAACTACGCAGATAGACCACTACGACCAATTAGCTGCTATATTTGATGCTATGCGACGTATCAATATTATCCTGATGGATTTTGCTAAAGACGTATGGCAGTATATCAGTATGGATTTTTTCAAACAACGTATTGTGGCTGGCGAAGTAGGTAGTAGTGCTATGCCGCATAAGGTAAATCCTATTGATTTTGAAAATGCAGAAGGGAACTTAGGCATTGCTAATGCACTACTGGACCACTTGAGTAACAAGTTACCCATCAGCAGATTGCAACGCGACCTTACCGATAGTACCGTATTGCGAAACGTTGGCGTTCCGCTCTCACACATCCTTATTGCACTCAAAAGCTTAGACAAAGGAATGGGCAAACTCATACTAAATGAGGAAGCTATACGTGCAGACTTAGACCGAAACTGGGCCGTAACAGCGGAGGCTATTCAAACCATCTTACGTCGTGAAAAAATAGAAGGTGCATACGAGTTACTCAAAGACTTAACCCGAACCAATGATGGAATAAACGCAGAGAGCATCGCTGCATTTGTTACCAAGCTCGATGTAAGTGAAGCAGTAAAAATGGAGATAAGTAACATTACTCCGTTCAACTACCTCGGTTATGCCGCAGAATAAAACCACCCTAGTAATAGGTGCGACACCTAAGCCCGACCGATATGCCTATATCGCTACGGAGATGTTGGCAGACTATGGCCATAGCGTTATCCCATTTGGAATAAAAAAAGGCGAGATAGGTTCACTTACTATTCAGAACGAATGGCCAGCAAATGCGGAGACAGATACAATAACGCTCTATATTAATGCTAGCTTGCAAAAGGCTTATTATGATCAAATCATTGCCCTAAAACCTGCAAGGATTATTTTTAACCCCGGTACGGAGAATGAGGAACTGAAAGAATTAGCACGCAAGAACAAGATTGTAACGCAAGAAGCTTGCACCCTTGTATTGTTGAGGACAAATCAGTATTAGTGGGTACGGCTTACGAATTTGGCTTTGTAACGGCTCAATAATGAATACTCCAACCACTTCTCCATACAATTTCACCCAAAAAGAGCTTATAAATGGATACCTTTGCAAGCACTTTATTAAACCATAATAAGATGAACAAAACACTAATATTAGCACTTATATTCACCACATTGGTGGCGTGTACCGACAGTAAAGAAGATAAGTACCAAAGGATTGTTGATTTGGAACAATCGGATGAGTTAAATAGTACTGAAGGTCTTGCTAAGCTAGCAAAAATGCACCAAGATTACGGTATGGAGTACGCGGATGCTGAGGCAAATAATTACTTATATGCTGCTGCCCAATTTTATTATTACGAGAATAAATTTGGTGATGCAAAACCATTGCTTAGTGAATATATCAAGAGGGATGATAGTACGGAGCGCTATCGAAATGCAGCACTAAATCTAGCTAACATATATAGTGTAGAAACTGATTTTGACAACTCAGACCAATTAATCACGGCTGTACTAGATAAGGAAATACCTACTCCCGCACAGTGGCAAGATATCATTAAGTTATACCAAGACAAGATAACTGCCAAAATAGATGTGAAGCCGACAGACTATGAGCGGCTATCACTTGCATTTGTGGCCGTAGGGCGATACGGCGAAGCTACAAGCAGCCTAGACACTGCCATTACCAAATTCCCCGACTACGAAAAGAGAAACAACCTCATTTACCGAGCAGGTTTTGTAAACTGGGAGTTTGCCAAAAATACTGACTTGGCAAAAAAATATTATGAGTATTTCTTAGCGGAGTATCCTGAGGATGACAAGGCAGATGATGTAAAACAAATTCTCAACTCTGGTATGTTAAAAATGAGCAATGAGGAGATATTAGATATGCTCAAAGGTAAAGGAAATTAATATGGCAATAGCACTCATCACAGGAACCACGGCAGGAATAGGTGAAGCTACGGCACATACCTTAGCCAAAGAAGGATATAATCTTATCATCAATGGCAGAAGATCTGAACGCCTAGCCAAGCAAGCAAAGGAGCTAAATGAAAAGTATGGCATTGATGTTTTTGAAATGCCACTTGATGTAAGAGATAGTGATGCTGTATCAGCATTTTTTGACAAGCTACCCGCAGAATGGCAATCAGTAGACGTGTTGGTAAATAATGCTGGTTTAGCCGCAGGACTAGGATGCCTAGAAAATGGCAGTTTAGACCATTGGAACCGCATGATAGATACCAATATAAAGGGCCTTCTGTACGTAACCAAAGCGATGATACCCTTGCTCAAAGTAACCCGAGGCCATATAGTGAACATTGGGTCTATCGCTGGTAAGGAGGTATACCCTAACGGCAATGTGTATTGCGGCACCAAGCATATGGTAGATGCCTTAAATAAAGCAATGAGACGCGAATTGGCCGAAGCAGGAATTCGCGTAAGTAGTGTAAATCCAGGAGCAGTAGAAACAGAATTTTCTATCGTACGAATGGACGGTGACACTACCAAAGCTAAGAATGTATACGAAGGTTTTGAGAACCTAGTGGCTCAAGATATAGCCGAAGCAATATGGTTTATCCTCAGCAGACCTCGCCATGTAAATATCAATGAACTTATCATAATGCCAACAGCACAACCTACCGCTGGCGTAGTATTACGCGACAAAAACCTTTAGTACCCAGCGGCTCCTGCTATACGCGTATCTTTTGGATTTACACTTATTACGGGCACTTCTGTATCCCCCAATATTTGTTCTAAATATGCGGGTTTCAAGAAACCAGGGTCTTCTGAGTGGGTACTGAAAAACATAACTGAGATAGCATTCACATTAGAATAGGCAATGCAAGATTTTTTCACCTTCACTCCTATATCTATGGACGAGGTATACTTCAACCCCTTCTGAGCAAAGAAACGTTCGGTTTGGCGAACGTAGGACTTAATCCGCTTAGTGGTTTCGTCTCCTTTGTATGCAGTAACACCATAAATATGTATGGTTGAGCCAAATAGTTTAGCAATTTCAGTACAAAAAGGAACTGTTTGTCTAGTAGTCCTATGATCGAGTAATGGGAGCATAATATGCTTAAAATTCAAAGGCTCAGAAGTACTTGGCAAATTCAAGACTGGACAGTTCACCTCTTGTAATAGCAAAAGCATTTTACCTCTTGTACCAAGTATCCCACTGCTACCGGTTCTAATATTCATAATGATGAGTGAATATTGCTTGGCAGCACAAGCTTTTAGCAC
>Ga0209037_1000349_pt1 | contig 14235 bp, 16 predicted proteins | sample SaaInl25SG_5_DNA_FD_188225 | JGI IMG/M metagenome (GOLD analysis project Ga0209037, IMG submission 188225) | Marine microbial communities from expanding oxygen minimum zones in the Saanich Inlet - ESP_125SG_5_DNA (SPAdes) (version 2) | ecosystem: Environmental > Aquatic > Marine > Intertidal...
TTTGCGTGCTGGTCGTGCACGAACCGCCTCGTGCCAATAGACCGGGTCTTAGTCAGACCGATAGACATTCCTCTGGTTATCAGGCCAGAGCGAAGTAGCCAATCTCCAATAAACCTGTTCTTGCCGAGGCGGTAGTAACTCCTGGCTACCCTGTTTGAGAAATCTCGGCAGCTGCTTGCCCTGGTTGAAATCGGATTGATCAGGCAAATAACGTCTTGCTTGAGGCCCTGCTGCTTGGCATTGGAGACCACTAGAGTGCCAAAGCTATGCCCGACAACCAGGTCGTAGGGCCCTGTAGCTTCATGGAAAGCCAAAAGCCAAGCGCCGTAAGAGTTGAGGTCACTCACATCCAGCGGTTGGCTCTTCCCGAAGCCTGGAAGGTCCGGGCTGACTATTTCGTAGTCAGGTAGTGCTCCTGCCACAGCCTGTAGCCCGTGATGATCCCCACGAAATCCGTGCACGAACAACACTCTCTTGGAGTGTCCAAAATAGGTCCATGATGCGGTGCCATTAGCGTCTTGTCTTTCAACCCTGGATTGGGCTTGCATGAAAAGGCTTTTGGGCGAATCGGTCTTCAATGTCACTGCTCCAGTCTAGGTTGGTTCCAACGGGACTATCGTGTTACTCAAGGAGCCAGATTGTTAGATTTTGATTTTGAGCCAGAAGCACCAGCGTGGTCTAAGCGTTTAGCCGCATTTGACCTAGAGACTACGGGTCTTGATCTAAAGACAGCACGGGTGGTAACCGCCTGTGTCGTAGTGATAGATCATGCCGGTGAACCCGAACAGCTTCACGAGTGGCTCATAAACCCAGGCATCGAGATTCCTGAAACAGCGGCTGCTGTGCACGGCGTTACCACCGAAATTGCTGTTCGCGACGGAGTTGAGCCCAGTGCAGCAATTCTGGAGATAACAGAATTGCTAGAAAAGCTCAGCCTCGAAATGCCACTGGTGGCCTTCAACGCCCCCTACGACTTCACAATTTTGGCTAACGAAGCAATTCGCTACGGTCATAACCCCATTGACCCCAAGCCGGTCGTGGACCCACTGGTGCTTGACAAGAAGGCCGATCAGTATCGCAGGGGAAAAAGAAACCTCGGAGTGATGTCAGAGCACTACGGAGTAGAGCTAACCGATGCCCATAACTCCACCGCGGATGCATTAGCGGCAGGAAGACTTGCACAGCAAATTGCTAAGAAGTGGGCAGAGCTCGATATGCCCATCGAACAGCTGCACGAAGCTCAAACTAAATGGAGTGATGAGCAATCTGAAAGTTTTGCGAAATACATGAGAACGCAAAACCGCCCGGAGTTCCAGGCGGAGTTGGGTTGGCCGAAAAAGGTCTAGCCGAAGTTCTTGTAGCGCTCGTTGAAGCGCTCTACACGTCCAGCAGAGTCCATGATGCGCTGCTTACCGGTGTAGAAAGGGTGGCTCTCGGAGCTGATTTCAACATCGTAGACAGGGTAGGTGTTGCCGTCTTCCCACTCGATCGTCTTGTCGCTGGTGATGGTAGCTCGGGTCAGAAATGAAACGCCTGAGGCTAGGTCGCGGAATACGATCGGCTCGTAGCTTGGGTGAATTTCAGCCTGCATGATTTCCTTCTAAATTTTTTGTGTTTGTTGCAAGTGGCAACAGCCCGTTAGCCTAGCAAGTTTTTGCGTTGTCGTCTAGGAGGCGCTGGCAGAATATCTGCCATTTTGATGGCTCAAAGTTAGTGGAAATCTGAAGGCCTCTGAAATGCTGGCCGAAGTCAGAGTTGAATCAATCTCACCGCGCGCCATAACCTTGCCATCCTGAAGGATCAGGGCATGGGTGAATCCAGGAGGAATCTCTTCCAGGTGGTGGGTAACCATAATCATCGCAGGCGCTTCGCTGGACTGTGCATAGCCTGATAGCAGCTGAATGGTCAGTTCACGCGCAGCCAAATCTAGGCTTGCAACTGGTTCATCAAGCAGTAGTAGCTCCGGATCGGTCATGATTGATCGTGCAATCTGAACCCTTTTGCGTTCACCGTCACTCAAAGTTCCAAAGGCCCTGTCTTCGAAATCAGACAGCTCCCACTCCCCCAGCACTCGTCGTGCTCGGCGTTCGTCTATCGAGTCATATTGTTCGTCACGTCTTGCTGTAACGCCGTAGCTGGCGGTCATTACGGCGTTTAGCACCGACTCGCTGTTCGAAATCTGAGAAGCTTGCGCGCTTGAAGCGAAGCCAATTCGGGTGCGGAGTTCAAAAACGTTTACTGAGCCGACCTTTTGTCCAAGGAGAGTTGCACTTCCCTCATTCGGTTGGATTTGAGCTCCCGCCAATTTGAGAAGGGTGGTCTTGCCGGCACCGTTGGCCCCGAGTACTACCCAGCGCTCCGATGAGTCTGCCTTAAAGGTCAGTGAGTCAATGATGGTTTCGCCGCCGCGAACCACCGATACATTTTCAAGACTAATTACCTCTGACACGGGCCCAATCCTAGCCGTCAAGGGCTTTTTGATAGACCTCTAGCGTGCGAGTCGCAATGCTTTGCCAGCTAAAACTTGTCACTGCTCGCTTCCTGCCTGCATCTCCATACTCTTCAAGGTCCCCTGAAGTAAATGCGTCCTGCATCGCTTTTGACCAGTCAGCTATAAAGACGTCCGGGTTGATTGGTGTTCCGCTGCCGTCATTCACTTGGTCAATTGGCACCAGCCATCCAGTTTCGCCAGCCAGGACTACCTCTGGTATTCCACCGGTCTGCGTGCCAATTACGGCGGTACCACAGGCCATTGCTTCGAGATTAACTATCCCAAGCGGTTCGTATATCGAGGGGCAGGCAAATAGGTCTGCGTTCGTGAGCAGAACCGCCAGACTTCGCTGATCTAGATGTTCTGGGATCCAGATTACTCCGGTGCGAATCCTGGATAATTCCGCCACTAAAGTCTCTATTTCAAGCTTTAGCTCTTCGGTGTCCGGGGCGCCCGCACAGAGAATTATCTGAACATCCTCGGGGAGCGCTTTGGCTGCTTGCAGAAAGTAAGTGAGCCCCTTTTGTCTAGTCATTCGACCGACAAAAATAATAGAGCGACGGTCTTTATCAACGCCGTGCTTTGCCAGCACCGCATCGTCGGTGACAGGTCTCCAGGTTTCTGAATCTATGCCGTTATAGACAACCTCTACTTTTGCCGGGTCTATCTCTGGGTAGCTGCGCAGTATGTCTTGGCGCATCCCGTTGGAGACCGCAATTATGCGACTGGCTTGAAGGTAGGCAGCCTTTTCAATAAAGGAGGAAACCGCATAACCACCACCTAGCTGTTCTTTTTTCCAAGGTCTCAGTGGCTCGAGAGAGTGAGCCGTGATTACATGGGGAATTCCGTGTAGCAGTGAGGCCATGTGACCGGCGAAGTTGGCATACCAAGTGTGGGAGTGAACTAGGTCGCTGCCATTGATATTTGGAACTATAGAAAGATCGGTGCCAAGCGTTTGGATGGCTTGATTCGCAGTCTGTAATTCCGTGAGCGTCTGGTATCCCAGAGTGTTTGGTTCTTGGATAGGCTCGCCAAAAGCATGGACGTGAACCTCAGTTGTTTCCCTAAGGTTCCGCACCAGTTCACTGACATGAACCCCAGCCCCACCGTAAATGTTTGGTGGATACTCCTTTGTAACGAAATCTACACGCATGTGAGAATCCTACTTTCTGATTGCCTGATACCAGCTAGCATTTGGCTATGGGACGTACACGAGTGTTTGGAATGGTTCTAGCCGGGGGTGAGGGCAAGAGACTGTTGCCACTGACTGCGGACCGCGCCAAACCGGCGGTCCCCTTCGCAGGCTCCTACCGTTTAGTTGATTTTGCGCTTTCCAACCTAATCAACTCTGGACTCAGACGGATTGTGGTTCTGACTCAGTACAAATCGCACAGCATGGACCGACACATCTCTCAGACCTGGCGCATGTCGCCTTTGCTCGGAGCTTACGTAACATCAGTGCCAGCTCAGCAAAGGCTCGGAAAGCGTTGGTATACCGGCAGCGCTGATGCCATTCTCCAGAGCATGAATGCGTTGAGCGATGAAAAACCCGACTATGTAGTGGTGGTTGGAGCAGATCACGTTTACCGAATGGATTTCGACCAAATGCTGCAGTCTCACATTGACTCGGGCATGGAGGCCACGGTTGCAGCAATCCGCCAACCGATATCTCTTGCAACCCAGTTTGGGGTGATTGAAGTAGATCACGACACTCCAACAAAAATTTCTCAATTCCGTGAAAAGCCTGCTGACCCACAACCGGTTCCAGGTGATGACACCCAAGCCCTGGTTTCTATGGGCAATTACATCTTCAATGCCGAGTCACTTATTGAGGCCATCGAAAGAGATGCTCTGGACGAGAACTCCACCCACGACATGGGTGGCGACATAATTCCATACTTCGTGGAGCAGGGAACCGCCGGAGCCTATGACTTTACGTTCAACGAGATTCCTGGAGCATCCGACAGGGATAAGTCTTACTGGCGCGATGTCGGAACCATTGATTCCTACTACGACGCTCACATGGACCTCATTTCTACAATGCCGATTTTCAACCTTTACAACGACGAATGGCCGGTCTATAACCAGCAGATAAACATGGCTCCGGCAAAGTTCATTCACGATTCTGAAGGTAACCAGGGGCGGACAAACGATTCGATAGTTTCCCTGGGTGTTGTGGTTTCCGGCTCTGTAGTTGAAAGAAGCGTGCTCTCCCCCAACGTGAGAGTCTTCTCAAGGTCCTTGATCACCGATTCGGTGGTGCTGGACAGTGTTGAAGTAGGTAGAGACTGCACTATTCGCCGGGCAATCCTTGATAAAGACGTGGTTGTTGCCGACGGGGCCAGTGTCGGAGTAAATCGCGACCGAGACATTGAGCGAGGCTTCACTGTTACTGACAGCGGAATCACCGTTGTCACCAAGGGGCTATTGGTTAAACCTTGACGAAACACCTCGTAGTTTTTGATGTCGATTCAACACTGATTGAAGAAGAAGCCATTGAGCTATTGGCAGAGTTTTCTGGAACCCGACTTGAGGTTGCGGAGATAACAACCCGCGCGATGGCAGGTGAAATAGACTTCAGCACCTCGCTGATTGAACGCGTGGCACTGCTCAAAGGACTAGATGAATCGGTGCTTCTCGACGTAGCCAACAGCCTCACGCCAACAAGAGGTGCCAAAGAGCTGATTGATCTTATTCATGAAACCGATGGGTATGCGGCCGCTGTTTCCGGAGGATTTATTCAGTTACTTGATCCGCTCAAAAAGCAGCTGGGCCTTGATTTTGCCAAAGCCAACACTCTAGAGGTGCTAGAGGGCAAGCTAACGGGGAAGGTTACCGGGCAGCTTGTGGACTCTCAGGTCAAGGCAGAAACTCTTCTGACTTTGGCTCAAGAGCTGAATGTGGAGACCGATAGAACAATTGCAATTGGCGATGGCGCCAATGATCTAAAAATGATGCGGGTGGCGGGTTTGTCAATTGCGTTTTGCGCGAAGCAGATAGTTCGTGACGAGGCCGACGTAGTTCTTGAAACCCGCAACTTGGAACTGATTGGTGCTTTTTTACCTAAGGCCTAGGCGCCAGTGGAGTGAAGTCCGCCATCGACGTGAACCATTTCTCCAGTGGTGGCAGGAAACCAGTCACTCAATAGCGCCACAAGCCCCCTAGCGGCTGCTTCGGTGTCTGTTAGGTCCCATCCAAGTGGTGCGCGGTCGGTCCACAGCTCTTCCATGGTCGCAAAACCTGGGATGCCCTTTGCGGCGGTTGTCCTCAACGGGCCAGCAGAAATCAAGTTCACCCTAATTCCTTTTGGACCGAGGTACTTAGCTAGATAGCGAGCCGTTGACTCAAAGGCTGCTTTAGCAACGCCCATCCAGTCGTAGACAGGCCAGGAAACGGTTGCATCAAAGGTCAGACCCACAACGGAGCTTGGGTTGTTTAGAACCGGAAGGCAGGCAGTCGTGATTGCCTTCAGCGAATAGGCCGACACTTCAACAGCAGTTGAAACGTCCGACCACTCTGTTTCTAGGAAGTTTCCTCCGAGAGCTGTCTGCGGGGCAAAGGCTATGGCATGAACGATGCCATCGATGTTGCCAATTTCTGTTTTGAGTGTGTCAGCCAAGCTGTCGAGGTTTTCCTGGCTGGTGGCATCAAGCTCAATCACCTTCACAGGCTTTGGCAGTCGTTCCGCAATCTTGGTTGTGATCGGAAGCATTCGTCCGAAGGAGCTGAGAATGACCTCCGCTCCTTGTTCTTGGGCCAGCCGCGCTGCACTGTATGCAATCGAGGCTTCGGTTAGTACTCCGGTGATAAGTATTTTCTTGCCTTCAAGAATTCCCACGATTGCTCCTTTTACGATTTCTTGCTAAACGCTACTACTTAGTGACCCATTCCGAGACCACCGTCAACTGGAATTACGGCCCCGGAGATGTAGCCGGCTTCCTCCGAAGCCATGAACCTCACAACTTTTGCAACCTCCTGCGGGCTCGCAAATCTGCCCGCTGGAATGCGAGCGCGATAAGAGTCTGCCAACTCAGGAGTGAGCTCCGCAGTCATGTCAGTGTCAATGAACCCTGGCGCGATAACGTTTGCGGTTATGTTTTTGGCACCAATCTCTCGAGTGATGGATCTGGCCATTCCAACCAGAGCTGACTTGGTGGCCGAATAGTTGACCTGCCCGGCACTGCCGAGAAGTCCTACGACGCTGCCAATCAATATCACTCGCCCAAATTTCTTTTTCAGCATGCTTTTTGTGACCCTTTTGACCACTCTAAAAACCCCATTCAGGTTGGTGTTCACAACGTCTTCGAATTCCTGGTCGGTCATTCTTAGCAAAAGAGTGTCTTTGGTTATGCCCGCGTTTGCAACCAGAATTTCGATCGGACCTAGCTTTTCCTCTACTTCTGCAATGGCAGCATCCAGCGAACTTGAGTCAGTTACGTCTGCTCTTACGGTTAGCGCGCCACTCGGGCCTTCACCGCTTCTGGCAGTCACTGCGACCTTATAGCCGGAGGAGATGAATTCTTCAGCGATTGCATAACCTATACCGCGGTTGCCACCGGTGATGAGTACTGTTCTGTTTGTTTCCATATCGGTTGCTCCTCGCGGGAATAGCATTGGGGTAATTGTGTTTGGTAACACAGTCTAGTTATTCGCTAACCAGAGAAAGCGGCAACACTTGAGTAAGCGCCAAAGCGCCACTTCACTTTCACAAAGCCCCGACGAGGAGCGACGCTCTCGAATGGTCAGGTACACCGTGGCCATGTCCGTCAGGATGGTTTGCATTGTCCTGGGTGTGTTCACACAGGGAATTTTCATGTGGATTTTCTTTGCGTTGGCAATCTTCTTGCCCTATTTCGCTGTGGTGCTGGCAAACGCCCAGGGTGCACCAAAAGAGTCAACAAGTAAGGCCATCGCCCCCAAGGTGAGCATTAAGGCCGACCAGTTCAAGTTTGATGACTGATTCAAAATGCTCTAGGGCTGGCTGCTCCGATCCTGCAGCCCATTTGATCCATTGGCGAAATCCGAAGGTTCACGCTCCTGAAAGAACCAAGACCTGGGCGGCATGCCCAGACCACAAGGTATATTTGGTTGAGTATCTGGCAGCACGAAGCTTCTATATCAAGGATGAAAGATTTGACTCAAAGCACTCTTAGACGTTGGGGCCCGTGGCTGGCCCTTGTCGTGCTTTTTTCAATCGCAACCTCCCTATTGAGCTGGTGGCAATTCAGCAGAAGAATCGAGAGAGTTGAGAAAATCAACACAGTTATCGAGAATTACGACTCGGCAACTGTCGGTCTAGCCGATGTTCCATGGGTGTTCTTGGACAGCGGAGAGCCAAAAAATGAGTGGCGACCAGTCGAAGTTACAGGCTCTTACATTCTCGAAGAGGCTGTGCTGGTGCGAAATAGGCCGCTCAGTGGGCAGTCCGGCTTTGTCCAAGTGGTGCCATTTCTAATGGCAGACGGTCAGATTCTGCTTGTTGAGCGTGGTTGGCTTCCAACCGGACAAGAGTTCACTCAACCACAATCAAACCCGATGCCAGATTCTGGAACTCATGATCTGGTAGTGAGGCTGAGGGCAGCAGAGGCTGACCGACAGCGTGATGCCGTGCCAGGACAGCTGGCCTCAATTCACCCTGCCAGTCTTGATCAGGCCCTGGATGGAAAGGGCTCACTGATCACTGAGTACTACGGGCGTTTGGCCAGCGAGAGACCCGGCTATGCCGACGCCCCCATGCCAATGCCAAAGCCTTCCCTAAATGAGGGCAACCATCTCTCCTACGCTTTTCAATGGATTATTTTCGGCATCATGGCATTCATCGCCTTTGGTTGGGCGGTCAGGAACGAGCGTCGAATACAGCGCGAGCTATCCGGCAAACAGGCTCCGAAGAAACCAAAAAACACTCAAGCTCTGCAGGACGCCATTTTTGAAGACGCCAACCAATAGAATGACTTGAAACTCCAGAAAGGGTTTGAATCATGAGCATTACCACTGCACCGCTGGTCGACCGATTCGTAAGTCGCACGCTTGTCAATAACATCGCGTTGGTCTTCGTAGGAGCCATTCTGACTGCCGTCGCCGCTCAGATTCAGTTGCCCATGTGGCCAGTGCCATTGACCTTGCAAACCATGGTTGTTTTGTTGGTTGGTGCGACGTTGGGAGCAGGCCGAGCCTCGGCTTCTCTATCTTTGTACCTAGCAATGGGAGCCGCTGGAATTCCGGTTTTTGCTGGCGCTAAAACTCTTACGGGAGTCCTCCCAACTGCCGGCTTCCTGGTCGGATTCGTATTCGCAGCCGCACTGGTTGGATTCTTGGCATCGAAGGGTTTTTCCAAGACGCCAATCAAGGTTGCATTTAGCTTCGCCGCGGGTTCTGCCGTGATCTACGCATTCGGCGTAGCCGGTCTAATGTTTGCCCTCAACCTATCCTTCAGTCAGGCAATTGCAGCCGGTGTCGCACCGTTCCTTATCGGAGATGCGGTCAAGGCCGCAGCTGCAGCAGCTTTGCTACCGCTGGCTTGGAAGTATGTGAAGTAACAAGTTTGAAAAAAAATAGACCCGGGGTTCCGGGTCTATTTTTTTTAGATTGAAAAGCCAATCGCTCGCATCATCTCTTTACCGTCATCGGTAATTAGCTCTGGTCCCCACGGCGGCATCCAAATCCAGTTGATACGGAATGCCTCGACCACGCCATCCAAAGCCTGAGCTGTCTGCTCTTCGATAACGTCGGTTAGCGGGCAGCCGGCAGATGTCAAAGTCATGTTTACCAAGAGCGCTCCATCTTCAGACTCTTGAAGGCCATAAACGAGTCCAAGGTCAACGATGTTTACGCCGATTTCGGGGTCGATGATGTCTTTCATCGCCTCGATGACCCGGTCGTACTGCGCCGGCTCTAGTTCTTTGATCTCGCTCATGCTTCTAACTTTAGATAGCGGTCGTAGCCCTCGGCTTCTAGGCGATCCGCTAGCTCCGGTCCACCCTGCTCGGCAATCTTTCCAGCTACGAAGACGTGAACGAAGTCAGGCTTGATGTAGCGAAGGATTCTCGTGTAGTGGGTGATCATTAGGACGCCAAGGTCCGAAGTCTCTTTAGCGCGATTTACACCCTCTGAAACAACCTTTAGGGCATCGACGTCCAGCCCTGAGTCGGTCTCATCAAGGATGGCAATCTTTGGCTTGAGGAGTTCCAGCTGAAGGATCTCGTGACGCTTTTTCTCGCCACCAGAGAAGCCCTCATTGACGTTTCGCTCGGTGAAGTCAGGGTCCATTCTCAAGTTGGTCATGGCCTTCTTCAAGTCACCAACCCATTCGCGGAGCTTCGGTGCTTCTCCATCGAGAGCTGTCTTTGCAGTTCGCAGGAAATTCGACACCGATACGCCGGGAATTTCGACCGGGTACTGCATGGCCAGGAATAGGCCAGCTCGTGCACGCTCATCCACGGTCATTTCAAGGACATTTTCACCGTCCAGCAGGATCTCACCGTCGGTTACTTCGTACTTTGGGTGACCGGCAATTGAGTAGGCAAGAGTTGATTTGCCCGAACCGTTTGGCCCCATTACAGCATGGGTCTCCCCCGACTTGATTACTAAATCGACTCCGCGGAGGATTTGCTTCTTACCCTGGTCGGTGTCCACTGACACATGCAGGTTCTTGATTTCTAGAGTTGCCATTATTTTCCTTTACGCTTCGTACTCAATAAAAACTTCGTCATTTTCAACTAGCACCTCATAGGTGCTAACTGCTTCGTATGCCGGAAGGCTTAGTGGCTCTCCGGAATTCAAATCGAACTTGGCACCGTGTGCCCAGCACTCGATAGTGTTCCCTTCCACAAAGCCCTCGCTAAGCGAAATCTCACCGTGTGAGCACTTGTCGTCTAATGCCTTGAAAACACCGTCAGCTGTCCTCACAAGCGCTATCGGGTGGTTCTCAATAGTCACTCGAAGTGCATTGCCTGGCTTGATGTCGTCAACTGCGCAGATACGGATCGCCATACTTTATACCCCTACCTGTTCTAACTCTTGTTCGATAGATGCAATCAGGCGGTCCTCCACCTCAGAAATACCGACCTTCTGAACTACCTCGTGCAAGAAACCACGAACCACTAGTCGCTTGGCCTCGGGCTCACTGACGCCTCTGGCCATCAAGTAGAAAAGCTGTTCATCATCGAAGCGGCCTGAGGCACTTGCGTGCCCAGCACCTTCGATTTTGCCTGTCTCGATCTCAAGATTTGGGACCGAATCCGCGCGAGATCCATCGGTCAATAGCAAGTTGCGGTTTAGCTCGTAGCTGTTTGTGCCAATTGCTGTTTCTCGAATTAGCACGTCACCAACCCATACCGTGTGAGCGCCCGCGCCCTGGAGAGCGCCTTTATAGGCAACGTTTGAAACACAGTTTTCCGCGATGTGGTCAACGTAAGGTCGGTGCTCAAAGTAGTTGCTGGAGTCTGCTAGGTAAACACCGAACATCTGGATGTCTGCTCCTGGAGAGTCGAGCGCCGCTGAAGGTGTCACGCGGACCAAATCGCCACCCAGTGAAACAACAACGTGCTTCAGGGTTGAATCTCTACCCAGCCTTGTGAACTGAGTTGAAACGTGAGCGGATCCCTTTTTCCAATCTTGAATTGAAACAAAATCAAGCTTGGCTCCAGAATCGAGGAAAATCTCAACATTCTCTGCCAGAGACCCAGTTCCAGTGTGGTCTAGGACGATTGTGGCTTTAGAGTTGGCTCCAGCTTTCACAAAGATGTGAAGTGCCTTTGCGGTTGCCTCATCAAGGTTGACGGTCAAAAATGTCGGCTCCGCTGTCTCGGAATTGTCTTCAACCTCAACCAGCAAGGTCTTGGAAGCGTTTGTCCAAGCAATTGCCGAGATGCGATCTTCAGGTAGACCTGCAGAGCCAACAGGTTCTGCTGAGCTGTCTATCCAGCTAGCTGAAACGCCAGCAGCCAATGCGATGTCGATTTCCGATGCGGATACTTCACCCATAACTTCAGCGTCTAAACCGTTGAGGCGATCCATCGGCAAATAGCGCCAGATTTCTTGCTGGTTGCTAAGTTCTTGGAAATCCGATGCTGATGTCGAGCGAGGTCTTTCGTTCCTGGTTTGTAGAGGAACCAATCCGTGGGAATGTGGTTCGATGCCGTGCTGTGCCATCTATCCAACAGCCCCTTCCATTTGCATTTCAATCAACTTGTTCAGTTCAAGGGCGTATTCCATTGGCAGCTCCTTGGCAATTGGCTCGATGAAGCCGCGAACAATCATCGCCATTGCCTCATCTTCTTCCATGCCTCTGGACTGGAGGTAGAACAATTGCTCGGCAGAAATCTGGGACACCGTGGCCTCATGGCCCATGGAAACATCATCCTCTCGAATATCGTTCAACGGGTAAGTGTCCGATCTCGATATGGTGTCCACCAGCAGCGCATCACATCGGACTGTATTTGCGGAGTGGTGTGCACCTGGATTAACTCGGATCTCACCTCTATAGGAGGCCCTTCCACCACCTCTGGCAATCGACTTGGAGACGATTGAGCTGGTGGTATGTGGGGCAAGGTGAATCATCTTGGCTCCAGCATCCTGATGCTGTCCCTCGCCAGCAAATGCGACAGAAAGCGTTTCACCGCGAGCTCTTTCACCGGCAAGAATGATGCTTGGGTACTTCATGGTTACCTTGGAACCGATGTTGCCATCGATCCACTCCATGGTTGCACCCTCATGGGCAATTGCCCTCTTGGTGACGAGGTTGTAAACATTGGTCGACCAGTTCTGAATGGTTGTGTAACGCACCCGAGCGTTCTTCTTCACAATGATCTCGACCACTGCTGAGTGCAGTGAGTCTGACTGGTAAATCGGTGCGGTGCAGCCCTCGATGTAGTGGACGTAGGAATCTTCGTCCGCAATGATCAATGTTCTTTCGAACTGACCCATGTTCTCGGTGTTGATCCTGAAGTAGGCCTGAAGTGGAATCTCAACCTTCACTCCCTTCGGCACGTAGACGAATGATCCACCCGACCAGACTGCAGTGTTGAGGGCGGCAAACTTATTGTCTCCGGCAGGAATAACAGTTCCGAAGTACTCCTGGAATATTTCAGGGTGCTCTTTCAAGGCAGTGTCAGTGTCAAGGAAAATAACGCCTTGAGCCTCGAGGTCCTCACGAATTTGGTGGTAGACGACCTCTGACTCGTACTGAGCAGCAACTCCCGCTACCAACCGCTGGCGCTCTGCATCTGGGATACCCAGGCGCTCGTAGGTGTTCTTGATGTCTTCAGGAAGGTCTTCCCAGCTTGAGGCCTGCTTCTCGGTGGAGCGCACGAAGTACTTGATGTTGTCAAAGTCGATGCCACTTAGGTCGGAGCCCCACGTTGGCATTGGCTTCTTCTGGAAGTAGCCGTAACCCTTCATGCGACGCTCCAGCATCCAGGCTGGCTCATCCTTTTTGCCGGAAATGTCCTTGACGACCTCATCGGAGATTCCACGCTTGGCGTTATCTCCGGCTGCAGACTTGTCTGACCAGCCGAACTCGTAGGTGCCTAAGTCGTCCAGTTCTGGGCGATCGATGATTTTTTCTGACATTTTGGCCTTCCTGTTCCACTTCAATACAACTGATTTCGCCGAACGGTATTCCAGCGAACTTTGTCGTGAGAAACTTGAATTGCGGTATGGCTCAAAGCCTAAGGCCATGCGGCGAAATAAAACAGTAAGGCTTACCTAAGTAAGGGCACGGTATGAACGCAGTCAAAGCTCTCTGGTTTGGCAAATTAGTTGCCCCTGCGCGCTTAAGGCTTTTTGTATGGCTATCGCTTATAACTCAGATTTTGATCGTGGTTACCGGAGGCGCTGTCAGGCTTACTGGAAGTGGACTGGGTTGCCCCACCTGGCCTAAATGCACTGACGACTCTCTCATCAGCACCGCAGAAATGGGTTTTCACGGCCTGATCGAATTTGGCAACAGGGTGCTGACTTTTGTCTTACTGCTTGTCGCCCTGCTGACTTTTATTGTCGTGGTTCGAATTTCAAACTCGACTAGCAAAATCGGCAAGCTTTCAATCGGGTTCTTTTCTGGGGCCGTCCTCTTGGTGGTGGGTCTCGTGGTTTACGAAGCGCTTGGCCTTGATGCCATAGCAATTGCAGTGTTCGCAATAGCTTTCGGACTGATGGTTGGCTTTGGCGCACTAATCATTAGAGCTGCCCGCGCTGAATCCAGAATCAGTCTTGTCGTGCCAGCTTTTTTGCTAGGAGTCGGCATAATTTTGCAGGCTGTGGTTGGTGGAATCACGGTATTGACCGGATTGAACTCTTGGATTGTCGGCCTCCACTTCGTGATTTCAATGGGTCTTATTGCCATCGCTTCACTACTGGTATGGCGAGCACTTCCGAAGCCTGACGCTGAAGTCTCGAAGGTCACAGGGTGGCTTGCTTGGCCGATTACTGTGTTTGGGGTTCTGTCGATTTTGTTCGGTGTTGTGGTTACGGGCGCTGGTCCTCATGCTGGTGACGCAGCAACTCCGAGGAATGGTCTAGACCTAGAGATTTGGCAGCACTTCCACTCTTACCCCGGCTACATGCTGCTGGGTTTGATTTTGCTTTCAGTGATAGCCCAGGCAAGAGTTGAAGGCCTGAGTTTCAGGCCGCAACCGCTGAGAATCCTGCTGACTTTGTTGGTCGTGGCAGTGTTGCAAGCGGTCATTGGAATCGTTCAGGCAAGAACTGGTGTTCCAGCTCTGCTGGTCGGCTTTCATATGCTGGGG
>Ga0209037_1000383_pt1 | contig 13610 bp, 10 predicted proteins | sample SaaInl25SG_5_DNA_FD_188225 | JGI IMG/M metagenome (GOLD analysis project Ga0209037, IMG submission 188225) | Marine microbial communities from expanding oxygen minimum zones in the Saanich Inlet - ESP_125SG_5_DNA (SPAdes) (version 2) | ecosystem: Environmental > Aquatic > Marine > Intertidal...
AATCCGCGAATCCCGGAGCGCCAGCGCCGGGCGGGTTCGGTCGATTTTGACCAACGCATTCAGCTCAACATTGCCGGCAAGATTGGCGACAAAATTGAGCTTGGCACGCAGTACAACACCCAGTCGCTCTTCGACTTTGAGAACCAAATGAACATCGGATTCCAGGGTGAGGAAGACGACATTCTGAAGAACATCGAGGCGGGAAACATCAGCATGCCACTCAACAGCAGTTTGATTGTGGGGTCGCAGAGTTTGTTTGGCCTGAAGCTTGAAACGCAGTGGGGCAGGCTTTACAACACGACGGTCTTCAGCCAGCAGAAGGGCGAGCGGAGTGAGATTGAGGTCGAGGGGGGAGCGCAAACTCAGGAGTTTGACATCCGGGCCGACGATTACGAAGCGAACCGCCACTACTTCCTGTCTCAGTACTTCGTCGATCAATACGACGAGGCGATGCGCTCGTTGCCCGTGCCCAACTCGGGTGCGATGATCAACCGGATTGAGGTCTACGTCGTCAACACCCAAGCCAACACCCAAGACGTCCGGAACATTGTGGCGTTTACAGATCTAGGTGAGCACCCCTCCTACGTGTCAACCAACTTGCCGCTCGGCAACTTGACCAACAACGAGAGCATCTTCACGAATGAGGCTCTGGAGCCTTCTACGGAGGCCAACCCGAACAGAGCGCCGAACAACTACAACAACGATTTGTTCCGCAGCTTGACCTCGAATCAAGGGGTGATGGACTACACCGGTGCCAACCAAGCCATTTCAGTTGCTCTTGGAGGTGATTTGAAGCAAGGGGTCCACTACGAACGCGTGGGAAATGCCCGCAAACTGAGCCCGTCGGAATTCACATACAACCAAAGGTTGGGATTCGTTTCGTTGCGCCAAGCGCTGAACAATGCGGAGGTCTTGGCCGTGTCCTATGAGTACACACTGAACGGGGAAACGTACCAAGTCGGAACGCTTTCTCAGGACGGTTATGCCGCACCAGGTGCCTTGATCTTGAAAATGCTGAAGTCGTCCGTGACGCAGGTCAAGCTCGACAACGGGGACCAAGCTCCGCTGTGGCGTACGATGATGAAAAACGTGTACTCGATGGGCGCCTTTGGGGTGAGCAACGAGGATTTCCGTTTGGACATTTGGTACAACGACCCCAACTCAGGGGTGGACCTGAATTACATCCCACGTGAGCCGCTCGACGGGCGGTTGTTGATCCAAGTCCTCGGGATGGACCGCATCGACATCAACGGCATGCCCAACCAAGATGGCGTGTTCGATTACGTGGACAACGCAGCGGTAAGCGGCGGAACCATCAACAGCCAGAACGGCAGGATTTTTCTTCCTTCGGTGGAGCCTTTTGGGACGAATCTGGCGGGTAAAATCACAGAGTTGGCCGCCGGGGCGGGCATGTCTGATTCTGAACGGGACGGCCTCATTCAGACCCTGGTGTTCCAGCCGTTGTACGACAGCACGAAGACGGCCGCGCAGCAAATTCCGTCCCTCAACCGGTACCGCATCAAGGGCCGGTTCCAATCGCAGAGCTCCTCGGAAATTCAGTTGAATGCCTTGAACGTGCCTGAAGGTTCAGTGACCGTGACGGCAGGTGGGGTGCGCTTGGTGGAGAACCGCGACTACACCGTGGACTACAACCTCGGGCGGGTGCGCATCATCAACGATGGCCTTTTGGAATCCGGCCAAACCATCAAGGTCTCCCTCGAATCCAATTCGCTTTTCAACATCCAGACCAAAACGTTGCTGGGGACGAGGTTCGATTACGTCGCCAGCGACAACTTCAACATTGGAACGACGCTGTTGAACATGAGGGAGCGGCCGTTGACGAGGAAGGTGAACATGGGCGACGAGCCGGTGAACAACACGGTGGTCGGTGCCGACTTCTCGTGGCAAACGGAAAGCCGTTTGTTGACGGAACTCATGGACCGGTTGCCGTTCTACAGCACCACGGCGAAGTCCACGTTTGACATCAGTGCGGAAGGGGCTTACCTCATTCCGGGCCACAGCCGTGCTGTGGGCGACGACGGAACCGCCTACATCGACGATTTTGAAGGGTCGCAAAGCACCATTGACCTGCGAGCGATCAACCGGTGGTTCATGGCGTCCACGCCACGGTGGCAAAACGACAAATTTCCAGAAGCCTACTTGGAGGACAACCGCGCATCGAATTACAACCGAGCAGGGCTGAGTTGGTACACCATTGACCCGTCCCTGATGAACGGCAGCGCGTTGCAGGATGGGCAGGTGGATGCCGAGGTCAGACAGGACCATCGGATGCGCCAAATTCTGCTGCGAGAGCTGTACGAAAAAGGCGATTACAGCAACAGCGCGACGGCGGGCATGCCCACGAACCTTCCCACGCTCGATTTGACCTACCGTCCGACGGAACGTGGTCCGTACAACTACGAACCGTTCGAAGGATCCGACAACTCTTCCGGATTGGAAGTCGACGGCACGCTGAAGAATCCGGAGGAGCGTTGGGCAGGCATCCAACGCGCGTTGACGACGACCGACTTTGAGGCGGCCAACATCGAGTACATCCAGTTTTGGGTGATGGATCCCTTCAACGAGGATTCGGAAAACGAGAGTGGCGGCAAGCTGTACATCAACTTGGGGAACGTCAGCGAGGACATCTTGAACGACAGCCAATTGGAATTTGAGAACGGGTTGCCGTCCGCGAACAACACGGAGCTGGAAACGGACACGAGCACGTGGGGAATCTACCCAGACCCAACGACGTTCAACGTGGTGAACGCCTTTGACAACAGCACCAACGACTACAGCGCGCAAGACGTCGGCTTGGATGGCTTGAACAGCGAGAAGGAGCGTGAATTTTTCTCGGATTGGCTCGATGGGTTGGAGGCGGATTTGAGTCCGGATGCGCTGGCAGCCTACCAGGCCGACCCCTCGGCCGACGACTTCCGTTACTTCCGTGATCCGATTGCGCAAGAGAACGAAGAAGACATCCTTGAGCGCTACCAGTTCTTCAGCCGCTATGAAGGCAACTCGAACACCCAACAGCCCTACGGTTATCCCATCACGTCGACGACCATCCCCAACACGGAGGACATCAACGAGGATTTGACGTTGGGCACCATCGAATCGTACTACCAATACGAGATTCCCATTTCCTTGTCGGATTTGTCTCCGGACAACATTGGCAAGGGCTACTTGTCTGACATCCTCGAGACGGTGTCCAAGACCAACGGGGCAGGAGAGCAAAGGCCCATCAAGTGGTACCAATTCAAGATCCCTGTCAAGGAGTACCAACAGGCATACAATGGAATCAGCGATTTCCGTTCCATCCGATTCATGCGGATGTTCATGAAAGGCTGGCGCGAGCCCGTGACGCTGCGCTTTGCACGCATCGAACTGGTGCGTGGCGAATGGCGTCGTTACGAGCAGAGCCTCGCCGGTTTGCAGGAATTGGAGGTTGACGATCCGACGGGCACGCAGTTTGCACTTACGGCCGTGAACCTTGAAGAAAACGGGGTGCGCCAGCCCGTACCTTACGTCATTCCTCCAGGCATCAACCAGGAGATTGATCCTTCGAACCTGAACCAGCGCCGCTTGAACGAGCAGTCCTTGTCCCTCGAAGTGTGCGGACTCGAGGATGGGGATGCGCGGGCCGCGTATCGCAACATCAATTTTGACATGCGGATGTACGAACGCCTCAAGATGTTTGTGCACGTGGAGGCGGGGCGCGCAGACGAAATCCTGAATGAAGGGGACGTCAACGTGTTTGTGCGTTTGGGCAGCGACTACGACCAGAACTACTACGAGTACGAGATTCCGTTGAAGCCGACGCCCATCGATGTCGCGGCGCTGACGGACAACGACATTTGGCCTGAGGAGAACAACATTGACATCAACCTGGATTCGTTGAGGTTGTTGAGTTTGAAGAAACTCCAAAACCGATATGTGCTCAACCAGACCTCGCCCACAGGCGTGTATTCCGAGTACGACCCCATTGGGAAAAAGCGCCTTTCTGTAAAGGGGAACCCTACCCTGAGCAACGTCGTGACGGTGATGGTAGGGATTCGCAATCCGGACAAGGATTTGGAGCAGCCGCTTTGGACGTCGGACGACGGCCAGCCCAAATGTGCGGAGATGTGGGTCAACGAATTGCGCTTGTCAGGCTTCAACGAAGAAGGCGGTTGGGCTGCCGTGGCCCAAGCCAACGCTACCCTGGCCGACTTGGCCAACGTGAGTGTGGCTGCGAACATGTCCGTGCCGGGATGGGGGGGATTGGAACAGCGCGTTCAGGAACGCCAACGAGAAACCATTCAAGGTCTCGACGCCAACGGCACGATTCAATTGGGGAAGCTTTTGCCTGAGAAGTTGGGGGTGACGCTTCCGATGTACGTGGGCTACAGCAACCAAACAAGCACCCCGCAGTTCGATCCACTTTCCCCAGACGTGGAAGTGTTGGACTTGGCAGCGATGGCGGAACTGGGTGAAGTCAGCGAAGAGGATCGCGACGCCTTGAACACCCGCCAACAGAACGCGCGAAGCATCAACGAGGTGCGAAGCATCAACTTTTCCAACGTCAAGGTGTCCCCACAATTTGGCAAAGGAGGCGGAAGCAAGGACCGCAACAACCGCAACAAAGGCAACGACGCCAAAGGAGACAAACTGACGGAGGAGCGTGAGAAGTTTGGGGCCAACAACCCGCGTGGCGGCGGTGGAGGCCGCGGCGGAAGCAGCAACAACAGCTCTGGCTTGCTCTCCATCGTGAATCCCGCCAACTTCTCCGCCAATTACAGCTACAACGAACAATACCGCCAGGACATCTACACCGACAACTTCAGGAATGTGGAGCATCGCGGTGGGTTGAATTACACCTGGCAACCGAAACCCAAGAAACGCGAGCCGTTCTCGAAGGTTGGTTTCTTGAGGAACTCCGATTACTTCAAGTTGATCCGCGACGTCAACTTCTATTTGCTCCCGAAGCAAATCTCTGCATCCAACCAGATGCAGCGCATGTACGAAGTGAGCCAAGTCCGCGACAACATGGCTGTCTTGAGTCCCGATGCCGAGTTTGAACCTCTGATTTTCCCGCAGGTCGTGAAAACCTGGACGTGGAACCGAAACTACACCGTCAAATACGACTTGACTCAGGCGTTGAAATTGGATTATCAGGGGAGTGCCCAGGCCTTGATTTTGGAAGACGCGGGTGAAATTCCATCCGAGCTGGAAGACCCGGATGCCTACAACGCGTACCGCGACAACGTGCAGTCGAGTTTGGTGCAGGGCGGCGAGATGACCACGTACAACCACCAAGTGAATGGGACGTACAAGTTGCCGCTCGACAAATTCCCGTTGACGGATTGGTTGAGCGCGGACACGCGCTACCAGAGTTCGTTCCGCTGGGACCGTGCGCCGTTTGCCCAGGACACCCTCGGCAACACCATCCAAAACAGCCGCAACCTCAGCCTCAACACCCAGGCGAATTTCAAGAATTTCTACAACAAGGTTCCTTTCCTCAAGGAAATCAACAACAAGCGTCGGCCAAGGCCTTCAGACCGCGAGGTGAGCAACGAGAAGCGTGACGGTTTTGGGAACATCATCGACGACGAAGAAAAGGAGAAGAAGGAGTTGAACATCGTGGAGCACGTGCTGCGCTTTGCCATGGGCTTGCACAATGTGAGTGGAACCTATGCGCGGAACGAGGGCACCATGTTGCCTGGCTACGCTCCGAAGTCGGTGTACGGCGGATTTGACCGGGATTTGGTTGCTCCAGGCATCCCCTTCTTGGTGGGTCACCAAAACACGGACCTCTACGGCAACGGTTTTGGAGACGGGACGTTTGCCCAGCAGGCTGCCTCCAACGGCTGGCTCGTTCAGCAGCCCAACTTGAACAACCAGTACACGGAATCGTACAGCGAGAACTTCAACGTTCGGGCCAACCTCGAGCCGATCCGCGACTTCAAGGTTGAATTGACCGCGAACCGCAACATCAGCAAGAATTACCAAAGCTTCTTCCGCTACGACGAGGACCTTCAGGACTACGTGAACGAGTCCGCCAACGAGACGGGCAACTTCACGGCAACGGTGATGACTTGGCCAACCGCGTTCGTGGACGACGACAGCACCTACACGAACTCGGTGTGGGAGTCGTTTTTGGCGGGACGTCGTTTCATCAGCGAACGCCAGAACGAGTTGAACTACAACGACGACCTCAACGAGATTGGGTATGCGCCGGGGTTTGGGCCGATCAGCCAAAACGTGGTCGTGCCGGCTTTCATGGCGGCCTACCTCGGACTTGCGCCGCAGGATGTGCCGCTTGACGTATTCCAAGCGCCGGTGCGCCCCAACTGGCGCGTGAGCTACGACGGCCTGTCGAAGAACCCGACGCTGAAAAAGACGTTCAAGCGCTTCAATTTGAACCACACGTACCGAAGCACGATGTCTTCCGCTTACACGACCAACCTCGGGTACGAGGGCGACGACGAAGGGCGACCAACGGCCACGGACCAAGGAGAATACCAGGACTACATCAGCCAACGCCAGCTCAACACGGTGACGATTTCCGAGCAGCTGTCGCCACTCGTCGGGGTGGACATGAGCATCAAGACGGCGAACGACAATGAGCCTCAAATCCGGGTGGAAATCACCCGTGACCGCAACGTCAACTTGGGGTTGTCCAACTACCAAATCACCGAGACCAAAACGAAGGGCGTGGTCATTGGTTTGGGCTACAAGTTTGACGACGTGCCTAACCCGTTCTTGAAGACCTACGGCAAGCTGCCCATCAAGATGTTGAAGAAGACGGACTTCTTGGTGCGTTGCGACGTCAACATCCGTGAGAACAGCACGGTCATTCGGAAAATGGTGGAGCAGCAGAACCAGGTGACGGCCGGCCAGCGCTTGGTGTCCATCAAATTGAGCGGCGACTTGGAAGTGAGCGACAAAATGACGCTACGCGCGTTCTACGACCAGCAAATCAACAAGCCCAAGGTGTCGACGTCGTTTGCCACGACCAACATCAGTTCCGGCGTGGCGTTGCGATTCAATTTGACGCAGTGATTTGACCCTGCGTCGGGGTGAACAAATTGGGGTCGCGAAGTGTACCTTCGCCGCATGAACATTCCAGACACATTGAAGTACACCAAGGAGCACGAATGGGTGCGCCTCGAAGGTGATGTGGCCGTGATTGGCATCACGGATTTCGCCCAAGGCGAGTTGGGCGACATCGTGTTCGTCGAAGTGGAAACGGTGGACGAATCGCTGAACGCCGACGAGGTGTTTGGGACGATTGAGGCGGTCAAAACGGTGAGCGACTTGTTCATGCCCGTGGCCGGCGAGGTGGTGGAATTCAACGAGACGGTCGAAGACGACCCGTCCTTGGTGAACTCGGACCCCTACGGCGAAGGGTGGCTCATCAAGGTGAAGGTGAGCGATGCCAACGACGTGGCCGGCCTGCTCGACGCCGAAGGCTACAAGGCTCACCTCGGCTAAGGTTCATGCCCAACGGCGCGACGCACAGCGCAGGTCCCCGGATTTGGATTGCGCCGTCCTTCGCCACCCTAGGGGTGGTGGGAATGCACTTGCTTCCTGGCCAGGATTTGGCCGCCGACGACTGGTGGGCCGTGTGGCACATGGACAAGTTGTTGCATGTGTTGGCGTTTGGTTTCTGCGGTTTGACGTGGGTCATCGCCTTGGCCAAACAGCGACGCCTGCGCAAGGGAGGAGCTTTTGCGATGGTTCTGGCAGGAGGAGCTTTGATTTTCGGCATGGTCCTTGAAGCCATGCAAGGTGCGTGGATGCCCGGTCGGTTTTTTGATTTGGCAGATGTGGCGGCCGATGTGGCTGGGGCGGGATTGTCCTTGGTTGCATTCGAAGCCATCTTTGGCCAAAAGCCGGGCAGAATCGCAAGCGATTGATTAATTTCACCCCCTCAAACCCGTCTCATGCTTCGCAGAAAGACCCCACAGGCTGACCTCGAGAACAAACGCTCCGCATGGCGGGCGCTCGGTTTTGTTGCCTCCTTGTCCTTGATTTTGTCCGCTTTGGCGTGGACGTCCTACGACGTGGCCATCACTCGGGCCCTCGATTTTGAAGCGGACTTGCTTGAAGACGAGGAAATCCCTGTGAACGTGGTGACGCCACCACCACCACCGCCACCACCGCAGCAAACGACGGTGATTGAGATTGTGGACGACGAGGAGGAAATCGAGGAAGAACTCGAAATCGAAGACATCGAGCTCGACGAGGATACCGAAATCGAAATCATCGAGGATGAGGAAGATTTCGAAGAGGACACCCCCTTCATGATAAATCGAAATCATCGAGGATGAGGAAGATTTCGAAGAGGACACCCCCTTCATGATCGTGGAGAACATGCCGGCGTTTGGGCCGTGCACCGATTTGCGTGGCGACGAGCGTCACCAGTGCACGCAGATGGAAATCATCAGGTACGTCAGCGGCAACACCAAATACCCGCCCATTGCGAAGGATGCAGGCATTCAGGGCACGGTGTTCGTGTACTTCGTCGTCGGCAAGGACGGCAAAGTGCGCGACGTAAAAGTGTTGCGTGAGGTGGATCCCCGTTTGGACAAGGAAGCGACGCGCGTGGTGGAAAGCCTGCCCACGTTTGAGCCTGGTCAGCAGCGCGGCAAATCCGTGTCGGTGCAGTACACCATCCCGGTGAAATTCATCATCCGGTAAACCAGGAGATTCCTTCGAACCACCCATCGACGGCCATCAAGCCGTAGATCGCAAAGAGGAGTGCCCCCCACGGCATTCCTCTTTTCGCGTACAGGTAGATGCTCACTGCGTCGATGACCATCCAATAGATCCAGTTGACCGGGTCGCCGTGGATCATCCACCATGTGCCCGCCACGCTGAATACGGTGGTGAATGCGTCGAGATGAGGCATGGAGCTGCCCCGTTTTGTGAGCCACGGAACGGCGATCCACCAAGCGGCTCCACTTAGCACGACGGCAAGGAGGTGAGTCATCCCGCTGTGCATGTCTGAGGACCAAGTTGAGGAGCCAGCGAGCCAAGTTCCGTATCCAGCCATGGCCAAGTAGAAGACGTGCAAGGCGGTCTCCGCTTGGAGGTTTCGTTGCCAGCAGGCATAGCCAAGCGCCACGGCGCCCGTGGCGGCGAACGCGTACGCAAGGGGAAGGGCGCCCTGCAAGTACAGGTAAGTGTAGGCGAGGTTGAGCCCGACGCCCGCCATTTCAGCAGCCCTCACCAAGGCCATTGGCCTTTCAGCGGCCCTCACCAAGGCCATTGGCTCAACACGTTTTCAAGGCGCGCCTCGGCCGAGTCGCCCTCGGCAACCAGGTGAAGGCGGTGTTTGAGGTGGGCGCGGTATTGGGCTTCCAACGCGAGGCGATCCTCGAGCCGAGGCAAGGTGCGCAGCGGGTCAGGTTCCCACGTGTCGAGCGTGGGGCACAAGATGTGAAGGTCGACCGAAGGATGGGCGGGCATCAAGGGATGCCAACTGAAGTCGAGGACGGACTCGGACCACATCCGCAGAACCAAATCGCCCGTATCGCAAATCACGCCGGAGTCTCCGTTTCGCATGGCTTGAGCGGCGGCTTCGCTTTGCACGTCATGCAGTTGATCGAAGGTTTGCTCAGACACGCTTGAAGAGAGGACATCCGGGTGAGTCCGGGCTGCCTCAGGCGCCCAGGCCCAGCCAAGTCGGTCGGCCAGCAAACGAGAGAGGGTGGTCTTTCCAGAACATTCGACGCCTGTCACCACCACGCGACGGAATGAACTCATGGTCGGTTGCGAATGGGGTACGTCGTGAATCCCGCATCGAATTCGCAATCGCAAGGTTCGGACAGGTTGAGCTGCACATCGGGAAGCAGGGCCTCCAGCATGTTTTGTTCGTCCACGGTCATTTCGTTGTGCAACAAGTCCAGGATTTGGAGATGCTCCAAATTGCCTAGCGACGCAGGGAAGCTGGCCAACACGTTTCCCCACAAACGCAGGATTTCCAGCGAGGCCATGTTGTCGATGTCCAGGGGGATGCCGGTCAGGAAGTTCTCTCCAAGACTGAGCTGTTCAAGTTGGGGCATGCGCAGCAGCACATCAGGGAATTCTGAAATGCGATTGTGGTCTGCAATGAGAACCCTCAGGTCCTTCAATTCTTCGAGCCAACCGGGGAATCCTTGAAGCCGGTTGCGGTTGACCATCAGATAGGCCAAATCCTCCAGCAGCATCAGGTCCGGAGGCAAGTCGGTCAGGCGATTTCGCGTCAAATCCAAGGCCAAGATGACTTGGCCTGAACGCTGGGCTTGGACGGCTGATTCGACGTCGTCGTACCAAACGAGATCAGAGGGGGCGCCGGGGATGACTTCACGCCGCCCTTGGCTCCATACAGGAGCCCAGCCAAACAGCAGCATAGCTCCGCATGCCGAAACGCGAAGAAGCCATTGCCATTTATTCGTAGGGCTTTTCATCGAGTGAATCAAAGGTCGGGAACAAAGTCGAATGGCGCTGAGAGGGGTGGGTTTTCTCCAGCGAGAAGGGACTGGGCCCGCTCGCGGTCGGCCTCCAGAGCCGACCGAAGCTCGTCCCTCGAGGCGAACTTCACTTCTCCGCGCATCCAATGCATCCAACGTACGTGAAGGTCCTTTTCGTACCAATCCCCTTTGGCGTTGAGGACGTGCACCTCGAGGGACGTCTGGGCGTTTTCGTGAAGGGTGGGTCGTGTCCCGACGTTGGCCATGGCCGGATGCCAATGGCCGTCCGGGGTTTGGCACCACACCGCGTAAACGCCCCGAGCGGGCAGCAGTTTCAACGGATCGCCGATGCGGAGGTTGGCGGTCGGGAAACCGAGTTCGCGACCGACGGCGTCGCCGTGAACGACGCGACCCGCAGTTGGGTAGGGCGCACCAAGCCACCGATTCGCTTCCGCAACGTTGCCTTGGCGCAAGGCCTCTCTGACTTTGGTCGAGCTCACCCGCACGTTTTCGACACGGTGGGGGTCGAGCGCCTGAACGTCGAATCCCAGGGCTTGGCCGAGCGTTTGGAGTGTCGAAAAATCTCCCGCTCGATGACGCCCAAACCGATGGTCATCCCCAATGACGACGGCCACCGGTTGGATGAAGTCGCCCATCAAAGATTTGGCGTATTCCCAAGGCGTCATGGAGGCCAATTTCTTGGTGAATGGATGCAGAACCACGTGGTCGAGTCCGGCGCCCGCAAGCAATTCAAGTCGCTCGTCAAGGGTATTCAAAAGTTCCAACCCGTGGTGTTCGGGGTCGAGCACCGTGCGGGGGTGAGGGTGGAAGCTGAGCAAGGTGGTTGTGGCGCCATGACGGGCCGCAACCTCCCGCAGTTGTTGCAACACAGCGCGATGTCCCGTGTGCACGCCATCAAACGTTCCTACGGTCAAAACCGTACGCTTGCCGTCAGAAGAGTCTCGCGGGAAATCGGATGCGTGGTGATGCACTCGCACTATGCAAAGTTAGGTGCGGAATTTTGAGGCGGACGAACTATTTTTGTGCTCGATTTCACACGCAAACCACACCAATGTCCGCACAAGGAACCATTGCCCAAGTCATCGGCCCGGTCGTTGACATTCGCTTCCCTCAAGGGGTAGCTCTTCCCAAGATCCTCGACGCCCTCGTGGTCGAGCGCGCCGAAGGCAACTTGATTCTCGAAACCCAAAAGCACATCGGTGAAGACACCGTACGCGCCATCTCGATGGAAGCGACGGAGGGTTTGAGCCGTGGCATGGCGGTCCAAGCGACGGGGATTGGAATCACCATGCCGACGGGCGAAGGCATCAAGGGAGGTCTCTTCAACGTGGTGGGTCAACCCATCGACGGCATTGAAGGCCGAAGCTTTGGAGCCGGTCGCTCCATTCACCAAGCTCCTCCACGTTTCGAGGACCTGAGCACGTCAACCGACGTGTTGTTCACGGGCATCAAGGTGATCGACTTGATTGAGCCCTATGCCAAGGGCGGAAAGATTGGATTGTTCGGTGGTGCAGGTGTGGGCAAGACGGTCTTGATCATGGAGCTCATCAACAACATCGCCAAGGGATACGAAGGCATCTCGGTGTTTGCAGGCGTGGGTGAGCGCACGCGTGAAGGAAACGACCTCCTCCGCGAGATGATTGAATCTGGGGTCATCAAATACGGCAAGGCGTTCGAAGAAAGCATGGAAGCCGGCGGATGGGACCTCTCGAAGGTGGACAACAGCGAACTCGAAAAGAGCCAGGCCACGTTGGTGTTTGGTCAAATGAACGAGCCTCCAGGTGCACGTGCACGTGTGGCTCTCTCTGGTTTGACCGTGGCGGAGTACTTCCGCGACGGCGATGAGCAGAGCGGAGGCCGCGACATCCTCTTCTTCATCGACAACATTTTCCGCTTTACGCAGGCTGGCTCTGAAGTGTCTGCACTTCTTGGTCGCATGCCTTCAGCTGTGGGTTACCAGCCGACGCTCGCCACGGAAATGGGTGCAATGCAGGAGCGCATCACTTCCACGAAGCGTGGTTCGATCACTTCGGTGCAGGCCGTCTATGTCCCTGCCGATGACTTGACCGACCCGGCACCTGCAACGACGTTCGCACACTTGGACGCGACGACGGTGTTGTCTCGGAAAATCGCATCGCTCGGCATTTACCCCGCTGTGGACCCGCTCGACAGCACAAGCCGAATCTTGACCCCGGACGTGGTGGGCAAAGAGCACTACGACACGGCGGAGCGCGTGAAGGAAACGCTCCAGCGTTACAAGGAACTCCAGGACATCATCGCCATCCTCGGCATGGATGAATTGAGCGAAGAGGACAAGCAAACGGTGAATCGCGCACGTCGCATCAGCCGTTTCCTCTCTCAGCCGTTCCACGTTGCGGAGCAGTTTACAGGAACCCCTGGTGTGCTCGTCCCGATTGAAGACACCATCAAGGGCTTCAACATGATTTTGAACGGTGAGCTCGACCAGTATCCTGAAGCAGCCTTCAACTTGAAGGGCAACATTGAGGAGGTGATTGAGGCCGGCGAAAAGATGTTGGCTGAAGCCTAATCCTGAGCGTCATGACGGTTGACATTCTTACTCCAGACGCCAAACTTTTTTCCGGAGAAGCCGCATACGTGGGCTTGCCCGGTTCGGATGGAAGCTTGGGCATCATGAACAACCACGCACCTCTCGTAACCACGCTCCAAGCGGGTCAGGTGGTGGTACGCACCTCAGGCGGAGACCAAACGTTTGACGTCAAAGGCGGAAGCGTGGAGGTCTTGAACAACGTGGTGACCATCCTTGCTGAATAAGCAGGATTCCACAACGACCAGCGCAAACAACGCGGCCCTCCGGTCGCGTTGTTTCGTTTTAGGGATGGTGATAGGGTTCTCCTTTGAGGATGGTGTGAGCGCGGTAGAGCTGCTCTGCGGCACAAATCCGAATCAACTCGTGCGGAAAGGTGAGCTTGCTCAGTGACCACGTGGCGTGCGCCCGTTCCCGCAAGCTCGGATCAAACCCGTAGGGCCCGCCTATGAGGAATGCCGTGTGGCGAAGTCCCCGGTTCATCAAGCCCTGAATGTGCTGGGAAAGTTGGATGGAGCCCATTTGGGGCCCGTGCTCGTCGAGGAGGATGAGGTGGTCGACCCCTTGAAGGTGTTTGTCGGCCA
>Ga0209037_1000384_pt1 | contig 13609 bp, 5 predicted proteins | sample SaaInl25SG_5_DNA_FD_188225 | JGI IMG/M metagenome (GOLD analysis project Ga0209037, IMG submission 188225) | Marine microbial communities from expanding oxygen minimum zones in the Saanich Inlet - ESP_125SG_5_DNA (SPAdes) (version 2) | ecosystem: Environmental > Aquatic > Marine > Intertidal zone...
TCTATCGATTTCCTAGCTGTGAAATTTGACGCATATTCCAATAAAACATTACTTGGTGAAATACATACAATCTTTCCTGAGTCCAACTCGTACCCCTTTACGCCACAATGGTAGAAAGTTCCAACTATATTTTCTCCTGAGATAACTCTTAACAACGAAATGGCCTGACAAGCACTGGCAAAAATTATACCACAAAACTCAACCTTTCCATTCCCTGGATAGAATGTGCCCCGGCGGTTCTCATATTTGGCCTTGTGGTATAAATGCATATTCGTCAAATGGGAGTCTCCTGATATTTTCTAACCTTTCTTTTTTTCGCCGCTCCTCTTTAATTTTAGTAAGATGATAGATGCACATGCACGCAGCGTCTGCCATGTCATGCTGGCGCACTTGGTTAAAAAACCCGCGTAAGTGGCTCAGGTGCTGCCCAGCTATCTCGACCACTGCATCTTTTCGTTCCTCATAATCTTTGTGACTAATTCTAAAATGTTTGTGAAGTCTATTTGGCGACAATAACTTGACCTTGTGTCTAAATGCATGCATTAAAAGCGCCTCTATGTCCTTGAGGCCCATGGGTGGCTGGCGTTCTACCAAAATACAATCTGCTTCCTCAAACATTTCTCTATTTTCCTGAATAAAATGCGCCACACGGTCCACAGTTTCCGTGGTATGCGGTATGGTGCAGTCGCACACGTGCACCTTCGTGTGCTTTGGTATTGAAATATTGTATCTGAACGCCTCGTCAAATACAAAATCAAAGGAGTCATCGACAACCATTCGAACAACTCCCATATTTATATAGCCTACATCTATCCCAACGAATGTTAACATTCTAAAATGAATACATTTTTTACCTTTAATTTAAAGATTTCCCGCCAAAACATAGTATGACTCAATTCCAGGCAATCTCCTGGGAGGCAGGTGATTCCGAGACCAAGGGCAAGTACCTGATACACATTTTTGGTCGCGCAGAAGATGGAAGGTCTGTCTGTTGCACCACCCCTTTCAAGCCCTATTTCTTCATAAAGCTCGATAAGATGCAACAAAAAGATGAAGTGCTTGAAAAACTCGCGGATCAAATGGGATTCTATGATGAGAATAAGGAGGAAATCAAGGATATATTCTCTACATTTTTCACTTATAAACTCGTAAAGTGCAAGGATCTGTACGGATTCCAGAATAATAGGGAATTCATATTTATTAAGCTCGAATTCAACACTCTGGCTAAGCTGAAAAAGTTCGAGAGCGCCGCGCACCGCAGGAAGCTTAGGGTCTATGAGGCGAATATTGACCCCTTTCTGCGTTTTATGCACCGGACGAATATCAAGTCTACTGGGTGGATTGATATTCCCGAGGACGCTCAGCAGAATAATGTGAGCACTTGTGATGTCGATCTGTATGTGAAGAAATGGAATGATATCAAGCCGATTGAAAGGGATGATATTGCGCCTTTCAAGATTGTTTCGTTTGATATTGAGACAAATAGTTCGACTGGCAAGTTCCCGGATCCCCTGGTCGAGGGCGATGCATGCTTTCAGATCGGAATAACTTCGAAGATTTATGGTTCTGAGGAAATCATAGATAAGGTGTGTCTGTGTTATAAGGAGACTGACGCAGATGATGTCGAGTGGTTCGGGACTGAAAAGGAGCTACTGGAAGCATTTCAGCGCACAATCAGGAAGATTGACCCCGATGTGATGATGGGGTACAATATTTTTGGTTTTGATTGTGAGTTCCTTTTCAAGCGCGCAAAAATTTGCAGGGCCATGAAGTTTTATGATCTCGGGCGGCTGAGGGACAAGCCTAGCGAGATGATTACGAAGCGGCTATCAAGTGGTGCTTTGGGTGATAACATTTTGAAAATGCTACCTATGCCCGGTCGTTACACTTTTGATTTGTTTCACGAAATCAAGCGCGAGAAGAAGCTGGATTCGTATTCTCTGAACAATGTGTCCAAGCAATTCCTGGGAGACACAAAGATTGATATGCCGGCCCACGAAATGTTTAGGCGCTATCGTGAGGAGAATGCCAAGGAGCTGGGTGAGGTTGCAGAGTATTGTTTGAAGGATACGCTGCTGCCCCACAGACTTGTTGATAAGCTTTGTATTTTCACGAATCTGGTGGAAATGGCCAAGGCCACTTGGGTGCCGTTGAGTTGGCTATCCGAGCGCGCGCAGCAGATCAAGGTGTTTTCGCAGATCACCCGCAAGGCCCGAGAGTTGAACTTTTTGGCACCCACTATCAAGCATAGTTATGGCACGAATAATGATGATAAGTACGAGGGTGCCACGGTTCTGGAGGCACACACGGGAGCCTACTATACTCCGATCACGGCTCTTGATTTTGCGTCGCTGTATCCGTCGATCATGGTTGCTCACAATCTGTGTTTCTCAACTTTGGTGATGAATCCAGCGTATCTGAATATTCCGGGTGTGGAGTATGAGAGTTTCGAGGTATCTGAAGGCAAGGTGTATCACTTTGCACAGAATGTGCCAAGTCTGCTGCCAGAGATTTTGACTGAACTCAAACAGTTTCGCAAAAAGGCCAAGAAACTGATGGCCCAGGCGCGGGGCACACCGATGGAGGAGGTGTACAACGGTCAGCAGCTGGCCTATAAGATTTCTATGAACAGTATTTATGGATTCTGTGGGGCCAGGCGTGGAATACTTCCCTGTGTGCCGATTGCGGCTTCCACCACTTGCCAGGGGCGCAATATGATTGCAATGACCAAGAAGTGCGTGGAGGAAAACTTCGAGGGCGCCAAGGTTAGGTACGGAGATACGGATTCCGTTATGGTTGAATTTGACTGTAAGGGGATGAGCCAGGAGGAGGCAATTGCTCACAGTTGGAAGATTGGCGAACAGGCGGCCGAGATGTGCAACAAGTTATTCAAGAAGCCAAATGATTTGGAGCTTGAAAAGGTATATTGTCCGTACATCCTGTATTCGAAAAAGCGCTATGCGGCCAAGATGTGGACCCAGGATAAGTCTGGTGAGATGGAGATGGAAAAGGTGGATGTCAAGGGTTTGCAGTTGGTGAGGCGCGATAATACCCCGTATACTCGCGAGGTTTGCAAGGCGGTGCTAAATATGATTCTAGATTCCAAGGATCCAAGTGGTGCGATTGAGTGTGCCAAGGACATGGCCCAAGAATTAATTGATGGCAAGATTCCTATGGAAAAGTTGCTTATGTCTAAGACTCTGGCAGATTCTTATAAAACCAAGAATGGTGAGTGGTCGTATAAGAAAATGATGGACGGTGGAGTTCAGGAGGTTCCTTCACAGCCACATGTTCAGGTACTTGAAAAAATCAATAAGCGCACTCCCGGGGCACATCCCCATACGGGTGATAGAGTTCCATTTGTTTTGGTAAAGACTGAGGATCCCCGGGCCAAGATGTTTGAAAAGGCAGAGGATCCCAAGTATGTGAAGGATAATGGTATGGAGTTGGATTATATGTATTATTTCACGAATCAGCTGAAAAAGCCAGTCGAGGATTTGTTGGAGCCTTTGGTTGGAAACGAAGATATCTTTGCAAGTATGATGCCCCCTAAGCCCCCTCGCAAGAAGAAGGCATCTAGTGGAAAGCAAACAAGTGTTGCCGATCTATTTAAAAGTTTCGAACAAAAACATAGTAAGTAAAAATGCACGAGGATGAGTATGCAAAAATGATTGTAGAGGCCGTGAGGCCCATAAATAGAGAGTATTACTCCGATAAAGTAAAATACTGGCTTGTCAAAAGTGATGTTGTGGTAGACGATTATAAGGCAGAGCGACTTGTTGCACAGATTTTTGATGGAAAGACGCCAGAAAATAAAAACATATGCAAAGGTAGGCTTACGTGTGGCAAGAGATGCATGAAGCCCGCCAAAGATAACGGTTTTTGTGGGTATCACAAGAAACAGTATAAACCACCGGTTGTAAATCAAGTAAATGGTAATAGGGTGGTACGACCTAAAAACATTCCTACACTATTGTAATAAAGATATAACCATAATATTTTGTATGAGTAAGGAGAAGATTCTTCTCACTAGTCTTACAAAATTTTATAGTGATCCTGAAAATGCCGACACTTTGAAGTCTTTGCTTAATAAGGACAATGGTATTTCGCTGCGCAATATTGAGTGGTTTGTGACAAATCATTCTAAAAACAAAAAAACCACATACAAAACGAGTGAGGGTAAGGACTTTGTGGTTCATATGGCCTATAAGAGTAGTCTTGATGGTTACTCGAAGAAGTTATTTGATCCATTCTGCCGAACCGAGCGCATCTGTTTTCGCGACATGACCACAACGGTCGCTCAGCTTAATTTTATCAAATGGTGTATCGAAAATGACATTTTACAATATATACAAAATAATAAGGGTGATATTTTTAAGAAAACGACAGAGTTGCCCGCCCGTTCTCAATAAATAATCTATTGTACCCAAAACTGTACGCGTGAATGCTGAACCCCTGCTCTGCATCCACCTGTTCAAGTGCAGCACTTGCCTCTTTAAGTTCCAGGTCAAAACTGAAAAAGGTCTTATTTGAAGTAGAGCCCGAGAGGTTTATTGTGCCCGATGGTGTCACTTTGGTCGGGTAAATTGAGAATGAATATGTGTAGATATTCTTCTTGGTGGCCGAGAGGTCGCAGTTGAGTCCCTGGTAATACTTGTAAAAATCAGAGGTGCCATAGCGCTCCACCAATGGTACTCCGTCCAGGTAAAAGTTGGCCTTTTTGAGTAACTCATAGAATAATTTGTATTGCTCATTTGTTGACCGGATGGTACTGAAATTATAGCGATGCAGAAACTCCTGTGAGTTTGTCTCATCTTCGAATTGTGCGGACCTAAACAGCCAGGTCATGAGTTTCATAGGCATATCTGATACCAGTCCCTCATAACGCAAGTCCGTGCCAATATTAAATATCTGTCTAGGCAATCGCTTGACCTGCTCTATGAGTATATTCTGGGGATTTGATTTGTAGTAATGCCTTTCTTGTGGCGAAATCATGACTTCATCCGTGACCAGGAATGTATTTCGGTAACTAAGATCTATGGGTGCTGTCACGTTCGAGAAATACTCCTGTGGTTTGAACTTTATAACCACCGTAATTTCCTGATCCGGCAGGGCGCACAGGGGTAGGTAAGGCGCCTGGGACCTGTATTCACCACTCGTTTTCGTGGGTATAGCCTGGGTCGAAGATGTTTTCTGTGTCCTACAAAAGAAGAAATCAAGGGGAACATAGAGATCTATGGGACCAAAATTAAATGGGCTTGTTGGCAGGTAATCCTGGCCACCATTTATCAAGAATTTTAGTGACTTTTTCTCATCATCACTTCTGAATAATTCGTCCCTTGTTACATACCATATGTCATCCAATTTCTCTATTTCTTGGCCATTTATTTCGAGAGAAACTTCATCCAAAATTGCCCGACCCACCTTATCGGTGTAGATGCCCGTTGGGTTGTATTTGTTCATCTTAATATTCACCGGGAATACGGACTGGAATACATTTTCCTGAATGGCTGTGTTACTTCCATTTTCTACAAATGTGGAAAGGCAACACCTAAGAAGATTTGAAGAAAAATCTGCTTCGGATAGATTTACTCCACTAATCGGTCGCACACCCGTGCTTACATTGCTATCTATTAGGCCATTATTGTAGGTCGTTGTTATTATGACATCTCCACTTCTACCGGTATTGTCAGATATTGCGTTGAACATGGATGCCTTTAGTTTTACCGTACCTTCGGAACTCACGGTTCTGTTTACCACAGAACTCCTGTACACCAGGTTGGCGGTTACACTCAGGGCCGCAGAGTCGTAGTCGTCGAATAAAACTTCTATGGTATCGCTTGTTTGGAGTGCGTTCGACAGTGGCGCAACACCCGTTGCCGGTGCCGCGGTTCCATACCCAGGGTTTATAATTACCCTCTCAACTTCACCACTCTGGGTAATATCTGACCCGAATGATAGTATTACTTCATCGTACCATCCTCTTTCCGTGGTGTAAATATTTTCAGAATATCCAACGTTTGATGCAAAATATTTGTAAATTTCTATGTGGGCATTGGAGTTTGTTTCTTGCCCCTGGGGTGAAAAGGATGCCAGTGTCAGCTTGCGGGCGCGCATGTCATCATCCCTGAACACACCGAACTCAAATGTATTACTGTACTGCACCGGGTCTGATGGTCTTGTGTATCTGCTCATTCCGTAAAAGAACTCTACTTTATCCAACCTGCCACTGCGCGTAAGTCTACTGGGTAGAAATTGTCTGTATGCATCATTTACCATAATGTTACTCGTATCTGGTGGGTTACCGGGAGGTGTCACTACACCCCCTGACCTATCAAAGTACCAGGTTTGGTAAGGTATATTATCGGTACTAATTTTTGCACTTGTCACGGGATTCTGAACAAATGTACCTGGTTGGAAAGGATTGAGATTGTTTGTAATACAAATCTCCGAGGTGTTTGCAGATGTAAATGGGACAAGGCCATTTACCGAATAATCCAGGAAATTTACCATGGATTCTACATTTGCGTAGCCAACATCGAAACTAAAGACATTCGTTGTGACCACGTTGGTTCTGGGATTTGTGTTTCCAGTTACCTGCGATGTATTAAATGTCATGAATGTATTTTGCAAATTCGATGTGCTATTGAACTCAATATTTGACGAGTAAAGATTGGCAGTTGTTTCTATGTTTAGGGCATCGCCCATCCACACAGGGCCAGTACTTCCATCTTCCGTCTGTGCAAAATTACCCGAATAGTCCTTTCCATCCCATCCTACACCAATCTGCCTCCTGGAACTATCCTTTATATCCATATACCACGATGAAAACACACCCTTGTTTTCAGTTGATGAGCCAGAAATAGCAGTAAACACGTTGCTGCGTTTGAGACCCACCTCTACTACATTACTTGTCGATTGATCGGTGATGGTAAGTATTGGAGATTTCTTCGTACCAAATTTTATACCTGTTTGTAAAAGTGGGAAAATTCCCGGTGAAAATTGGCCCACAAAGGTTGCATTGTACACTGGATTTTGTAAAAGAAGATTGACTCCAATATTAGTCCATACATCTGTTGTTATAGAAAGCGTTAGAATTTGTGAAGTCTGTATTCCGTTATTAGTTCCACCATACACGACAACATAAGGAGTCAGATATGGCTGGTAGGTTGCAAAACCATAAAAGTTTTGGTCAAGCGAAGTAGTCGCCGCCACAACTTCCCTGACCTGAGTGGCTGTATCTATATACTGAACCCTGGTATCTTCTTTGCCTCCACCTATTATGTACAGTTTGGTTTCATCCTGTGTTGCTTCGAAGTTTATAAAGGGATTCTCTGTAACATTCGAAGTCAAGGAACCAGAATTTGTAACCGTATGTAATGAGAAATTGTTATCAGCATTCACGTATGAGATATTACTGAAATTTGTAGTGGAATCTGTATCATTATTCCAAAAGTATACATTTGACCTGGCTGTCAGCAGACCCTTTGTACCAAATGAGTAAATGGGCTGTGGTAGAGTGATTGTTGACCAAGCAAGTGCCCAAGTATCATAGGTGTAAATTTCCGAGTGATTTATGGAATTTGTTCCAAAATATTTACCGCCTACTACCACCACTTTCCTATTTACGTACCCAACCGATGGCATCTCTACCGCATCACCTGGGAAGGCAGATGATTCGAGTGCCCAGGGGCGCAGTACATGATCGGTAGTATTTATAGTTGATTTGTAAAGTGCAATGTTTCTTATGGCACTAGATGTTTCATCAATAGCACCAAAAAGAAACATGGCAGGAATATCTGTGCCCAGGACCATGCGTCCGTCACGGAATGCAAAGTCAAATCTGGGCATTTCTACCGTGTTGAAAGTAATACCATTACTAACATCATTTTTGAATGATGTCGCCAGGAGATTTGAACCGGACAGGCCACCAACTATGAAGATGTTCGAATCGTACCCAGCAAATGCAACATTTGAAAATTTTCTCGAAAGGTTCGGATCTTGTATAGAATTTACCAAACCTATATCAAAATCATTGTTAATTTCTAATTGAGAATCTCTAAGTAATTCTGCGTACCCCGTCGCACCCTCATCCGGGACCGTGAATTCATCCTGCCCCTTTGCCGATGTTATGGAGATTGTATTTGAATAACTCTCAAAATTGATAATAACATTTGGATTCCAGGTGGATGCAGATACATTTGCCACATCCTGATCGTTTAGATACACATTAGCACCGGCCACCGTGTAGCTCACGTTTGACGAATAGAAGGTATTTCCTGTATAAGAATTTATAAATGCCGTATTTACATTTGGAGTTACGGGGCCGCTATAAAATGATGTATCTTCACCCAGATCCAAGAAATAATCAAACGATGCGGTATTATCAAACTCCGTTGGCATGAACACCTCTGCCTTCTGATAATAGGTGTTGCTGGAATCATAGGTGATTGGGAAACGCTTGCCGGTCGAAAGTGTAAGCGATACCAGGCTCAGCGGATATCCCTGTATAGTTTCCTGCTTACTTGTTGCCGTGAATTGGACTCTGGGTTCGTTGTGTGGATACACAACCATATTCAAAGAAGATATGTCCGAAAAATCACCCTGCAAAACATTCGAAACACTATTACTCAGAGTCTTGGCAGTTATGATATTTGCACCTGGCCACCGCATATCCCAGAATACATCATATCCCTGGGGTCCAAAGTCATTTGTATTTATGGCAGTGACCCCCTCAATTTCTAAGAAATTATCAACACTATCCACAAAAATATTTCCAAGAACATTTGAGGAAACATTTGATTCGCTGGGATCTATTATGTTAATCATAGTATCCAACTTCATGGAAGATCTATCAATTGTGTTGCTGTAATAATTATTGTGAATGTGTACCGCATTCGAATAACCCGCAGTGGTGTTGGAGAAAAAATCTATATTTAGAATTTCTCTCTGTATAGGCACAGGTCCATATGAAATTCCGTTTGTAACAACATTTGCATATCCATTACTGCTCTTGGTAAACGAATTTACCTCGTACCGAGCAGAAGTTGTGAAGATATTTCCAAAATCATTACCTCCCCCCGGTTTAGCACTGGGGCACAAAGTTTTTTCATAAACATTACTTGTGAGTGTTAGGTGTGTGCCGTCGCCTTCTAAAAGCTTTGTTGCCTGTGTCGTTGTTAGTCCCAAGTCACTTACCAGATTTCTCGTAAAGGTATTTGTATCATTAATAATCTCTATGGTATTGTCTAATCCATAGTTAATAGTAGTTATATTTGAATAAATATCACACACGTCGTATTTTGTGGTTCCTACGAACATCTCGAGAGCGGGGTTACTCACACGAACGCTCACGTTTGATATGGAGTCAGATACCCTTGTTACTATGAGGCCTCCATTGAGCAAAGCATTTTCAAAGTCTGCGTCAAAGGCAATGCCATCTGTGAGTGTGGGATTAAATGGAAGCACGTTGCTTGCACATGTTACTCTGCATGCACCGGGTACCGGTGCCAACTGCCAGTTCTGATAAGCCGTATACAGCCCCGCGTTTGGCGAATAATCGTCAATCCGCCCCTTACTAATAGTGAATCGCCCATGGGCTTCGGCATTGGGATCCGTGGATGTACCTTCACCGTATTCATAAAATGGGCGAGTATCTGTGAAACCCGTAACATTCACCTGATTCGGTAAAATTTGCTGGAAATTTACCAGGCACTGCAGGAAAGGGTTTGTTCCAGCCTGTGCGAACCCGAGTGTTATCTTGGTATTTCTTGCAGGGGATGTAACCTCTATCATGGGCTGGAACGAGTTATCAAGTACATACACATTTGGATCGGGATTTATGTCTCCCAGATACACGTCGAACAATCTGGTACCCAGAGGCGTTGTTACTTCCTGATTTACGGCCAAGTTGCTAAGTTGGCTTGTGGTATAAAAATCCAAGGTGTTTGCATAGAAATTAATGGTGTCCGCACGGGGCTCAATGTCCGTTATGTCAACCAAAGTATCTGACCCGGGGGTTGTATTGTAGTCTGTCTGGTAAAGATGGGATCGCCCGAATGCAAAGTCATTAACATTTATATAACTTTTTAGCATTTCACCAGAAGTCTTGATAGTGACATTCGAATTCAACAAACCACTTGTGGCCGTGGTCACATTTGCGCCACCAAAGCCCTCTTTAAACTCGCCAGACGTGTAATAAGTCACACCAAAATCGTTGCCAATTGTTAAAATATTATCACCATTAACCATGTCCTGATCACCATCAACCACAATATTACTTATCATCGCATTCGCTGCGAGCGTAAGCGACTCTGATGGCAAAAGGGTGGCTGTGGAAGTTCTGGTAACATTTGTTTTGAATTCAAGATCATTGACCGCCATGTTCACATTTGAAAATATAAACTTTGTTCCAATGTTTGCTGTTACCGAGTTTATTGAAATAACATTCCCATTATAGATGGATCCAGATGTACTCCCGAATGGCAGGAGGTTGCTCACGCCTTCCAGATTCACGCGCACATCTGCACCACCGAGGGTCAATAGGTGTACGTTGCTGAAACTAAATACATTATTGCTTATTTTGGGCCTCTGTATATCCCTGAGTTCAAAGTTTCTTATTCCTCCGTCGATGGTACTGGGATTCTGAACATTATTCTCAGAAACTGTCATGAACACATTTACGGTGATATTACCACTTGGCTCTGAAATTGTCACGAACCTTTCGTTCAAAAGTCGAGTTCCCAGCACGTGCCCATAGATGTTTGCAAATCCAACTGCAACATTAGATAAAGAGGACTCGTAACCGGTATACTGGGCGTTGGCAAGAAGTTCATTAAAGGAACTCCCAACAAGTGTTTCATATCGAATATTACTGCCACCAAAATTAATACTTTTGAGTTCAGAATTTTCAAAGCACACCGTTTCACCCACGGGTATATTTATATCAAAGTCACCTGGTAATTGGATGGTAACATTCGACGCCGCCTGATTCTCTGAAAGAATTGGCATTTGAGTTTTTAGGTACATGTTACCAAGCATATCACCCATCTCCTTGGTCTTAAAGACATGCTTGACTGTGTTACCAAAATACTTCGTACTAGGCTCCCCAAACTGCGTGCGCCGCTGGTAGATCGCATTACTAGGAGACTTTGTGAACGATGGTGTAAAATACGAATTATTGTTACTTAATAGATAATTTGCGTCCTGAGGACCTATGGCATCCAGGGAAAGCACCGAACCGGTGGCTGACTTTCCTCTAAGACTCTCTGGCGCTTTACATTTACCTTTATCGGCCATTACTAATCTAATGTATTATTTTTTTAAGTCATTTTTCCACATCTCCTTGATCGAAGTTGCGTTCAGGTCATCATACATCTTCCTGCGCGCCGCCGCCTCGTCGTTGAGCTTCTTGATATTTTCCTCCGTGTACTGCTCGGTCTTGATATTGAACAGATAGTCCCAGGATTTATTGACTTTCATCAACTTGTGTTGCTCTATCTGCTCCTCGATGTTCGCCCGCTTGCGCTTGAAAATCACTATTTGATCCTCTACCACCAGTTTCACAAACTTGGCTTTGTTCTGTGCAACTGCTGCATGGGCCTTGTATTCCTTGAGAAGATTCTCCTTGCGCTTCGTGTAATGATCCAACCTAAGTTTGAAATAATCCACAAGGATCTCCTCGGCAGTGGCATATTTCTTCATACCATTGGGGGTCATCAGCCACATATTTGTAGTGTGAATTGCCTTGGTAAGCCACAAGTCCTTGAGAGCATTGGTGCCCTTGTATCCACGGATGGTGAAATTGGGACTATCCTCTGTACTATGGTTATCAAATGAAGTGATCTTTCCCTTATCAACCAGGCCATCTAGATATTCCTTATAGTCCTGGGTCCACTTGCCCGGTGGAAGTTCGGTCACCTTAATGGTGGTCCCACTCTCGGTGAAAAGTCCCTGCATTGTCCAGGTACCCTTCTCCTTGGGGTAGGTGCGACCCTTGAAACCCTTGTACCAAGGAGTCATGGGTGTTGGCACTTGTCCCTCCAAACACCTGAGAATGTTCTTCTTAATATCATCCGGGTTGTAACACGGAACCTGAGTACTATAGCCAGTTCCAATACCATCTGCACCATTCACCAGTACCATTGGCAAAGTGGGCATATAATACTCGGGCTCCACGGATTTGCCGTCATCATCAAGAAACTTCAGAGTACTGTTGTCCGTGGGATCAAAGATATTCTGGGCCTGCTTGCTCAACTTGGTAAAAATATACCTTGGACTTGCCGCATCTTTGCCACCCATCAACCGAGTTCCAAACTGACCACACGGCTCCAAAAGATTGATATTATTCGAGCCCATATAGTCATGGGCCATACCAACAATAGTTCCTTGGAGACTTGCTTCACCGTGGTGATAGGCAGATACCTCGGAAATATAGCCCGACAACTGAGCCACCTTGATCTCCTGGGTCAGTCCGCGCTTTATACAAGCGAACATCACCTTGCGCTGAGAAGGCTTCAAGCCATCGCACATGTGAGGAATCGAACGCCTGACATCAGCAATACTAAAATTCACCAAGTCACCATCAATGAATTTTGAAATGGGCAACTTTGTAATCTCACCGTACTTTACCTCAGCACTAGGCGACTTGATGTGATTCTCGAGCCACCCCTTGCGAGCATCCGCCTTGGTCTTATCAAATGCAAGTACCACAGACTTGTCTGTGTCGGGGGTATCTACAAAACCAACGGTGAGTCTATCGATTGCCTTGAAATACTCCTTGGCCTCTGTGCTGGTACTGGTACCCAGACCCTTATAGTACTTTACCTTCATCCCCCTGGGAATCCTGCCACCCTGGCCTTGGAGCCATGACTCATAGGCCTGATTGGTGAAAAAGCTCTGCTTACCAACCTTGATAATAGGAGTCACCATACTCACCACAAAGCCCAGGGACAGTAGAGATGGCCAGAAACAATGGATCATATTGAGCACCAGGCCCTTGATATGCGACCCGTCCAGATCAGCATCTGTCATGATCATCAGGCGGCCATAGCGAAGCTCCGAAAGATTCTTATACACCTTGTCCTGTTGGAGGCCCAGAATCTTCTTCAAATCAGAAAACTCCTGGTTAGACATCAGCTGCTTGACACTGGCATCGCGTACATTCTTGGGCTTACCCCTAAGTGGGAACACACCCCACTTATCCCTGCCCACCACACTAAGACCACTAATTGCAAGCGCCTTGGCCGAATCTCCCTCGGTGATAATCAAAGTACACTGCGCAGACTTCTGGGTACCCGCCCAGTTGGCATCATCCAACTTGGGAATACCCGTAATCTTATTCTTCTTAGTACCATCATTCTTCTTCAAGTCCTTCTGCTCCTTGAACTTAGCAACTGACATCAGCTCATCCCTGATACCAGTATCAAGTACCTTTTTCATAAAAGCCGGGGTCGACTTCCAGTTACTGCCAAACTCGGCAGCCTTGGTGGTCAACTCCGATTTCACCTGACTACTGAATGATGGGTTAATGATGGTACTCTTTACAAATACAAACATACTCGACTTTACATTCATGGGCCTGAGCTTGTCGGCACCATCCACCTTCTTC
>Ga0209037_1000392_pt1 | contig 13493 bp, 5 predicted proteins | sample SaaInl25SG_5_DNA_FD_188225 | JGI IMG/M metagenome (GOLD analysis project Ga0209037, IMG submission 188225) | Marine microbial communities from expanding oxygen minimum zones in the Saanich Inlet - ESP_125SG_5_DNA (SPAdes) (version 2) | ecosystem: Environmental > Aquatic > Marine > Intertidal zone...
CTTCCACCGTGAGCGAGTCGGCGAGGGTGGTTGCGCCGTGCACATCGAGGGTGCCGCTGATGTCGGCGTTGCCGTTGAGGTCGAGGTCGCCGTCAACCGTCACCGCGTTGAGGGTCGTGTTGCCGTCTACGTTCACGCCGCTGTCGAATTGGGCCCCGCCCGTGACGAGGAGGCTGTCGCCGAGGGAGGTTTTGCCCGTGACGCTGAGGGCGTCGCCGAGGGTGACCGCGCCGGTGATGTTCGTCGTGCCGCCGATGTTCGTGTTGCCGTCAACTTGGAGGTCCTGTTCGAGGTAGGTGTTGCCGTCGACGTTGAGGGAGTCGTTGAGCAGGGTCGCGCCGTCCACGTTGAGGGTGTCGCGGAACGTGCCCACGCCGGTGACTTCTACCGTGCTGCCGAAGGTGGCCGCGCCGTCCACGTTGAAGAGCGCGTCGAAGTCGACGTTGCCCACCACGTGCACGCTGTCACCGAGGGCGGTGATGCCCGTGACGAAGAGCCGCTCGCCGATGCTGGCTGCCTTCACGACCCGGAGGGAATCGTTGAGGACGACCGTGCCCGCCACAAGGAGGGAGTCGCTCAGCGAAGTCACGTCCGTCACGTTCAAGCGACCGGTGATCGCGGCGTCCTTGTTGAGGACGAGGCTGTCGCCGGTGAACGTCCCGTTGGTCGTCACGTTGCCGAGGCCCGTGGCGTCGTAGCCGAAGAAGTTGACGTCTTGACCGGGCGTGGTTCCATTCTCGAGGACATCCGACCAGGACAGGTTGCTGATTTGGTCTTGCAGCCCAGCCGACTTCGTGAAGAGCGTGTCCAAATCCCCGCGCAGCATCAACGCATCGACCTTCAAGTAAACCTTGTTGCCCTGCTCCTCGCCGATCACCGCCTGCTGCTGAGCTTGTGCGGAGGCTGCGAATCCGATAAGCAAACCAAGAAATAAGCTAAAACGCTGTTTCATATCGATGGATGTAGAAAAGTGAGATATAAAATTACGGGAGATGGGCGCTGAGGGTCCGGTTTTCGCGGGATAAAGCGGCGAATGCAAGACATAAATGAGAACTCATCATGAAGTTTTGCATGGGGTAGATAGGTGAATTCACATAAATCCAAGGGCATGCAATTCCTTGCTGAGAAGATGGAGGCAGAATCCGTGGCGGGGAGAATGGCAGAATTCAAACCGAATCACGGTGAGTGAGGTGGGCGCTTCTTGCAACGCGAATTGGGACGCGGAAACGGCTTGGCGCGTGTTCAAGTCTGAGCCCGATGCACCTCCTTCGCGCACTCCGAACGGGGCGTTGGTTCACCCTCCTCTGGCATGATGGGCCTCAACCGCCTGGGCGATCCTTTCATGGGATTCCGCAACTCCGACGACCAGCTCTTCAAAGCCCACCGCATGGCGTCGCCCATTGTGGTGCCGGGCGCGGGGCATTTCCTGACGTTGGAGCGGTTGGGTGCGGTGTTGCGCGGGCATTTCGAAGTGGCCCGCTGAATTCAAATCCTTAGTTGCCGCGGATTGAATCCATGTCGTTGTTCCGCAACCATTGACTTGGTCGAATCGGTAGCCATTGACGCGTGTTCAGCATGTCCCAGTCGCATCCAGGGCAGAAATCTTCGAGGCGTTGAGAACGCAAATTTCCTGCACTGCGGGGGAGCAATCCGGGCAGGAACAGCGTCAGCACCACTTCGTGCGCGCCGCCCGTGCTGGGTGACAAGGCCGAATACGTCATGTCCCAGCTGTAAGTCAACCGATACGAATACGATTCCCACCCTGCATTGACGACGATGGCGTCGTGGCGACCCCGATCGGGGAAACCGCGGTACCACAGCCCGAAGTAAGCCTTTTGTTTGAGCCCACTCGCGTCCTGTCCCACGATGGAGGTGACCTGAGCGCCCGCCTCCCATTGCTCGAATTCCCCTTGTCGCCAATAGCGCAGGCCCGGATCCACGCTGCCTTTCGAAACGGGGAAATTCTTAATCGGGATGCTGTAGCGTCCGTAGGCCGTCCACCTCATCGGCAAGGGGATGTTCGAAACAGAGCCTGCCAGGCTGTGGTCGGGCTCATTCAAGTGGTGCCCGGCGATACCGATCAACCAGCGGGGTGAATGCAGCAAGAGCCCGCTGCCCAAATCCACGCCGCGGGCAATTCCCCCGCGGGGAACTTCTTGAGAAGCGTAGATGAATCCGGCGTTGGGGTCGATTTGGTCATAGTAGGTGAGCAACGCCCAATCCAGAGACTTCTCGAAGTAGCCCAAGTCAATGCCCAACCGCAATTTCACGTGGCGCCCAATGCGTTTACCCACCGCGCAGGAAAGCCCAACGTTCCGGGTTCCGATGGTCCCTTGACCTGCTTGGTCTTGAAGAACGCGCAGACCAAATCCCCCCTTGATGGTCGGCGAGTAGCTGTCCAATGTCAACGCGCTGGTCACGAACGCGCCCGAGAGGTTCGGCCACCGGTTGCGGTGCGCCATCGTCAGTCGGGGGCTGACGGCATCCTGTCCAGGTAGTCCATACGCCCCCGCTTCAGCGGGATTCGTTAGAACGGGCAAATTATAAAACTGGCTGAAGTCCGGGTCTTGCGCCCGTCCGTTGGTGCCGAACATGAAAAGAAGGAACAACAACCCAGCGGCTGCCCCCGAAGCGGGAAATCGGCTACGAAATGAACAAGATTCCGGTGAATGATTGGTAAACAAGATAGCGGACCGCCGTTTACATTGTGCGAGGCGTAAATGTAAGGTAAAAGTTCCCCAGGTCGTTGCACTGGATTTCAAGTGAACCATGCAACGAATTTAATGCACGTCCTGATTCGGTTGGTCGTGGGGGCGGGGGGCGGATTTCGGCAGGTCTTTTTGCTATATTTACCGCTCATTTCACCTGTTTACGGAACTCTTTGCATTGCTAATCTTCCTTGCATGCCACTAAACCTTCAGTCGAAATTGGTCTTCACCTTTGTGGTGTTGGCCTTCGTGTTCACAGCAACGGCAAAGGTTTCAGGCCAAACGCCCAATGCAGTCATCGGAACCGTGCCCAGTGCCCAGGGAGGTGTGGTGTCCATCTGCTCCGGTGAGGTCATTACCTTTCAAAGCCTGTCTACCCAGGTCGGGTTGTTGACGACGTACCAGTGGAACTTTGGTCCGGATGCGATGCCCACGACTGCCACGGGCGCAGGTCCGCACGTGGTTCAGTTCAACCAGGTGTCAAGTTCGGTCAACGTGAGTTTGGTCGTAGATAACCAAAACGGATTGGGAAGCGATGCCGCCGTTCAGCTGATCGACGTAACGGTGCAACCGCAGTCGAATTTGCAGCTCGCCAACACCGCTTCCGGATTTTCAACTGACGCACAAGATGGAGTAGCGGTCTTTAAAAAGTGCGCGAGCAGTTCGGATGCGACGTTTCAGCTCAGCGCGGGAGGCACGCCGGGATGGAGTCACGTTTTCGAATGGGGGGATGGCAGCGAGGCTTCGACGGAATCGGATTTGGTCAGTGGCATCATTGGCCACACGTATCCCATCGGCCAATTTTTGCTGACTCATACCTTGACCACGCCCAATGGCTGTCAAGCGGTGCGCGAATACATCGTCTTCAACGGTGCCGCGCCAGTCGTAACCGTTGAAGGGCAGGGCGTCACCACGTGCCTACCATTTCCTTACCAAATCGACCTCCTATCCAATGAGGTGCCCATCGATTATGTGGTCAACTTCAGCGATGGGTCTCCCAGCGACGTGTTCACAACGGTAGCGGACACCTCCATTGCCCATGCCTTCACCACCAGTTCCTGCGGGGTGGATTACACCTATGCTCCGGGTTTTCCGCCCATTCAGAATGCTTTTTCGGCGACGATTGTAGCCCAAAACCTCTGCAGCGTAGGCGGATTCCCCACCATCTTCACGGTCGGTCCGATCACCATTTCCACGCCCGCCGACGCGGCCATCGAACAAACTCCACCCAATCCCGTCTGTGAAAACGCGACCATTGAACTCACCGATGCGACAACGCCAGGGGAGAACATTTCGTCGACGGGATGCGACTCGACGTATCGCCGGGTTTGGCAAATTCCTGCGGGCGTGTCCCTCGAGTCCGGGACGTTGGGAAGTTTCAATGGGGCGGTTGGCGATTCGTATGATTTCGAAGCTTGGACGAACGGCACGGATGCCATAGAGTTGAGTTTCAGCGGTGCCGGCACATTCTTAGTGGGCATGCAAGTTGGCAGTGCCTGTGGCATGGATTCGGTGGTGCACGAAGTGGAGGTGATTCCTGCGGCTTCGTTGGATGCCAACTTGCTGGGCCAAACCCTTTGCAGTGGAGACTCCACGGAGTCCTTCACCTTCACGTCATCCGTTGAGGGATACGAGGTGATCTGGTCCGTGGGGGGATTCGATGGGGTGGAGCCGGTGTTGCCGCTCGGTGGATCGGGGGTCAGTCCGGTCGACGTGCCGGTTTGGGTGCCGGAGAATTCTGGAGACGAGGACGGAACGTTTGTGGTGACGGCGACCCTGGCGTGCACGAATGATGATCCTCTGGAGCACCTCATTACGGTGGGGCCCGAGGCCAACGTCCTGCCCGATCCCCTTTCCGCTTCGGTCTGCAGTGGAACCTCGCCTGAAATAGCGCTCGAGAGCAACATCGACGGAGCGACCTTTACTTGGGAGGTCGAGGTCCCGGAAGGCGTGTCGGGAGCCAATGGCGGTGCCGGTGCGCTCATCGACGATGCCTTGGTCAATTCGAACCTTTCAGCCTCCTCGGTCGAGTACACCGTTACCATCGGGTCGGTAGCTTGTCCCGGAGAAGATGTGGTGGTGCCGGTCGCGGTCCTGCCGGAGTTTGCCCTTCCCGATTACGCGGACCTCGCGGGCTGTCCGGGTACTGAGTTTTCAGTGGAACCAGTGGAGCCGGTTGAAGGGGCGTCGTGGTCGTGGGAAAACGATGAAACCGATGTCGGATTGGCGGCATCCGGCGCTGGAAACGTTCCGAGCTTCGTTGCGGGTTCGAATTCGACCGACAGCCCCATCGCGGGAACGGTCACCGTTACGGGAAGCGTTGCGAACTGTCCGGAGGTGGAAGCCACCTTCGAGGTGACGGTGTTTGAACTGCCAACGGCAACGTTGGACGTTTCGCCCAACGGCGGCTTGCATTGCATCACGGGCGAGGCCACGATCACGGGAACCCCCGATCCCACAGCGTGCACCTTTGAATGGTCGGGACCTGGGGTCACGGGCGCCACCAACGGGGCTTCGGTGGAGGTAAACGCGGTCGGGGTCTATACCGCCGAAGTCACGGAGACCGCCACGGGATGCAGTGCCCCGTTTACGGTGGAAGTCCTGCCGCCTGTGCCGGTGAACATCGAAGGTGCTGAAGTCACCCCCGTTACTTGCCCGGGGGCAGCAGACGGCCAAGTGCTGGTGGATGCCAGCGCCGGAGCGCTCACCTGGGAATGGACGCCCCCGGTGTCCACGAGTGAGGTCGCGGACGATCTCGCGTCGGGGTCGTACAACGTGTTGGTGATCAACGCCTCGTTTTGCGAGGACGAAGCCGATTTTGAAGTGACCGAACCGGATCCATTGCAGGTCACGCTGGTGGACTCCATCGCAAGCGAGTGTGGGGAGGCGAATGGGCTGTTGGAAGTGGCGGCAACCGGAGGCAATGGGGGCTACGTGTTCAATTGGGTGGGCGCGCCCAACGGGGCGGTTATCGATGGCATCGATGCGGGTCAGTACACGGTCGTCGTGGAGGACGAGGAGGGGTGTTCGGTGGAGACGGATTGGGATTTGGCCTGCATTCCGCTGGTGGAAGTGGTGCCGTACACGTTCATCTCGCCCAACGGCGATCAGCGCAACGACCGCTGGCTTATCGACCACATTCTGCTCTATCCGGAAAGCGAGGTGTGGGTCTACAACCGCTGGGGCAATTTGGTCCACCACGCATCGCCCTACCTGAATGACTGGGACGGCACCTTCACTGAAGGGCGCTCAGTTGGAGAGCCGCTGCCGGCTGCTACGTATTATTTCGTCATCGATACGAAGAAGAAATCCCAAGATCCGGTCAAGGGCTTCCTCGAAATCCAAACTTCAGCTCAATGAACCTCCGCACCACAATCGCGATGCTTTGCTGCGCCTGGGCCGGTGTGATGTCGGTCTGCGCGCAACAGGATTTGCAGTCGTCCACGTATGCCTTCAGTCCGTTGGCTTTCAATCCGGCCTATGCTGGAAGCCGTGGGACGTTGAACGTTCATGCGGTGAACCGGGCGCAGTGGCTCGGGTTTGAGGGCGCGCCGCGGACCCAAATCCTGTCCGTGAATGCGCCGGTGCTTCGGCGGAATCTGGGGGTGGGCTTGTCCATGGCTTCGGACCGTTCGGGGGCGCGCAGCCAATCGACGGGGTTGTTGCATGTGGCGTACCACTTGCCGTTGAACGAGACGCTTCGCCTTTCGATGGGATTGGCCGGGGGGACCGTTTCGAACGGGTACGACTTTTCCGACCTGCGGGCGGAAGATCCTGGGGATGCCGTTTATGCAGACCAATACCGAGACCGCGCGCTGAACTTCGGAGCAGGGGCGTATGTGTGGTCGGAAGCGTGGTACGTGGGGTTGAGCATGCCGCATTTGGTTCGGCAGCCTTTGGCATTCGAAGATCCGACTTCGCCCGTGCTCCAGCGTCACCTGTATTTGAGCGGAGGGTATGCGGTGGAGAAAGGGCCGGTGTTGTCCTACCGGTTTACGGGGTTGTTTAAAATGACTTCGAACGCGCCTGCGACGATGGATTGGACGGCTACGGCTTGGGCATTCGATTTGGTGGGGGTGGGGGCGATGTACCGCATGAACGAGTCCATCGGATTCCATGCGGCGTACCAACTCGCCCCCGAAGTTCAGGTGATTTACGCGGTGGATTTGCCGTTCAATCGCATGCGCACGGGGACGTTCGGTAGCCACGAGGTGGCGCTGTTGTTTGATTTGTCGAAGCGCCGTTTGGCCTTTGAAAGCCCACGTTATTTCTAACGGATGAAGCACGTAGCACTTCTTTTCAGGTCTCACGGACTTTTGGCGCTGCTGCTCGGCTTGTGCTTGCAGGCTCACGCTCAGGTCTTTGCGCCGTTGCGCAATCAGCAGGAGGATCGAGCGCGCTTGTTGACGGACCAATTGCGGTTCGCGGAGGCCTATCCGTTTTGGGCGAATTTGGCCGAGCTGGCCGAGCGGGAGGGCGGCCCCAGCGATGACGTGCGCGCCGCGATTGAAACGGCGATGGCGAGCGAACAATACGAGGAGGCCCTTCGGTGGCTGGATGCGTTGCGTGCACCGTCGATGAACGCATTCACCGCTGCGGATGCGTCGATTTACGTGGAATTGCTGAAGCGTACGGGCGGCTACGAACGGGTGCCCAAGGCCTTGATGGGTTTCCGGTCGGATTTCCCAGGGGATTCCGCCTTGGACGCGGTGGCCGCGAGCTGGCCACAGGTGGCAGCGATGTTGGCGGATACGGGAGAAGCGGTGGTGAAGACGTACCGGCCTTCAGCGGAGGCGGAGGAGTATGGCGCCGTCCCGTGGCGTGGTGGACTGGCCTTCATTACGCGGGGTGTTGCCAACGGGGTTTCCGTGGATGGGTGGATGAACCAGCCGTGGACGAAGGTGGCGTTCATCCCGGATACGGCCGATGCGGAGCCGCGTCGTACGGATTTGGACCAATGGCTGAACCGCGATTTGTTCGAAGGTTTGGACCAAACCCTGCACCACGACGGCCACGTCGCCTTCTCCCCCGATCGCGAGGTCATCGCCATCACCCGGAACCAAACCCTGCACGATACCCTGCGAACGGTGAAGCGATCGGCGCTTCAGCTCGTGTTTTACGAGCGGATTTTGGGCAAGGACTGGCGGGAGATGAAGCCCTTCGATCACAACGACCCGCATTGGTCGACGGGGCATGCGGCGTTCACGCCGGAAGGCGACCTGATCTTTGCAAGCGATCGTCCGGGCGGGTTTGGCGGTTCGGACTTGTGGCGTTGCGAAAAGAAGGGGTCGGGCTGGCTCGAACCGGTGAACCTCGGTCCGACCGTCAACTCCGGGGGGGACGAACTGTTTCCGTTCATGGCGGACGACTCGACCCTCTACTTCGCGTCGAATGGCTGGCCAGGGCTGGGCGGCTTGGACGTGTTCAGTTGGATCCCGCGCGCGCAACACATTGAGCACTTGCCCATTCCCGTGAATTCCAGTGCGGACGATTTTGCCCTGTACGTGGAGGCCGATGGTTCGGGCTTCATGTCGTCGAACCGCGGCGATTGGGTGGACCGCATCTACAAGTTGGACATGCCGATGGTGGACGCGACGTGGGAGCTCGTTGTGCAATCCTGCGACACCCGTCCCATCGCGGGGGTGCCCATGGAGTTCGTGGACGAGACGTCCGGCCTGACGTACAACGGGGTTACGAATGCTGCGGGCCGCGTCGAGTTCAAGCCCCGGTACGCGCACCGCGTGAAGGCGATCTGCGGCGGGAACGATTCGTTGGTCGCGGTAGACGGTGCGTTGTGGGCGAATGTCGAGGGGGGCTTGCGCCAGGATACAATCACGTTGAACTGGCGAAACCCCGAGGGTTCCATTCTCGTGCTCGATGCTACGGGGGAGCCGCTCGCCGACGCACTGATCACGTTCACGCGAGCGGACGGGACGGTGAAGCGCGGGCGCGCAGACGATGAGGGCTCGTACTTGTGGAGCACGACCACGACCCTCGGATTCGAGCGGGTCGAGGTGGACGTCTTGAATTTCGAATCGGCGTCGCATGCATTGGCGGGGCTCAACGGCTGCCCGCGGCCTGAGCGGTATCGGTTCACGTTGGAGTTGAAGGAGGAGGAAATCGATTTGGCCAACATCTTCTACGATTTGAACAAGGCGGACCTGAGGCCCTTGAGCATCGTGGAACTGGACAAACTCGTGCGCTACATGAACCAGCGGCCGACCCTGCGCGTGGAACTTTCCTCGCACACCGACTGCCGCAACAGCGACGAGTACAATCAAGATCTGTCACAACGGCGCGCGCAATCCTGCGTGGATTACATCATTTCCCAGGGCATTTCCACCGATCGCATCGTGGCGCGGGGCTATGGGGAATCCCGGCTCATCAACTCATGCGGGGGGGCGATTCCGTGCGAGGAATGCAAAGACGAGGTGGCGCATCAAGCGAACCGCAGAACCGAAGTGAAGTTGTTAATTGAATGAAGTTGAGGTTGTCCAAATTCGGTTTCCTTGGAGCGGTGGCCGCGGCCCTATGCTGGTCTGCGGGTGCGACGGCGCAGGTGGAATTGACGTCCATTCCCGAGCCGGTCAACGGCGTCGTGGAGGTGTGCGCGGGGTCCACGGTGCTGTTCTTGAACGAGACGAATGCCTCGGATTTGGACGGCCAAACCACGTATGAGTGGAACGTTCCCGGCATTTCCGTCGACGAGTTGGTGGCAGGCCCGGTATTCGCTCAGTTCGACACGCCCGGGTCGTACACGATTTCCCTGGGCATCGTGACGCTCGATGGGGATGAAGACTTGGGCGAGGCCACATTGACGGTGGTGGTTTCGGATACTCCACCGCTGATTCCAGAATTGACCTCTGGGAACAGCTGCACGATTCCCGATACGTTGGAATTGTTCACCGACGTGGTGGTGTTCCAAACCCAGAGCGGAACCTCTTCTTGCACGTGCAATCCATCCAGTTGGGGGCCTTTGGTGACCCTTGCTGGAACGGATCAATACCCGGCGGGCACCACTTCGCACATCTATTGGGGCGGGCCAGGCAGTGCGGCGAATGGCGGAACGGCGGCCTTTACTACGCAGACCGGATTTCCAACGGCGACGGAGAATTTGGCCTTTTATCCAGGTCAAACCTCACCCGCGGGTCACTACTCGAACCAAGGGAGTTACAACTTGGTGCACGTTGTGGAATTCCCGGGTGGCTGCACGTACTCGGATTATTACGTGGTGAGTTGGGGTGCCGCGTTGATTGACCAATGCGCGAACGCGGCCCAGAGCGTGTGCTTCCCCTTGGACTACCCCCTGTGCTTCGATACCCAAGCTCCGGGCACGACGTATACCATCAACTGGGGAGATGGCTCACCGGATGAGCAATACATCTATCCGAATCTACCGACCATCCCGAACCAGCTGGGTCACGCCTACGACGAATCGTGTGAAAACGCCGATTCTGCAGCCACTTCCTACATCATCACCATCGAAGCGGAGAATTCGTGCACCAACCTGACTACAGTGAACTCGCAAGGCCCCTTCTTCGTGAGCACGACGCCGTTGCCGGGCTTTACGATGGATCCGATTCCGCCGATTTGTCAACTCGAGAGCATCACGTTTACGGACACTTCGTTCACGGGATTCGAGGCCGGAGGGGCGGGGTGTTTCAACGAGTACTTCCGGGCATGGACCATCAACGGGAGCTCGAACCCGAACGGTTTCGGCTACACCGTTCAAGGGGGCGATTTGGGCGATGCGTTCTGGTTCGAGCCGGGCACCGAGGTCATTGACGTGCAGTTCACGCAGCCTGGTTCTTACGATGTGACGTTGACGGTTTCGAATACGTTCTGCGATCCGTTGTCGGTGACCCATACGGTGGTGATTTCGCCCATTCCATTTGTGGACGAACAGGAAGTCACCTTGTGCACGGAGGATGTGTTGGATTTCATTCCAGATGCGCCGCCTGCGATCCTCCCACCCGGAACCTACTTCGAGTGGACGGTCGCGGACAATCCCGCAGTGACTGGCGATGTTTCGGGGTCAGGAACCTCCATTTATGCTGATTTGTTCAACGAAACGAATATGCTCCAAACGGTCGTTTATACCGTTACCCCCATTGCTCCAGGACCGTGCCCCGGTGATCCGTTCACGTTGACGGTGGACATCATCCCGACGATTGAGGTACCGGATGCGAATTTGACCTTGTGCAATGGCCAGACCGCGTTTTTGGCCCCCTCAAACAACGATCCCAACACGATTCTGCCGGAGAACACCTTGTTCACTTGGACCTACACGGACAACCCCAACGTCACGGGGGAATCCAACGGCACCAACCTGAGCCAGTTCATCCAAACGCTCACGAGTTCGGTCATTTCACCCGCTCAGTCCGTTGAATACGAGATCATTGCTCAAGTTGAGGCGGGCAGTTGTGAACCCGATACGTTCATGGTGGTGGTGACTCTGAATGACGTCGATGCCGGGGTCATCGTTGCGGATCAGGTGATTTGTCCCGGCGGCGATCCTGCGCCCATCACGTTCTCGAATCCGGCCGTGGGTTCGGGAACCTTGACTTATCAATGGCAGTCGCAGACCCCGCCGTCCGTGAGTTGGATCAACATTCCGGGGGCTACCGGGGCTTCGTACGATCCGTCGGCGGGCCTGCTGGACGAGACCGCGTTCCGCGTGGTGGTGACGAGCACGTTGAATGAGGTGGCGTGCAGCGCTGTGTCGAACGAGGTTTTGGTCGAAATCAATGCCATTGAGATTCCGGAAATTGCTCCAGACCAAATCATCTGCGCAGGCGACGACCCAACTCCCCTCGCCATCATCAGCGGCGGCGAATCCTTCGGTAGCCCGAGTTACCAATGGCAGCAACTCACCTCGCTGACGGGCCTTTGGACGGACATTCCCGGAGCCACGGAGGCGGAATACGACCCGCCCGCGGGAGCAAGCGCGGATCGTTGGTACCGGCTGGTGCTCACATCGACGGCGGAAGGGGTGGAATGTGCGGTCGTCTCGGACACGGTGCTCGTGGACGTGAACACGGTCGATTCGGGAGTCGTGCTCGAATCGCAGGTCATTTGTTTGGGGGAAACGCCCGAGGAACTGTTCGTGGTCGGCGCGTCCGGCGATGGCGCATTGACTTACGAGTGGTTTTCTTCTTCGAGTTCAGCGGGTCCTTTTGTAACGTCAGTGGGGGATGGGCCGTCCTACCAACCGCCGGGTCCATGGACCGCAGACACGTGGTACCTCGTGGAGGTGACCAGCACGTTCAGCGGGGTGGCATGTTCTTCCACAGCCCTGCCCGCGAGCATCGAGTTGAATGGGGTAGGGGCCGGCGGAGGGGCGCCTGACCAAACCATTTGTTCCGGTGGCGACCCGGTCGCACTCGTCCCTTCCGACTTGCCAACAGGCGAGGGGACGCTCTTCTACCAATGGCAGCAATCCACAGGGGGCGCGTGGACGGACATTCCGGGAGCGACCTCGGTGACCTACGATCCGCCCGGCGGCATCACCGTTACGACGCAGTACCGGATGGTGGTGAGCAGCTCCTTGGGCGGCGCGGATTGCCCGGCCATCGGTCCGGTTTCGACGGTCTTCGTCAATGACGTGGACGCAGGGACCATTGCCGGGCCAGACGAGGTGTGCGAAGGAGGCGATCCTCTCTCCATGGGCCCGCAGGCCATCGCGACGGGTTCGGGAACGTTGACGTTCCAATGGCAGAGCGCGCCGGCTTTGGCGGGGCCGTGGCAGGACATTGCCGGCGCGACGGGATTGAACTACAATCCCCCTCCGGGCATCGCACAGACCACGTACTTCCGGCTCGTGGTGACGAGCACCTTGAATGGGGTGGCTTGTTCCGACGTCAGCAACCCGTTGGAGGTCACGGTGATTCCGGATCCTGCGGTGACGTTGGATCCGGTGGCGGCGACCTCCTTGTGCTTGGGCGGATCCTTGGCGGCGCCATTCGAGGTTGCGGGGATGGATGGGTTGGGCGATTTGACGTTCCAATGGTATGATGAGGCCGGGTTTATCCCGGGGGCCACTTCCTCCACGTTCGACCCCTCGCCGTTCGATCAGGTGGGTTCGTTCTCGTATTACGCCGTATTGAGCTGGTCAGGGGATGGCTGCGATGCAGCGGCCACGGCCACGGCGGAGGTGACGGTGTTGCCCGATCCAGTGGTCACGGTTCAGCCCGAACCGGGCATTTGGTGCCTGAACGCCCCAGCGGCCCCCCTTTCCGTGGAGGCCACGGGCGGGGTCGGAGCCATGACTTACCAGTGGTTCGTGGCTACGAATGCTGGTTTGACGGACGGAACGGCCATTTCTGGAGCAAACGCCCCCCAATACACGCCTCCCACGAACGTACTGGGGACTCTCTACTACTACTGCGTCATCATGACGGACGCCTCCGGTTGTGAAGCAATGAGCGATGCAGCGGCCGTGGAGGTCACGCCCGCGCCCATCATCACCTCGGTGCTGGACGATGTCATCGGTTGCGTGGGAGCGGCATTCCCGGCGTGGACCATTGAATACGAGGAAGGAACGGGGACGCCTACGTACCAATGGTTCATGAACACCGTGCCATCCGTTGCAGGAGCAACGCTCATTCCAGCGGCGACTCAGCCGACGTTCACTCCTCCGTCGAATGCGGCGGGCGTCATGCACTACTTCTGCGTCGTGACGTTTCCGAGCGGCGGGTGCGGGGAGGTGACTTCGCCGGTGGTGACGGCGGAGGTGGTTGGGGATCCGATTTGGCAAGTGGAGCCTTTGCCAGCCCAAACCCTTTG
>Ga0209037_1000400_pt1 | contig 13337 bp, 36 predicted proteins | sample SaaInl25SG_5_DNA_FD_188225 | JGI IMG/M metagenome (GOLD analysis project Ga0209037, IMG submission 188225) | Marine microbial communities from expanding oxygen minimum zones in the Saanich Inlet - ESP_125SG_5_DNA (SPAdes) (version 2) | ecosystem: Environmental > Aquatic > Marine > Intertidal...
ATTATGTAATGCTATATCTATATTATAAGGAGAGATGATGGCAGGTAAGACAGGTGCAACTGCGTGGAAACCCGAACGCAATCTTAAAGCAACATCAATCGGCAGGAAGAATGTTAAAACATCTTCTATGAATAAAAATAAAAAAAGAAGTTATAAGGTATACAGAGGACAAGGATGAACTTAAAGAAACTGTGGTTAAGATTATTAAAAGCAGAATCTAAACACAAAAGCAAGAAGGCAGGTAAACTTGAACATAAAATTATACAAGAGGAATTAAATGAAAGAAGAAATGCGCGTACCAAAAACGACTTTCAAGAAGAGAGTTCGTGATGAATCTATCGGAGGGGACAATCCATTCAAATGGGTAGATGTAACAACAGAAGAAATCTTTTCAGGCAATCGTGTTTTAGTATTCGCACTACCGGGTGCATATACACCCACTTGTTCTACCTATCAAGTGCCGGGTTTTGTGCAACAACACAAAGCTATCAAAGCACTTGGGGTTGACTCAATTTACGTTTTGTCGGTTAATGATACTTTTGTTATGCGCAAGTGGTTACTAGAGCATGATTGTGCAGGAAAGATTGACTTCATTCCTGATGGCAATGCTGAGTTTACTAAAGGTATGGGCATGGATCTAGACATGTCTGTAGTTGGTTTTGGAACACGATCTCGTCGATATGCAATGATTGTGGATAATGGTGTCATTGAAAAAATGTTTGCAGAACCAGATGCAACTGAAGACGATCCAGATCCATATGGTGTATCGTCACCAGAAAGTGTAATGGAATATTTAAGTGGAAAGTATGAGTGAATTTACAATGAGTAAAGGACCGAGTAAGGATGGAACTTACAAAGGTGCAATGGGTGGAACAGAGATGATGATGAAGGGACTCAAAGATCGAGTCTCTTCTGATCTATTAGAGCAATTCCAAATTATTTGTTCTCGTGTTCGTGAGTTGGACGATAAACCTCGTATCCTATGGTTGCACGATCTCTGGAACGATCCAGAAGCACAGCATCTGAAAGACGAAGCATCAAGGAAACGATTTGAGAAATTGGTATTTGTTTCTAACTACCAGTTGTCTACTTATAGTATGGGTTTAGGTGTCCCTTATAGTGAGTCTGTTGTACTGAAGAATGCAATCGAACCAATCGAGTACAAAGACAAGAAAGATGATGTCATTCGTTTGATCTATCATACAACACCGCATCGTGGTCTTAACATTCTTGTTGCCGCATTCGAAGCACTTGCGGAAGATTATAAGGATAAAATTCATCTAGATGTATATTCTTCATTTGAGGCATATGGGTGGATTGAAAGAGATGAACCATATTATGATTTATTTGATCAGATTGAAAAACACCCACACATGACTTACCACGGTTACCAACCGAATGATACTGTCCGCAAGGCATTGCAAGAGTCGCACATTTTTGCATATCCTAATACTTGGATCGAGACATCTTGTATTGCCGCAATCGAGGCAATGTCTGCAGGATGCCAAGTTGTATGTCCTAACCTTGGTGCATTGCCAGAAACGACTAGTGGGTTTGCAACAATGTATCAGTACAATGAAGATGTACAGGCACACGCAAACTACTTTGCAAACATACTGAACCATGCGATTCGTATGCAGATTGAGGATAAGAATTTTAAACAAAAAATGCTTTTCCAAAAAAATTGGGTTGACAACAACTACAATTGGAATGTAAGATCAGAAGAGTGGAAAGCACTTTTAAAATCTTTATCTAGGAAATAGTTATGGCAGTCAAGAAGTTTCGCAAAAAACGGGTAATGACCGAAGAGCAAAAACAAGCAGCGGCAGAACGGTTGCGTGTCGCACGTGAAAAACGTATGAAGGAAAATCCTCCTCAATACAAAAACATTGCTCCAAAGGTTTTAGCATTATCAGACGAAGATGAACTTTGTATGAACAATGTTAGGAAGTGGATTAAGACTCAACGTGAACTTGCGTCACGATATAAACGTGAAGCAAAGCAAGGAATCAAAGATGCTGAAGCAAAACAAATTCGTTGCGAAAACTATGCACGTAATATGCAGAACTATCTTGAAAACGGCACATGGTTAGATATGTATTGGGGTGAGTTTGGGCAGAACAAAATTGGTTATGTGTGTAAACATATGGCATATGATGCCAATGGTGAACCCAAACGTCAGCATGGTGTTTTTTATCCAGACATTAATAAAATTTGGGGGGTTGACACAAACACAGATCTATGAGACTATATAAGAGTAGATAGATTATATGTGAGCACATATCATGATTTTGTTAGACTTGAATCAAGTAATGATCAGCAACTTGATGATTCAAATTAAAGGTAAGTCTGATCTCAATGAAGATTTGGTGAGACACATGGTACTGAATAGTATCCGTATGTATCGTCAGAAATTCGTCAAAGACTATGGAGAACTTGTCATCTGTTGTGATGATAAGAACTATTGGAGAAAAGATCTCTTCCCATATTACAAGGCACATCGTAAGGAAGACCGTGAGAAGTCTGATCTGGATTGGGGTGCTATCTTTGATGCACTCAATAACATCCGTGAAGAACTCAAGCAGTACTTCCCTTATCGTGTAATCCAAGTACCTCGTGCCGAGGCAGATGACATCATCGGTGTTCTTACTGAACGATACGGTGTACATTTAAGAAATGATGATTCTGAGAAGATTCTCATTCTTTCTGGTGACAAAGACTTTGGTCAGTTGCAGAAGTATGTGAATGTTGATCAGTTCAGCCCTATCACTAAGAAGTGGATTCGTATCACAGATCCTTTTCGATTCCTGAAGGAACATATTATGAAAGGTGATCGTGGTGACGGTATTCCAAACTTCCTATCCAACGATTCGTGCATTATTGCAAAGGAAAGACAGAAACCACTATCCAGTAAAAAGATAGAGTCGTGGATTGATCTGGAACCAGAGAAGTTCTGTGACGAAATAATGCTCCGCAATTATAAACGCAATGAAGAACTCGTAGACTTATCCTGCGTACCGAATGATATTTGCAATCAAGTAATACAGATGTATGATAAATATGAAGTACCGGAAAGGAAAGGTCTCTTGAATTATTTTATCAAGAAACGATTAAAACTATTGATTGAGCATGTCGGAGAATTTTGATGGCAAAGAAAAGTATGTACGAATTATTTAAAGAAGTCGAGAAATTAGAAACTCGAAAAGAGAAGATTGCTAAATTACAAGAGATCGGACATCCCGCAATTATTGTATTGGCATATACCTATAGTCCTCTTGCAAAGTGGTTATTGCCAGAAGGAACACCTCCGTACAAACCTCTCGTAGAGGGATCAGATGTTGAAGGACAGTTTTATGCAGAACTCCGTAGGTTATACTTATTCGTGCAGGGAGATCAACCTGCGCAAAGAAATCTCAAACAGACTCGTAGGGAGCAACTCTTCATCGGTCTGTTAGAGAGCATCGATCCTAAAGACGCAAAACTTTTGATCGGTATGAAGGACGGGAAGTTGCCATTCAAGGGTATCACTAAGAAACTCACGATGGAAGCATTTCCTGAGCAAACTAAAGATTGGTGAAAGTCAGATAAAAAACTAATATGGGTAGAATCAAAAAATCGTTCAAAGAGTATACTGAAGAAAATGAAGGAATTCGCAAGAGACCCCTTAAAAAGGAATCGAGACATCACTTCAAAAAACACCTAATGGATGTTGCGGAAAATATTGATAATGAAGATTGGGATGAACTAGAAGATGAGCTCAAAGACAACGGCATTCATCGTCGGTAATGGTGTAAGTCGAAAACCTATAGACCTACATGGACTCAAGACCCGCGGTGAGATTTATGGTTGCAATGCAATCCATCGAGAGTTTAGTGACTGTGATTATATTGTCGCAATTGATGATGGAATGATTAAAGAATTGACTGAAGAGATACATCCTCGCAGTCAGATAATCATTCCACCAGAAGATGAACGATGGGAGTCTGCGAAGTACAATTCTCGTCGTCGTCGTTCGAATGCAGGTATGAATGCAATGCTCGAAGCAATCCGTCGTGATAATACTAAACTGTATTGTCTTGGATTTGACTTTTTGCTCAAGGGTAGCATCTCAACTGACAATGTGTTTAAGAATACTCCTAACTACGGCATAGAAACACACGCAGTAGAAAGTGATAACTACTATCGTATCAAGTACTTAGAGTGGTTTATGAGAGACAATGCTCAAGTTCAATTCACTTTTGTGTTGCCAAATGCTAGTGAATTTGCTACACTAGATGCATCGAATGTCTCTGGAATCTTTGTAGAAGACTTCAAGAAAGACTTTGATTGCTAAATACTTTTACAATCCTCGTCAGGAGAATGATATGCCGATTGAATGGGCAATTATCTTTTTAGGTACTATTGTTGCGTGTGTTTACTTTTCTTATCAGTCTGGTCTGAAAGAAGGTGTCGTAGTTGCAACCGAACTTACCCTTGCACATTTAGAGCAAAGTAAGATCATCGAATTTGATAAGAATGGAAATATTCAACCAGTAAAAAAATAGTAGAGGTATATTATGAGTGATGAACAATTAGATATCGATCAGGATATCGTGTCTCTTTTGAGTCAAAAGAAAGATATAGATGAAATCGAAGATATTATTGCAGAGATGCACGGTGAGTCTTGGAGATCTCGTGTCGGTGATCTATTACACGAGATGTATGAGGAATAATTATGGGTGAAAAATATACCTTCCGTCGAGAGTTTACTGATATGTATGGAAAGACCCGTGTGATCGAGCATACATTAGAACCAGAAGGTCTCGGTGAAGTATTAGAAGATTTCATTTACTTTTTAAATGGATGCTCATTCTTATACGTCAAAGACTTAATCTGGGTAAAAGAGAATGGACAGGAAGAATCCGTTCTCGGATATGAACCTCGTACCGTAGAAGAGTTAGATGATATGACAAAACAAATGGAAGAAGTCGCACGACAACTATATTAGACTAATGTCTAATACGAAAGTTCTTGACCCCTCCAACCAGTGTGGTATTATTACCATATTGATTGAGAGGGGTTTTTTTATGGAATACACACAGAACTACTACGATGTGATTTTGATGGGTGGCATTGTTGTTGCCGCTATTATTTACTTAGCAGTGAAGGGTGATTTAAAAAAATGGTAATCTCAAGTGGTCTAGTTAAACTGTGGCACAAACCTCGAAAGCAGGTTCGTCACACTATGTTTTTCTTTAACGACAAGTTTCCTATGATTGCCCACACCACGGCAGATCAAGTTTGTATTCTGTCCCAGTGGGTTGATCGTTGTATTGGAGTTCACCAGTTTGTAGTGGTGAGCAAGAGTGGTAGAGATTTAGATAAGCAGGTATGGTCATGATCGAACAATTGAAAGAAGTTACTGGAACCGTTGATGGGTTCCGTTATCCTGAGAACATGTACTATGTGGATAAGAAGACAGGCAAACTCGTTGCGTACTATCCAGAAGGCAACCCAGACGGTTTCGTCATCTACAAGAAACCTATGAAGTTTTTCAAGACTCGTCGCAAGTTTGAGACGATTGCTGTAACTAATGGACTTTGATTATGAATGGTAAAGACCCCTACGCAGATGCAATCACTTGGGTATGTGAGTATTATAAAATCACTAAGGAAGAATGCGTCGAGTATTATTGGGATGAGGTTGAATCAATGATGTCTATCCTTCCGTTATTAACGATAAACAAATACAATGAAAAAAAGTGAAAAAAGTTGTTGACCTTTGCGTCCAGTTTGCTATACTACCTGTGTTGATTGAGAAGAGAGAATATTATGTTGAAATATGAAAATCTTGCAGAAGTTGGTATGGTTATCCGTGGTTATGACTTCTGTGGTTCTAAGGGTGCTTACATCGAAGGTAAAGTGATCGCAAAGGGGGAAATCGTTGTTAACGGTCGTTACCACTTTGACGGTTACACCATCATCGTTGAGAAAGACGGTGCAGAGTTTGGACGTGAGGGTGAAGAAGCATACATCCCGTTTGAGACTAGCATGGACTACGATGGTCGTGTCGAGTTGATCGACACTTGCGATAATGATGCTGAGTATGACTTGGCAGTTCAGATGATGAAGGAGTGTGCGTAATGTTGCCTAAAGATTATATTTCAATGATGTATTGCGAGTTTGATGATGGAGAGGTTCTCTACTACAAACCGCATACAGTCAGTCTGCTTGAGTTTCTTGATGTTAGACAACTCTATCGTGTCGAACTTCCAAAGGATGCGATTGAGTTGAGAAACTCAAACAAAGATTGCCCCAACATGTATTGGGGGTATGGTTGGGTAGAACCAGAAGGAGATTTGTGTGTTTGATTATTATTTGGGTTATTATGATGGGCAGTTCGTCGCAAGGGTTGCCGCACTGTCTGAGCAAAGTGCAATAGACAAGATTGCACAATTCGTTGGAGTATCTGCATCTGCGTACTCTGGTAAAGCAAGACGATTAGTTACAGTGGTTAAAGTATGAAAAAGGTAATGTTGTTTGCGGGGTTGCTCGCACTAGGCGGTTGCTCGTCTTTGCCTATGATAGGCAACGGAGGGGTCGTAGAGATTGAAGAAAGTGAAGGTATTCCTGAGTGGTATATCGAATCGAACGAAGATACTGAAGAAGTCGTGTTCGGAACGGGAACAGGTTCAGCACTTGATCTGCAGTTTGCGATTGATAAGGCAATGCACCAAGCAAAAATTTCTCTTGGTGATAAGTTAAAAACTGTTGTATCTTCTGAAATGAAAGGGTATACTACAGACAGTAATGCAGAGATGCAGAAGACATCAAAGTCTGGTTACGCAAATGTCGATGTTTCGAAGTATCGTGTAGTCAACAAAGAAGTCTATACAGAGAAGGGTGTGTATCGTGTATACATCCAGTTGAAGTTAAAACGTTCGGACGCAGTAGTCCCTGATATGGAAAATATCTAATGTGGAATTTACTAATCTTTATCTGTGGTTGGATGTTGTATGTGTTTCTTCCTATGGAAGGTACCAACGACTTTGAAGATCGCATTGATAAAGATTGGGAACCAAAATACATTGTAGCAACAGTTCTTCCAGAGAATTATTTCCTCGTGGAGACTGAGGAGAAAACGGTATGCGACAACGGTATATGCCGAAATATATTATCAAAAACAATCAAATCACAGGTCGTGGAATGAAAGTAGTATTACATTATAGAACGAAGAATGGGCAGACACACGATTGGGTTTGCGATTATGGTAGACTTGACCACATCATAGAAGTGTGTTATGCTAAAGGATTGGATATTGTTGGAGTTGAGCAGTTATGAGTTATACAAACATTCGTACCGCAATGGGTGAGAATACCGTAGATAATGCGTACTATGCACGTTCACACGAAGTTCGTGACTATGATCCAGAATACGAAAAGTTGCCCATGTGGGATCAGTTGGGTAAGATCCTTGACAGTCAGGACAATCTATTCCCACGTGACGATGTGACTTGCGACGACGAAGTGGTAATCGATGGTGTCACTCCACGAGACTGTATGGATATTCGTAACCTTGCACTACAGTTTGAGAAAACAGAGACACGACTAGAGTTTCTGAAACGCATTCAACTATCTAAGAACCTAGAAGAGATCTTGGACTATGTTCGTTCAAATCGGTAGGTATAAGGATGACGACGAAGAACGAGATGTCAATGTCGTCATTCATAATTACGATACTTGGAACATGGATCATACCCTTGCGTTGATCGTACTTCCAATGCTCAAGCAACTCAAAGAAACTAAGCATGGTGTTCCCTATATAGACTATGAGGATATGCCAGAACATTTACAATACATTCGTCGTGAATGGGATCCAAGAGCAATCGGAGATTTATTTTCTGAACCCGGTGAATATTACAATGAGCAGGAATTTAACCGTCAAACAGAAGTTTGGGATTGGATGATGAATGAGATGATCTGGGCATTTGAGCAAATTCTTGACGACGATAACGACAAACAATTCTTCTCAGGCGTATCTGACATATACTGGGAAGAGTTAGAGAATGGAATGTCAGAAATGAAGTGGGGATCAAACGATACGTTTAAGGTTGACCGTGAAGGTTTGGCAAAGCATAACGCACGAATTGGAAATGGATTAACATTATTTGGAAAGTATTACAGGTCATTATGGGATTAAAAGATATAGATACAGAGAAGTTGATATACGAGTTGTTTGATAGACTCGACGACAATCTTTATGCACCAGAAAGAAGATATGATCCATATCTAGATCGTATCGAACGAATTGAAAAACAGACTTTGTGTCAGACACTACGTCTGGTTTATGAGGACTATAAAGATGTGGATTCTGATTCTAATAGTACTAACTAGTAAAGGACAATTGGTTACATACGAACAAGGTATATATGATTCGTGGAATGAATGCCATTCTTATAAGAAAGCATTGATTGAAGAGTTAGGTAGTGCTTATAGAGCAACATGTGTGGAGTGGTAGAATGGAATTTGTAGCAGGATTAATCTGTTGTTTATTTTTTTTATGGATGATGGTGAAATCTGAGGAAAGTGATGACGAGTGAATATAATGGTCTAATACCTGATATTCAAAAACCTGTAGAACTATCAGTCGAGTCTTGGAAGTATGGTACGGTAGAGAAAGGTAAAAGACAAGTTGACCCTTTACTAAATTGGGGGTGCTTTACTTTAGGTTTCTATTGTGATCAAATAGTTGATTATGTGTATTCAAAAATGAAATACACTAAACCAGATATCGCAGAGACAATCTTTAAAGAAGAACCTATTCGACTTAACGACATTGCTTTTGAATTGCAAAAGAAGGTATATGATATCAGTGGTGGATACAACACTTTCTATTCATTAAGTGGTAGTGATGCAAATGAGGGTGCGATAAAACTTGCATTCGCATATCACCAAAGTAAAGGTGATGAAAGGAAACTAATTGTTTCGTTTGATGACAGCTATCACGGCAGTACATTTCTCAATCACAATTTAGGGTACTCTTCATTAATGAATGATCCTTTTTATGGAATGGAAAGATATCATAATGTGGTTAATATCCCAAAAGACTTTGATGTTGACAGTATTGATTGGTCGAATGTTGCATGTATTGTTGCAGAAACTTATTCCTATAAAGAACTTCCGGAACCATCTGATGGAAGTCATTGGGAAAAGATATCAAAAATTCAAAAAGAGCACGGTGTACTTTTAATCGTTGATGATATGTTCTTTGGGGGTGGGAAGACGGGAACATATTGTGGTTGGAAAAGTTTGCCAGTTAGTCCAGACATCTGCACAATGGGGAAAGCAATCACTGGTGGATTCTTCCCTCTTAGTATGGTTTTGTATTCTGATAATGTTAAGAACACGTTACCAGAAAAATTCGAATGGAATCACGGGTTCACTTATAGTTTCTACTATGCAGGTATTGCATCCGCATTGAAATATATAGATATCATAGAAAATGGTTTGTTAGACAACCACGAAAAACTAGTAAAGACTGCAATTGACACCATTGAAAAATGTGGTTATACTGTAGTAAACAACTATGGACTTCTTTTCTTTTTGGCATCGGAGGATTCGTACCATTCATTGTTAGTTCCGATTAATGCGGATAGAGAGTATTTTAACGTCCTTAGAGAAAACTTGGAGTCTAATACACTGTATAGTATTGAGGAAAAAATGTATGAGTAAATATATAATGGTAGATACTGTATCGATGTTTCGTATGCGGTATTGTGTGGAAGTTCCTGATGATTTAGAGAACTGCACTTCCGAAGAGTATGCAAAGGATACTGTGACCTGTGAAGACGCAAAGGAGTTCACACAAGATCACCTAGATGAGGTAATTGTGTCAACCCGTGAAGTGACACTTGAAGAAGCACTCGCACAGTATCGTAAGGATGAACCTGTACTTGGTGAAGCATGGGATGATGAGATTATTATCAAAAACTCAATAACTCCTATCGGACATAGTGAACGAGAGAAGATTGAAAATGAAAGATTCTGATATTCTCATACCAATCGCCTATGGGTTTATCCTTGGCATGGTTGCATTAGGCATTGTTGGTTTCGTACGGGACTTTATATTATGACGTTACCATATGAACGAAAGAACGCAGTAGTAAATACTGAACGGTTTTTATTAGACTTGAGTAATCCGAGAATTACTAAAAGAATACCTAAAGAAATTCGTGATCGTGCACGTAGTTTATTGAGACATTATCCTACAGACCTTTATATGGAAATGGCGGCAGAACAAGCACCTGATGTGTTTGGAGGTTGGAAGTGATCTCATATTCAACTAACTGGATGGGTGTTGCTAATATTCAGTGGTACGAGGAGCGTGGACTGACCAAAACAGTGACACATGTTGTTCAAGAGGACAGTATGCTTGTCGATATGGGCAGGTATAAAGTCGGTGATACTTTTGAACGACAGGAAGTCGCCGAAGATTATTCGACAGGTCGTATTGACATTCGGAATGTTCCAGGCGATGATTATTGGAACGGTTGGTATGAGTATAGTCTTGCACCTATGCGAACCGAAGATTGGAATGACTTTGGTGATTGGTTAGACGACTTTGAAACAGAAGAACTTTGGGAGTTCGACGACATCATCGCAAAGTATGAACAAGACAGCGGTAGAAAGATTCGCTGGGCAGATGACATTTGGTATAAGTGCTATGAGTGTGGATTGGTAACTGACTTACGAGTAACCAAAGAGCATATCCACAAAATGGATTGCACAAGGAAATGAGAGGATGAGTGAAATACCAGGAACTATCAAGAACATGGAGCACGAGACACTTCAAGAGTATGCTTGGTGGTTATTCAAGAGAGTGGGTGAGTTGGAGCGTGAGCGAAAGTTCTCAAAGGTATCTCGTCTTGAAGTGATTGGATCAGAAAGTCGTGAGTATGTTCGATACTTCAATAAGGGTGAGTTTATGGATTGGGATTTACAAGATGATGACCGCACATTGAAAATTTTTATTGATAAGGTGTAAAGAGAATGATCGACAAACTAACAGACGCAGAGATCGAAGAACTCCAAGCAAAGAAGAAGCAAATCCGCGATGAACTCTATGATAAGGTGAAGATGGAAATGTTTGAGGCAAGTTCCGCATTAGAAGGAGTACCTCCAGAACAAGGCATTACGCCAGACGCATGGGTAATCATCGAAGTCAAGACTCCCGCAGGACAGTTTCAGAAGATTCTTTCTGGTTGGACTGGTGGTTATCTCTATGGAGACAGTTGGCGTATGAGCAGTCCAATGAAAGAACTCAACATCAAAGTCAATCAAGACTTCTTCACGGTTGCAACTGACAGTGGTTCGTGTTATACTTTATGGAAGAGTCGTCAAGGTTTGCGTAAGAGCAATGGTGATATTTACAACAAACTCAAAAAAAAGTTTGGTGACATGGTGGAGATAGTAGAGTTATGAGTATTTTATGTTTTAATGGTGCGATTGAAGAGATTGAATCTGGTTCGGGAACTTTGGGATTCAAGATTCTAAAGCAACTTGCCGATGAAGGATACGAGCAAGCAGAACTTCATGTTGGGTGTGCGTATCTGTTAGGTGTATTACATCACAGAAAAGGTATGTTTAAGGTGAGAAAAAATATGAAACTTGCTGTGAAGTACCTTAGACAGTGTGCCTTTAAAGGCAATCCAGATGCTTTACATAACCTTAAAGAAATGGAAAAGAACGGTGACTTGACCGATTATGTAGTGACAGGTGAACCAAAGTGAGCGAGAAGAAGTATCAATTGATGATTGATCCGACCCCTCAGGGTTGGGCATATGGATTTCCTCGACCACTGCCAGATGAAGCAGTCGATGAAAACTTCACAATCAAAACGGATTTTGATTTGACTGAATGGGTTTGTAGTTTTGGATATCCAGAGGATAGTTTTCAGTATTATAGATTGTATCCGTACGAAATAGAAGATGAACAGGCAGAGAATATGTGTGGTGGAGTTGGTGAGAAAACCTGATCGAGTCGCAGATAACAAATCAACGATGCCTTATGGGGATAGTGTGTCTGCTCCTGCGATTACGGTAATCGACACTGAGTCAACTTATAAGTTGCCTAAGACACAAGAAGCATCACATAAGTTGCGTAGTCGATATGAGGAACTGCAAGAAGAGTTTCGTAAACTTGTCGAAACCTCTGATGATACACAGCGTATGTACAATGCGTCAATTAGTTTCGTGCCTATCGTTGGTCAAGTGTATTATCTGTATCAACGAGAGAATGGTGAAGAATGGGTAAGTATGGTTGAACCGGAAAAATTTAACGGATACTATCACGAGTTTGTAGGCAGTTACCGTTTAGCAACAGATTCAGTATGGATTAGAGTATGACACGTAGAGAAGAGTTATTAACTATTTTAATGGAAGAGTGTGCGGAAGTAATTGTTGAATGCTCAAAGATCAAACGGTTTGGGGAGTCCGCAGTCTATAATGGAGAGACTGCAATGGATCGTCTAGAAAAAGAACTCGGTGATTTATATTGCTTAGTTGATCTTTTACACGGTGAGGATATGATCTCATACACCAAGTTGGATGAGTATGCAGGAATGAAGCATGAAAAATTAAAGAAGTGGAGTAATTTGTTTTGACGTTTAAATCATATTGTTATGAAAAGTGGTTACAGTATCAAGAAGAGACTTGCGAATTTATGAGAGGCAAAGGGTATAATCATGAGTGCTTGGAGTACCCTGAGTATATTGCAAAACATAAATGGTGGTTAAAACGGTTGTATCGTGCTGAATACAAAAAATTACAGAAGAAATGGGTATCCGATCATGTCAGATCTATTTCCTCCGATCTATGAATCTGCAAGAGTCAACACTCAATACGATCCTGTGCCTAGAACAGAAGTTAGTTCAAGTAAATCCTATCGAGTGTTCAATGATAAACAAATAATTGACGAAACAGTGTTGACAACCTATGACAGAAGTGGTAATCTAAAGACTGTAGTTAATACATCACAGATGGTAGATTATTTCGCATGAACGTATTTTACTTAGATAAAAATCCTAAAGTATGTGCAGAGATGCACTGCGACAAACACGTAGTCAAAATGATCATCGAGTACGCACAATTGCTATCAACTGCGCATCGTGTACTTGACGGTACAGAATATATCGATGACTCATCTGGTCGTCGCATTAAACGATGGAAGTTGCCTGATGATCGTGAGCAATTGCTGTACAAAGCATCACATATTAATCACCCAGACAACATCTGGTTGCGTCAGAATCATGGCAACTACCTATGGTTGAATCAATTGTTTTTGCGTCTCTGTGAGGAGTATG
>Ga0209037_1000402_pt1 | contig 13315 bp, 8 predicted proteins | sample SaaInl25SG_5_DNA_FD_188225 | JGI IMG/M metagenome (GOLD analysis project Ga0209037, IMG submission 188225) | Marine microbial communities from expanding oxygen minimum zones in the Saanich Inlet - ESP_125SG_5_DNA (SPAdes) (version 2) | ecosystem: Environmental > Aquatic > Marine > Intertidal zone...
ATTAACAATATTACCTGTAGTTTCTATTTTAGTGGTTTCTAATCGTAAACCTCCTAATAGTGTTAACTTGTCATTCAACTTATGAGTAACCATTACATATCCAGCAAATACATCTTCTTTTGCATCGTAATTTCCACCTAAAAATTCATCAACAACAGACTCTTTATCAAACAGAGACGCATTATTAAAATTAAGATCTCCTAAAAAAGCTGGATCTACATACTGACCTGCTGCATAGCTACTTCCTGCTAAAAAATTAGCATCTGTTTTATCTATTAATGGCAAAGCAGAAAAATCATCAAAAGTGGCATTTGTTGGGGCAAGCTCAAAAAAGTCATTATTTCTATCTTTACTTTTTGTTCTAATTCTTCCTCCAAATTTTAAAGATCCTTTTTTAGTTGGTAGTTTAAAATTAGCTACAAAATTTACATCATTTTCTTCTGTAAACTGATTTTCTTCTGTGATTTCTTTTAAAGAATATCTACTTAAAGTAGCATCAGTTGCAACACTTGGATTTATTACTGGAAATCTAGTATTATTTAAATTTACTTGTAAACGAATAGGGTCTCCTGCTGGATTTTCTTTTAACTCATATTCTATATATCTTTCGTTTAATCTTTCTTCTGAAGCTGCAGCTAAAGAACCAAACCAATCAAACTCCAATTTTCCAAATACATGCTTACCTCCCAACGTATAATTTTGCATACGTTGATCTTCTAATCTTGTATTTTTATTTCTATCATTATTTAAACCTCCTTTAGTTTGTCTTCTAATTTCACCTTGATAACCAATAATTTGATCAGTTCCTGAAGTAAATATTGGCTCAATACTTCTGTAGCGTAACCTATATCTATTCTCTCTATCATCTCTCCAATTGTACATTGTTTTTAAGTAGATGTTATTATTATCGTTAATCTGATAATCTAAATTTGCAGAAAAACTTCTACGAACACGTTGTACTAAATACGTTCTAATATCAGATTCTGCAATATATGGGCTAACAGTAATATCATTCCCTGTTAATGGGCTTACAGCTTGATCTATCCATTCTGCTTCAACATTATCAGAACCAAAATCGTTATCATTTACAGTTGCAGAAATCATCCAACCAAATTTTTTGTTTTTAGAACGATTTCCTACTAAAAATGAACCATTTAAGATTCTTTTATCGGTGATTGTGTTTAGACCAGAACCTGCAGTTGCAGATAATCTAAATCCTTGTGGAGCTGTTCTAGTAATTAAATTTACAGAACCACCTAAAGCATCAGCTTCCATATCTGGAGTAACTGCTTTATTAACTTGAATAGACTGAATCATATCAGATGGAATTAAGTCCATTTGAATATTTCTATTATCCCCTTCTGCTGAAGGGATTCTACTACCATTTAAAGTAACCGAGTTTAATTGAGGAGAAAGCCCTCTAATAATTATATTTCTAGCTTCTCCTTGGTCTACTTGCATTGTAATTCCAGGAATTCTTTTTACAGCATCTCCAATGTTAGCATCAGGAAATTTACCAATCTGATCTGTAGAAACAACATTGGTAATATTAATATTATTTTTCTGTTTATTTAAGGCTTTAGATTGACCACTTAAAGCGTATGTTTTTATTTGGATTTCATTTAATTCAATTCCTCCAGATTTTAATTGTAAACTTACTTTAGTTGTTTGGTTTTGCTTAACAATTATTGATTGTTCAACATCTTTATAACCCAAATAGGTAACTTTTAAAGTATAAGTACCTACTGGTACAGCTACAATAGTAAACTTACCATCAAAATTGGTAACATCACCTTTTTTGATAGCTTCTAAAGACACACTAGCACCTGGAACGTAAATTCCATTTTCATCGGTAATTAAACCTTGTATTGTGCCTGTTTGCGAAAATGTTTGGAATGCTGTTAAAGAAAGTACAGCAATAAATAAGAAAAGTCTTAAAGTATTCAATTGTTTCATTTTAGTTTAGTTATAATTTTCTCCAAAATTAGATGTAGAATAACTTTAACCGATTAATAAAATGAAAAGAAAACACTAAATAATAGTTTAAAAACAAGCTTAATTAACGTTTAACTAAATTATTTTTTACAATTTATTCAACATAAAACAGATAAATATCTAGTTAACAAAACATTACAACATATAAGTGTTTATTTGTTATTTATGACTAATATGTAACATAATACTACTTTAGTTTAATCTTTATAAATGATACGATTCAAAAAAACTATAAAAAAAAGCGAAACTTAAAAGTTTCGCTTTTTTATTAAGCTTGTCCTGTAGGTCCAAAATTCATGGGTATTGGTGGTTGTTCATAATCTTTTATCTCACCATGTGCTTGTTCAAATTTTCTAACATTATCAGCCAAAGCTTTGGTAAGTCTTTTAGCGTGTTGTGGTGTTAAAATAATTCTTGATTTCACTTTTGCTTTAGGTACACCTGGCATAATATTAATAAAATCTACAATAAATTCTGATACAGAATGATTGATGATTGCTAAGTTAGAATACGTACCTTCTGCAACCTCTTGATCTAACTCTATATTTAATTGGCCGTCTTTATTTTGATTTTCTTCCATTTATTCTATATTTAAATGTTAATTTGTTTACTTGTGTAATTTTCTCTTGTATTCTTAAAAACGAAATGTCATTACTACGAAAGCAGGAATCTAAAACTTTCATATTATGGATTCCTGCCTACGCAGGAATGACAAAAAAAAAGTTGAATTGAATAGTGTAATAAAATTACAGTAAACAATTCAACTTTTAAATATTTAAACGTTTACACGTTTTTTTTTTAGAAACTTTGTTCTATCTCATCTTTGGGTCCTACAATAATTTTATCGTAAGATCTCATTCCTGTACCTGCTGGTATTTTCTTACCAACAATTACATTTTCTTTTAAGCCTTCTAAAGTATCTATTTTACCATTTACAGCTGCTTCGTTTAATACTTTTGTAGTTTCTTGGAAAGAAGCTGCAGAAATAAACGATTTGGTTTGTAATGATGCTCTAGTAATACCTTGTAAAACTTGTTCTGCAGTTGCAGGTCTAGCTTCTCTTGCTACTACTAAGTTCTGATCGTTTCTTCTTAATAAAGAATTTTCATCTCTTAATTGACGTGCAGAAATTATTTGACCTGGTTTTAAGTTTTCAGAATCACCCGCATCTTCAACAACTTTCATTCCGTAAATTGCATCATTTTCTTCGATAAAGTCGTTTTTATGAATTAATTGATTCTCTAAGAATAATGTATCTCCAGAATCTATAATTTTAACTTTACGCATCATTTGACGAACTACAACTTCGAAATGCTTGTCATTAATTTTTACACCTTGTAAACGATATACTTCTTGTATTTCATTTACTAAGTACTCTTGTACTGCAGAGGGTCCTTTAATTCTTAAAATATCAGAAGGTGTTGTTGCTCCATCAGATAATGGCATACCCGCTTTAATAAAGTCGTTTTCTTGAACTAAGATTTGGTTAGAAAGTTTTACTAAATACTTGCTAATTTCTCCTGTTTTAGATTCAACGATAATTTCTCTATTACCACGTTTAATTTTTCCGAAAGAAACTACACCATCAATTTCTGAAACTACAGATGGATTAGAAGGGTTACGTGCTTCAAATAATTCTGTTACACGTGGTAAACCTCCTGTAATATCACCTGCTTTACCAGATTTTCTAGGTATTTTTACTAATGTTTTACCACTTTCTACAGTGTCTCCGTCATTGACCATTAAATGTGCACCAACTGGTAAACTGTAAGATCGTAGGGCATTACCATCTTTATCTTCTATAATTAAAGAAGCTATAATTTTCTTATTCTTAGAATCTGTAATTACTTTCTCTTGGAAACCTGTTTGTTCGTCAATTTCTACAGCATAGTTCATACCTTGCTCTAAATTATCAAACTTCACTTTTCCAGAAAATTCTGAAACAATTACACCGTTAAATGGATCCCATTGTACAATTACATCTCCTTTTTTGATAGATTTTCTGTCTTTATCAAAAATGATAGAACCATAAGGAATAATATTAGTACTTAACGTGATTCCTGTTTTCTTGTCTATAATTTTAATTTCTGCTGTTCTAGAAATTACAATATCAACTTCATTTCCTTCGTTATTTTTACCTACAACAGTTCTTAAATCCTCTATAACAACTTTACCTTCAAATTTTGCGGTTAACTTATTATCTTCAGAAATGTTACCTGCAACCCCACCAACGTGGAATGTACGTAATGTTAACTGTGTACCTGGCTCTCCAATAGATTGTGCTGCAATTACACCAACTGCTTCACCAATTTGAACTTTATTAAGTGTAGATAAACTTTGTCCATAACATTTTGCACAAATCCCTTTAGAAGATTCACAACTTAATGGAGATCTTACTTCTACAGCATCTATACCAGATTTATCTACAGCTTCTGCTAATTGAGAAGTAATTCTCTGGTTAGCTTCTAATAAGATTTCGTCTGTAATTGGGTGATAAACATTGTTTAAAGAAACTCTACCTTCTATTCTGTCTGCTAAAGACTCTACAATTTCATCGTTTTTCTTTAAAGGAGCTACTTCTAAACCTCTTAATGTACCACAATCTTCTTCGTTAATTATAACGTCTTGAGATACATCTACCAGTCTACGTGTTAAGTAACCTGCATCTGCGGTTTTTAAAGCGGTATCTGCTAATCCTTTACGAGCACCGTGTGTAGAGATAAAGTATTCTAAGATTGATAAACCTTCTTTAAAGTTAGAAAGAATTGGGTTTTCAATAATTTCTCCACCACCTGCAGTAGATTTTTTAGGCTTTGCCATTAAACCACGCATACCAGTTAACTGACGTATTTGTTCTTTAGAACCCCTTGCACCAGAATCTAGCATCATATATACAGAGTTAAAACCTTGTTGGTCTTCTCTTAAGTTTTTCATGGATAATTCAGTTAATCTATTGTTGGTAGAACCCCAAACATCAATTACCTGATTGTAACGCTCTTTTTGCGTTAACATACCCATGTTATAATTTCCTACAATCATGTCTACCTCTTTGTTGGCTTCATCAATCATAGATTGTTTTTCTGCAGGAATAATAATATCTCCTAATGAGAATGATAAACCGCCTTCAAAGGCAAATTTATATCCCATATTTTTTATTTCATCTAAGAAAGCACCTGTTGTAGGAATATCTGTAGCTTTTAAAATTCCACCAATAATTCCTCTTAAGTTTTTCTTAGTTAATACCTCATTAATATATCCAGCTTCAGCAGGTACTTTTTCATTAAATAAAACTCTACCTACAGTAGTTTCTATAATTTTAGTTACTTGCTCTCCGTTTTCGTCTATATCTTGAGTTCTAACTTTTATACCAGCATTTAGGTCTACTTGTTGCTCGTTAAAAGCAATCGTTACTTCTTCTGGCGAATAGAATGTTAACCCTTCTCCTTTAATAGGAACATCTTTGGTTGACTTTCTTTCTTTAGTCATATAATATAACCCAAGTACCATATCTTGAGAAGGTACAGTTACTGGGGCGCCATTTGCCGGGTTTAAGATATTATGAGAAGCTAACATTAATAATTGTGCTTCTAAAATAGCTTCTGGTCCTAATGGTAAATGAACCGCCATTTGATCTCCATCAAAATCGGCATTAAATGCAGAACATGCTAATGGGTGTAATTGTATTGCTTTTCCTTCAATTAATTTTGGTTGAAAAGCTTGGATACCTAACCTGTGTAAAGTAGGAGCTCTATTTAATAAAACAGGATGTCCTTTAATTACATTTTCTAAAATATCCCAAACAACGGGTTCTTTTCTATCTATAATTTTCTTGGCAGATTTTACAGTTTTAACAATTCCTCTTTCTATTAATTTTCTAATTACGAAAGGTTTGTAAAGTTCTGCTGCCATATCTTTTGGCAATCCACATTCAGACAATTTCATTTCTGGCCCAACTACAATTACAGAACGTGCTGAATAATCTACACGTTTTCCTAATAAGTTTTGACGGAAACGACCTTGTTTACCTTTTAATGAATCTGATAAAGATTTTAATGGTCTGTTAGATTCTGTTTTTACTGCTGATGATTTACGTGTGTTATCAAATAATGAATCTACAGATTCTTGTAACATACGTTTTTCATTACGTAAAATAACTTCTGGAGCTTTTATTTCTACCAATCTTTTTAAACGATTGTTTCTAATAATTACTCTTCTATATAAATCATTTAAATCTGAGGTTGCAAAACGACCACCATCTAAAGGCACTAGAGGGCGTAATTCTGGTGGAATTACTGGTATTGCCTTCATGATCATCCACTCAGGATTGTTTTCTCTATTTTTTTGAGAATCTCTAAATGCTTCTACAACATTTAAACGTTTTAATGCTTCTGTTTTACGTTGTTTAGAAGTTTCTGTATTTGCTTTGTGTCTTAAATCGAAAGATAATTGGTCTAAATCGATTCTAGCCAATAAGTCTATTAAACACTCAGCACCCATTTTAGCAATAAATTTATTTGGGTCTGTGTCTTCTAAATATTGATTTTCTTGTGGTAATTCATCAACAATATCTAAGTATTCTTCTTCTGTTAAGAAATCCATTTTTTGTAATGGTTCTCCTTCTACATTTTTAGCAATACCTGGTTGAATTACAACATAACGTTCGTAATAGATAATCATATCTAACTTTTTAGATGGTAAACCTAAAAGGTATCCCATTTTGTTAGGTAATGATCTAAAGTACCAAATATGAGCTACAGGAACTACCAAGTTGATGTGCCCTACTCTATCTCTACGTACTTTCTTTTCGGTAACTTCTACCCCACATCTATCACAAACAATCCCTTTATAACGAATTCTTTTGTATTTTCCACAAGCACACTCATAATCCTTTACAGGACCAAAAATACGCTCACAAAACAAACCATCTCTTTCTGGCTTGTGTGTACGGTAATTTATAGTTTCTGGTTTTAAAACTTCACCTTTAGAAACTTCTAATATTGCTTCTGGTGATGATAAACCAATTGAGATTTTATTAAACTTTTTTACAGTGTACTTTTCTTGTTTTCTTGCCATGTTCTTTTATATAGTTTTTGGTTTTTAGTTGTTAGTTTTTAGTTGTGACTCTCAAAATTCTAATTAAAGGATTGAAACCAATAACTAAGCACTAACAACTACCAACTATTAAAAATTATTCTTCTAATCTAACGTCTAATCCTAAACCTTTCAATTCGTGCATTAATACGTTAAATGATTCTGGTAAACCTGGTTCTGGCATAGCTTCACCTTTCACAATACTTTCGTATGTTTTAGCTCTACCCATAACATCATCAGACTTAACAGTCAAGATTTCTCTTAAGATACTCGATGCTCCATAAGCTTCAAGTGCCCAAACTTCCATCTCTCCAAAACGCTGACCCCCAAATTGTGCTTTACCACCTAATGGTTGTTGTGTAATTAATGAGTAAGGACCAATAGAACGCGCGTGCATTTTATCTTCAATCATGTGTCCTAATTTAATCATATAAATTACCCCAACTGTTGCTGGTTGATCAAAACGTTTTCCTGTTCCTCCATCATATAAATAAGTGTGTCCAAATCTTGGTACACCTGCATCATCTGTATATTTGTTGATTTCGTCTAAAGACGCTCCATCAAAAATAGGTGTTGCATATTTTTTGTCTAATTTTTGACCTGCCCAACCTAGAACAGTTTCGTAAATTTGACCAATATTCATACGAGATGGTACCCCTAATGGGTTAAGAACAATATCTACTGGAGTTCCGTCTTCTAAGAAAGGCATATCTTCTGCTCTTACAATACGTGCAACAATACCTTTGTTTCCATGACGACCTGCCATTTTATCTCCTACTTTTAATTTACGTTTTTTAGCAATGTAAATTTTAGCAAGTTTTAAAATTCCGGCTGGTAATTCATCTCCTACAGAGATTGTAAATTTTTGACGACGTAAAGAACCCTGTAAATCGTTTACTTTAATCTTATAATTATGAACTAACTCACCAACTAATTTATTTAAGTCGCTATCTGTTGTCCAAGAACCTGTTAAGTGAACATAATCGTCTACAGAATTTAACATTTTTAGGGTGTATTTTTTACCTTTTGGTAAAACTTCTTCACCTAAATCGTTAAATACACCTTGCGATGTTTTTCCGCTAATTAGTGCAAATAACTTTTCTATTAATTGATCTTTTAAAGTTTCGAATTTAGAAACGAAAGATTGCTCTAAAGTTGCTAATGCTTCTTTATCTCTTAATCTTTTGTTTTTATCTTTTACCGCTCTTTTAAATAATTTTTTATCGATTACTACCCCTCTTAATGATGGCGAAGCTTTTAATGATGCGTCTTTTACATCACCTGCTTTATCACCAAAAATAGCGCGTAATAATTTTTCTTCTGGAGTTGGATCAGATTCTCCTTTTGGGGTAATTTTTCCAATTAAGATATCACCAGGATTTACTTCTGCTCCAATTCTTATCATTCCATTTTCATCTAAATCTTTGGTTGCTTCTTCAGAAACGTTAGGAATATCATTAGTTAACTCTTCTGTTCCTAATTTTGTATCTCTAACATCTAAAGAATACTCATCAATATGAATAGATGTAAATATATCTTCGCGAACTACTTTTTCTGAAATTACAATTGCATCCTCAAAGTTATACCCTTTCCAAGGCATAAAGGCTACTTTCATATTTCTACCTAAAGCTAATTCTCCTTTTTGTGTTGCATAACCTTCACAAAGTACTTGACCTTCTGTAACTCTGTCTCCTTTTTCTACAATTGGTTTCAGGTTAATAGAAGTACCTTGGTTGGTTTTTCTAAACTTAATTAAGTCGTAAGAAACTTGATCAGAATCAAAACTTACCATTTTTTCTTCTTCTGTTCTATCGTACTTAATGGTTATTTTATTTGCATCTACATATTCTACTACACCTTCTCCTTCTGCATTTATTAAAATACGAGAATCTTTTGCTACTCTTCTTTCTAAACCAGTTCCTACAATAGGAGATTCTGGGCGTAATAATGGTACTGCTTGACGCATCATGTTAGATCCCATTAATGCACGGTTTGCATCATCATGCTCTAAAAATGGTATTAAAGATGCAGATATAGAGGCAATTTGATTTGGAGCCACATCCATATAATTAATCTCTTCAGGATTAACAACAGGGAAATCTCCTTCTTCACGAGCAATAACTCTATCTAAAACAATAGCGCCATCTTCTTTAAGTTCTAAATTAGATTGGGCAATTTTCATACCTTCTTCTTCTTCTGCACTTAAATAAATAGGCTCTTTACCAGCTACAACACCGTTTTCTACTTTTCTGTAAGGAGTTTCTATAAACCCTAAATTATTTACCTTAGCAAATACTGATAGAGAAGAAATTAAACCAATGTTTGGTCCCTCTGGAGTTTCAATCGGACATAAACGACCATAGTGTGTATAGTGTACGTCACGCACCTCAAAACCAGCTCTTTCTCTAGATAAACCACCTGGTCCAAGTGCAGATAATCTTCGCTTGTGAGTAATCTCTGCTAATGGATTGGTTTGGTCCATAAATTGAGATAATTGGTTGGTACCAAAGAATGAGTTAATTACAGATGATAATGTTTTTGCATTAATTAAATCGATTGGTGTAAACACTTCGTTATCACGTACATTCATACGCTCACGAATTGTTCTAGCCATACGTGCTAAACCAACACCAAACTGACCGGCTAATTGCTCTCCTACAGTTCTTACACGTCTGTTAGATAAGTGATCAATATCATCTACCTCTGCTTTAGAGTTGATCAATTGTATTAAAAACTTGATAATTGTAATAATATCTAGTTTTGTTAATACTTTTTGATCCATATCAACATCTAACTGAAGTTTTGTGTTCATTCTAAAACGACCAACTTCACCTAAATTATAACGTTGTTCAGAGAAGAATAACTTATCTATAATACCTCTTGCAGTTTCCTCATCTGGCGGTTCTGCATTACGTAATTGTCTATAGATATGTTCTACAGCTTCTTTTTCTGAGTTTGTAGGATCTTTTTGTAATGTGTTATGAATAATTGCATAATCTGCCATTTGATTATCTTCTTTATGAAGTAATACTGTTTTGGCACCTGCATCAATTATTTCATCAATATGGTCTTTTTCTAAGATTGTATCACGATCAAAAACAATTTCGTTTCTTTCGATTGATACAACTTCTCCTGTATCTTCATCTACGAAATCTTCATGCCAAGTTTTTAAAACTCTAGCCGCAAGTTTTCTACCTAATACTTTTTTTAATCCAGCTTTAGAAACTTTTACTTCTTCTGCAAGATCAAAAATTTCTAATATATCTTTATCTCTCTCGAACCCAATGGCTCTAAATAATGTTGTTACTGGTAATTTTTTCTTTCTATCAATATAAGCATACATTACTTGATTGATATCGGTAGCGAATTCTATCCAAGATCCTTTAAAAGGAATAACTCTTGCAGAATATAATTTTGTACCGTTTGCATGGAAAGATTGCCCAAAGAATACACCAGGAGATCTGTGTAATTGAGAAACCACCACACGCTCTGCACCATTAATTACAAAGGTACCAGAGTTTGTCATGTAAGGAATTGTACCAAGATATACGTCTTGTACAATAGTTTCGAAATCTTCGTGTTCTGGATCTGTACAGTATAATTTTAAACGTGCCTTTAGAGGAACACTGTGTGTAAGACCTCTTTCTATACATTCTTGTATAGAGTATCTTGGTGGGTCTACAAAGTAGTCTAAAAATTCTAATACGAATTGATTTCTTGTATCTGTAATTGGAAAGTTATCCATAAAGGTTTTGTACAAACCTTCTTCACCTCTTTCTTCTGCCTTTGTTTGAAGTTGGAAAAAATCTTGAAAAGATTTTACCTGAATATCCAAAAAGTCTGGATATTCTTTTATCATTTGAGAAGTTGCGAAGTTGATTCTTTCAGTAGTGTTTTTCGTTGCCAAAAGAGAATATTTTTTTGATTAAAATCTGAATTAAAATAAAGAACGAATATATACACAAAATGGTTTAGGCCTAAAAACTGTTATTTTTAGTACCTAAACCTAAATTTGTTTTCCCGTTTTTCGATAATTCGAAATCGGGAGTAATAGCTTACTTAAGCTCTACCTCAGCTCCTGCTTCTTCTAAAGATGCTTTTAAACCTTCAGCTTCGTCTTTAGAAACACCTTCTTTAACTGCAGCTGGTGCGCTATCTACGATACCTTTAGCTTCTTTTAATCCTAAACCAGTTAATTCTTTAACTAATTTTACAACTGCTAGTTTAGAACCACCTGCTGCTTTTAAGATTACATCAAATTCTGTTTGCTCATCTGCACCACCGTCAGCACCACCTGCTGCTGGTCCTGCTACTGCTACTGCTGCTGCTGCAGGCTCAATACCATACTCATCTTTTAAGATAGTAGCTAATTCGTTAACTTCTTTTACTGTTAAGTTAACTAATTGTTCTGCGAAATCTTTTAAATCTGCCATTTTAATTGTTTTTAAAAATTTTGTTTATTTTAGTTTATTTGTGCGCGTAATTATTTTTCAGATAAAGTTTTAATAATACCTGAAAGTGTTTGTCCACCTGATTGTAATGCTGAAACAACATTTTTAGCAGGAGACTGTAATAATCCAATGATTTCTCCAATAAGTTCTTCTCTAGATTTAATATCTACTAAAGCATCTAATTGTTCATCACCAATATAAATAGACTCTTCTGCAAAAGCCCCTTTTAATAATGGTCTATCTTTAGATTTTTTTCTAAATTCTTTGATTAATTTTGCAGGAGCATTTGCTGCTTCTGAAATCATCATAGAAGTGTTTCCTTTTAATACTGTTGGTAAGTCTCCAAAATCTTTGTCTGAAGCTTCCATTGCTTTTGCAAGTAAAGTATTTTTTACAACTGATAGCTGAATACCTGCTTTAAAACAAGCTCTACGTAAATTAGAGGTAGTTCCTGCATCTAAACCAGAAATATCTGCTAAATATAAAGTATTAGTATCTGCTAATGTTGCTGTTAAATCTTGTATTACTTGTGATTTCTCTTCTCTAGTCATAATTATAAGTTTTAACGTATTAAACAGATTTAAACTCAACAGCTACACTAGGACTCATTGTACTAGACATAAATACACTTTTTACATATGTACCCTTTGCAGTTGTAGGTTTCAATTTCATAATTGTTTGTAATAATTCATTTGCATTTTCTTCAATTTTCTTTGCATCAAAAGATACTTTTCCAATTGCCGCATGAACAATACCTGTTTTATCAACTTTAAAGTCGATTTTACCAGCTTTTACATCTTGAACAGCTTTTGCAACATCCATTGTTACAGTACCTGTTTTTGGGTTAGGCATTAAACCTCTAGGACCTAAAACTCTACCTAAAGGACCTAATTTACCCATAACACTAGGCATTGTTATAATAACGTCTACATCTGTCCATCCTCCTTTAATTTTTTGAAGGTATTCATCTAATCCCACATAATCTGCGCCAGCTGCTGTAGCTTCTGCTTCTTTATCTGGAGTTACCAATGCTAAAACTTTTACATCTTTACCAGTTCCGTGAGGTAATGTTACTACACCTCTAACCATTTGATTAGCTTTACGTGGATCTACTCCTAAACGTATTGCCAAATCTACAGATGCATCAAACTTTACATTAGTAATGTCTTTGACTAGCGCTGAAGCAGCAGCTAAATCATAAGATTTAGAGCTATCTAACTTTGCGTAAGCTTCTTTTTGCTTTTTTGTTAATTTTGCCATTTTACTACTTTTTATAAAGTTTATGCTGGTGCATTACCTTTTACTGTTAATCCCATAGAACGTGCTGTACCTGCAATCATTTTCATAGCTGAAGTAACTTCAAAGGCATTTAAATCTACCATTTTGTCTTCTGCGATTACTTTAATTTGATCCCAAGTAACAGATGCTACTTTTTTTCTGTTTGGTTCTCCTGAACCTTTTTTAATTTTGGCCGCTTCTAGTAACTGAACTGCTGCAGGAGGAGTTTTTACAACAAAATCAAACGATTTGTCTTTGAAAACAGTAATAACAACAGGTAAAACTTTACCTTGTTTGTCTTGCGTTCTTGCATTAAACTGTTTACAGAACTCCATAATGTTAACACCAGCAGCACCTAAAGCGGGTCCAACCGGCGGCGATGGATTCGCTGCGCCTCCCCTTACTTGTAACTTAACTACTTTACTAACTTCTTTTGCCATTTTAAAAATGTTTAATGATTTATTTTAAGTTGGAAGCCAAAAAATAAATCGATATATATT
>Ga0209037_1000421_pt1 | contig 12976 bp, 10 predicted proteins | sample SaaInl25SG_5_DNA_FD_188225 | JGI IMG/M metagenome (GOLD analysis project Ga0209037, IMG submission 188225) | Marine microbial communities from expanding oxygen minimum zones in the Saanich Inlet - ESP_125SG_5_DNA (SPAdes) (version 2) | ecosystem: Environmental > Aquatic > Marine > Intertidal...
CTGTATCAATGTTTACACCTTTTTCTAATAGATAGCGTTTAAACTCTGTATCAAACTCTTCTACAATTAAGTTTTGCAGACGTTCACAATAGGTATTAAATCGTAGTTCTTGAATGTATGCTGTTCCCACACGCCCGTCATTATATTGTGAAGCTGAATCATCTGCTCCAGTTGGTAAGTACGAACTTGGAATACGAAGACCGCGCACTAGTTTGTTTGTGAAATAACGCAAGTCATCAATCTCACCAAGGTTTGTACCGCCTGGCAGTGTTTCAACTTTTGATCCTCTACCTTCTGCTGTTTGAGGGAAGAAGTAGTCTTCGTTGATTGACAGAGGATTGTAACTAGAGTCTATGACATTCTGACCGCCTCCTGTCGCCGATGGGATACGTCTTTGGTGTATTTCCGTTTTAACACGCTCTACAAATTGCATAGCAAGGTGTGATGGCATGTTACCCACATCAACGTAGAACACTCTGCGCTCTGGCGCACGTTGTACACGATAGATAATAATAGCATCTTCGAGTAATTCTTTTTGTTTGTATACTTTAAAAATAGTTTCAAGTAATGAGTTACCAAACGGATAGTTATTGTCTAGTCCTTCTGATAAACTTAAATGTATAACGTGATCAGCATCAACAGTAAACTCACTATCATCAGTACTAAAACGACTTCCGCTCATACTAGACTGTGGGCCTACCATACCTTTGGCTCCGCCACCGCCTACTGTGCTTGAACTACTGTACTGGCCGCCGCCTGCAGGACTCATATTGCCGTTATTTACATATGGAGTTGTTGCAATACCGTCTTTAAAATTAAAGTTTACATTTCTAATAACATATTGCTCAGGAATTTTACCTTCGCTTTCATTAACAATGATGCGTGTTACGTTTGCAGGATCAACATGAAACCACTTTTTAGTTTCTGGATCACGTAGGAAAAATTGATCTCCCATTTTAAATACATTGCGCAATGTTCTAAACATTTTTGTTTCAAACTGCTGTAACTTACACCACTGCTGCAAATATTGACCAATAATATTAATTTCTGAATTAGTAGCTTTTTTACCACGATAGTCTACAATAAATGGAGTATTGTTTTGTGCATTTTTTTGTGTACAAAATTCTGCAAGTATGTCAAGTGCAGCATTAACTTCACTGTCTTGATCCATCGTATTGTATTGACCGTAACGTTCAACTCTATTAGGCGAACCTACATATACATCAGGGAGATATGAACTATAGTTAGAACGAGCAGGACCTGCCATGTTACCGTTTCCACGACTTGTGAACGGTGAGTAACTACCGTTTTGATTATCACCTGTCGGTACTGGTGTAAAGTATTTTTTCCACGACATTTATTTTTGCTCCTTATCTTGCGACATTGCTTACGCCGCCTTGTGCAAGATTGCTTCCGATTATATTTCTTGTATTTCTTTCAACATCTTCGTCAAGGTCTCGTATTTCGTTTAGAACTAATAATACTTGATTCATAATATTATTTAACTGATCACCACCTACTCCGCCCCCAGAGCCGGTTGTGTTCATTTGTGACATTACGGATCCAGCATTTTCTCCAGTGCCAGAAGTAAACATGCCATTATTATCTTTTCCTAGTTCTTCATTTAAATCACCAAGAACTTCTACTAAACGTTCCATAGCATTAGTATAGCTTATAATGCCAGTTGTGTCAAGTCTTTCTACACTAAATCCATTTAATGATGATGTCATAGCATTAATTGCTTCAGCATTAGCAGTAACACCTTCTGAACTTATATCAGCATCGCCAAATGCTTTTACAGAATCCCACGGCATTACTGAATCGCCTGCAAACCAACCTGCAATTGCTCCAAGAACGCCGCCTGAACGTTCAGCATCTATAGTCGGCATATTTTGCATTGCTGCTGCAAATGCACTTACTGCTCCTGCATTATTAGTAATACCTGCTGTATTAAGTTGTAATTCTCCAAATGCTTTCATCGGAGCAAAAGGATCTGTTTCGCCACCTAACAATCCGATTATAGCATCCTTAGCTGCTGTAAATACACTTGCTGACGGACTAGTAGGGAAGTCTTTCATCGCTTCTGCATATGCTGCAACTGCTCCGGCGTTTGCAATAATACCAGCAGTATTAAATTCATATTCGCCGAACCTTTTCATTTTGTCTAGAGGATCTTCTGCGCCAAACAATCCTGCTATTGCTCCGCCTATGGCTCCGACTGCTGCACCTATGCCGCTTAACCCATCTGCTGCTCCTAGTGCTGCCATGCCCCTACTATAAGAAACTATTGCAGTAGCATTATTTTCAATTCTTGCAGCATCAAAATTGTATTCTTGGAACTTTTTAATTTTTTCTAACGGATCTTCTGCGCCAAATAATCCAGCAATGCCGTTAGTTACTGATCCAACTAAATTACCTAAACCTGCAACTGCTGAACCAGCTCCAAATGCTGCCATGCCCAGTGCAACCGCGCCCATACCTTTACCAGCATCAATCAATGCTGCGCCATCTAACTCTTCAAAGCTTTTTAATCCTTCTGCCATAGTAGGTAGTGATTTTCCTACCATCCATGTTGCACCAGCAATTGCTCCGCCTATTAGTACTATTGATGCAGCAAGTCCTGCTGCGCCAAGTGCTACTGCTGGATTAGCAAATGCCATAATGCCGCCGGCAAGTCCTTTGAGTATTCCTCCAAGTCCTTTACCAATACCACTGCCTATGTTGCCTATTGCATTGCCAGCACCTCTACCTGCATTAGCTCGGCCTCGAGGAGAACTTCCAGTACTACTCTCGCCGCCGCCTCCACTGAACATACCGCTTATTCTAGCGCCGATTCCTCTAGTAAGTGCGCCGGCGGCAGCTTTAGATGCAAATAATACTCCAATGCCACCAACTAATGCAGCAATTACACCAGCGTTATTCCATAATCCCGATAACCCATCTGTAAGAACACCTGTTATTGCACTAAACCATTCACCGTTTGCAACTTTAGCAGAAAATTCAGTAAGACTAGTAGCAATACCAGTAAGAAGTGGAGCCATTGCTGAAAGTCCTGCGCCGATGGCATCTAATATACCACTTGCAACAAAAGCTCTATGCATTGCAGCACTTACTTCTCTTTGATTTTGTTCAAAAGTTAACATTGCTCTTGTAGATTCGTCTTGTGCTGCTCTTTGCGTTGCTTGCTGCGCTTGAGCTGCTGCCATATCACGATTGCCTAGATTGATCATTTGAGCAGCGCCATCTAAGTAGTCTGCCATAGGATCGCCGGCTTCTCTTAACTGTCGAATTATCGCAACTCGTCCAGCAGCATCTGCTCCTGCAAATCGTTCTAGTTCGCCGCCGGCTGTTGCAAATGCATCTAATAGAACTTGTGGATTTGCACCCTGTCCAACTTGCATCATTGCAGCATGAACAGTATCGCCACTGTCGCCTAACATAGCCATAAATCTACCAGCTGCTGGAGTTAGATTTTCAGTTAACATTCCTTTGAGTGCTTCAGCAGATGCTCCGCCAACTTCATCAAGTAGTGCCAAACTGCTTGAAAGATTTCTGTATTCCTCAGACCCTTCATCAAATTGATTTAACAGTGTACGTGCAACTGAATCAGCAGCTTGTTGATCTAGAGCAGCTTGTGCTTGCTCTCTAGTCTTGCCAGTAACTCTAGCAAGCAAATCAATTTGTCTTAGATAGTCTGCACTACCGGCTGCAAGTTCAGAAGTACTTCGACCTTGTAGTCTTCCCATTCTACCTTGCAGTTCGATATAGTCTGCCATACCTTCGTTGACTTCTCCAACACTAAATCCCATTTCCATAAGATTTCGGAAGTCACCAGTAGACTTTATGTTTTTATTCATACTTGCAAAACGTGCAGCACCTTCTTCGACAGTTCCGCCTAGAGCAGCAAGTGCAGGTGCTTGAGCAGTAAACAACTCAGTCATTTCACTCAAGCTTATTTCCATGCCAGCAGCAGCATTACGCATATTAGTTATTGAGCCGCCGAAGGCTGCGCCGCTTGCAGTTAAACTTCTAAATGAGTCAATAGACTCATCTGCAATTCCGCCAAGTCCGCCTAATAATTTTCCTACTACTGGTAATTGAGAAGCAAACCCTTCAATGCTGGTATTATTATTCCAAAATGCACTGCCAAGATTCATTGCACTTTGATAAAGTGAACCTAATCCTTTAGCTACAGCGCCGCCTAACGAGCGAGCAAACTTATTTGTTTCTTGAGTTGCTTCTTTAGTTGCAGTAGTCTGTTCTTCTGTCGCGCCTGTTTGTTCTTTTGTAGCTTTGCTAGATTTTTCAACTTCTTGATTATATAACTTTTGTAATTTTGCAGCTTGGCTCTTTGAATCAATGCCCATTTTCTTAGCCATTGCTTCAATACTGGTCACAAGACGTTGCAGAGTTACTTCACTAGCTACACCGTCACCGCCAACATTACTAATTTGTACTTCTTCAGCCACTATTAAAATCCTAAGTTATATGCGCATATAAATAAAGTAGATACATACTTATACATTGTATTTATACGGAGAACAGAATGTCAGAATTTGATCCAGCTAAGTTTAATAGTAATATTGAACAAAACCCTTTAAAGAAGTATTTTAGACAACCTAAAGTCTTTATCACTCTTCCTAGCAAGGGAAAATTTTATCCAGAAGGTTCTATTGAGATTCCAGAAAATAAGGAATTTCCAGTTTTTGCCATGACAGCTAAAGACGAACTAACAATGAAAACCCCTGATGCATTGCTTAACGGTGCAGCAACGGTTGAAGTTATTAAGAGCTGTGTTCCAAATATTAAAAATCCATGGCATATGCCAAGTATTGATCTAGATGCAATACTAATTGCAATACGAATTGCAACATACGGTGATAAGATGGAAATTACTACTAAGGTTCCAAATATTGGCGAAGACAGAGTGTTTGATATAGATCTAAGACAATTACTTAACAATCTAGTATTAAAAGATTATAATAATAAATTTTCAATGAACGATATGTCTATAGTAACTAGACCAATGACGTATAAAGAATTTACTGATGCAAGTTTAAAAACTTTTGAAGAACAACGTATATTTGCACTTGTTAACGATGAAAAAATTCCAGATCAAGAAAAATTAGCAAAGTTCAATGAAAGTTTTCAAACACTTACAAATTTAACTATTAGTTCTTTATCATCTAGTGTTGTTAGTATTTCAGTTGGCGATACTGTGGTAGAAAATCCAGCGCATATAAAAGAATTTATTGAAAACGCAGACAAAGAGTTTTATAATGAAGTACTAAAGCATATTGAAGCACAAAAAGATTTATTTGCACTAGAGCCATTAAAGGTTACGTCTAATGATGAGGATATTGCCAAAGGTGCTCCAGAAAATTACGAAGTTGCTATTACGTTCGACCAATCAAATTTTTTCGCGTAAGGATCTTAGCTTGGAGCGTGGCTGAGATCCTAGAAGAAGTTAAGCACATGGAAAATGAGCAAAAAGAAATTAAAAGCGAAATCTTAAAACTTTGTTGGTATATGCGCGGCTCGGTAACCCTTGATGAAGGATTTTATCTTTCCCACGAAGAAAGAATGCTTATAGGCGATATAGTAAAAGAAAACTTAGAGACCACTAAGAAAAGCGGTCTTCCATTCTTTTAAATATAACTTAATCCAAACATTTTGTTAGTACCTTCTAACAGATGTATACGTATACCTAAATCACTCCAGCTTAGATTATTTTCACGCAACATTTTACTAATTTCAAAGTATACACTTTGGGTTAAGAACCGTTCGCCTGCTTTAGAGTTTGCAATCCATGCTTGCTGTTGCTTACTAACATCAACACCTGCTTTAGCAAACTGCATAATCTTTTGAGCTGCTGCAACTCCACTTTCCTTATCACCCTTTGCCAGTTTGGCAAGGTCACTTGAAATAGTTGCTGCCGTCTTTGGTGGCATTGGCTTTTGACCGCCTTGGACTTTACGAATATCACCTTTAGCTTTTTCGTAAGTGTCACCTGCTGCGGCATTTTTATCTGCTGCCGGTGCTGCTCCGCCTTGTGCAGGAGTTGTAGTATCCGTTGCAGTAGGCTCAGCCTTAGGTGCTTGTGTAGCTTGTGCAGGTTGTTGTCCACCTTGTGCTGGCGCTGTTTGACCTTGTGTTGCTGCTTTAGGCTGCGATCCAGTTGATTTAGTTAATGAATCAATATGTCCAACTAGTGCTTTAGCATCTGCAGAACTTAGTTTTGCTACAGCTTGTTGAATTCCTTTAAAGTCCATTGGTGCTGCTGCGCCAGCTGCTGGTGTTCCTGTTTGTCCGCCTGTTGCTCCAGGCTTACCTGCTTGCGGAGTTCCTCCTGCTTGAGGATCAGCTGCTGGTGGTGTTCCTGTTTGTCCACCAGTTTGTCCACCAGTTTGTCCTGGCGTACCTGCTTGTGGATCAGCTGCTGCCGGCGCTGGTGGTAATTTAGCACCCATTTGTTTGTACACAGGTGCTAATACTTCATCACTAACACCCTGTTGTCTTAATATTTTTGCAATCTCGTCACTATCTGTAGGCGATCCTGCTTTCTTCCATGCACTATTTAATTTGTCAGCAGTAACTTTGGTTGTCATATTTTTGCCAACCTTTACTGCTTTAGCGCCTACGGCTGCTGCACCTTTTTTAAGTGCTCCACCTACTACGCCGCCTGCTTTCTTAATAGCATCCATCGGACCTTCTGTTAGCATAACAGCAGGAGTTTCATCACACCATTCAATAATAGTTTCAATTTGAATTGGATTAAATTGTGTGCTTTCTTTTTTATCATCGCTTGCTTGTGCTGCACCTTGTGCTCCGGCAGCAACTCCGTCCATCATTTTACTAAACGCTTGCATGCCAGCTTGCCAAGTAGCTCTTGCTTTGTCAGTGCCGTCTAGTGCAGCAATGTATTCTGGATTATTTAATTGATCAACTGCTGCTTCAATTTTTGACCAAACAGCATCAAATTTAGCGTAGTTGTTTGATTCTAGTGCAGAACTTGCTTGCGTCCACATGTCCCTAATAGGTTCTATATCTTCAGGCATACCGACTAATTTTGCAGTCATCCAATCACCTGAGCCGATGTCAGTATCCATATAATCCCACTTGGCAGTCATGTAAGATGGATTAATTGTGTCATTGCCCCATGCTAGTGCGTCACCTATCACATCACCTATCTTTTCAAGACCAAAACCAATTAGAGCACCAACAATACCAGTCTTAATTGATTTGCCAACTGCTGTTGAAAGGTCTGCACCTTGTAATAAATCTTTAGTTGCTCTTGCAAGGAAACCGCCTATTGCACCGCCTAATGGTCCGCCTGCCATAGCAGCCGCGGCGGTTAAAATAGCTACAGCAATACTTGCTTTACCAGGATTGGCTACAGCCCAATCACTAACACCTTGTATTGCTTTAGCAACCTTACTATCAGTAGCGCCAATTTTAGCTTTTAATTCTTTAAACTTAGCATCAGCATTTTGAACAGGGCCAGCTTGTTTTAACTGAGCACCAAGTTCGTCGATCTTTTTACTAATAAAACTTGCAGCATCTTTACCTTTACCAATCATTGTTCTGTTGCCGCCAGCAGCAGTAGCGCCTTGCTCAACGTTTGTAAACAATTGACTAATTTGATCTGGAGTAAGTTGTGCTTCTACAATATATTTTTCAATACTAGATACAAAAGGAATAATAGTTTTTGTTTCAAGAAGTGTAAGACGAGGATCATTCCATCCTTCAGTAATAAGTGTACGCTGGTTAAGTTCTGTTAATCGCATTATGCTACTCCTGCTTTCTTGGCAAGTTGTGTTCTAAGTGCTGCCTGCTGTTTAGGGTTAAGTTTTGATATTGCAGCTTTAATAGGATCAAGGGTTGGATTAGCAGCTTTACTAGGTGTTGCTTTACCAGTAACTCCACCTGCAAAACCTTTTGCAAAGTTTTTTATTCCAGAACCAACAGCTCTAGTTGCTTTTCCAGCAGCAGTGCCTACTTCGCCAGCTGTTAATTCATCTACCTGTCTATCAACAGCAAATTCAGAGATCTTCATTGTAATTATTCCTTAGTATCAATATAATGTATTTATTATTCTTTTGTACTTAGTGTATTAACTTCGTTAATACAAGTTTTCGCTAACGCTCAAACTACATATACTTCGTTTTAATTAAATGATTTATATATGAATACTCATTATCACGTAAGTGATAATGTTTAAGTTTCATGTAGATTGTTTCAGTCAGACGGAACCTGTTACGGTTCCATCTAATCTCAAAGTTTGCGCTTCATGTGAGTTCGCTACCAGCCGAGACTTGGAAGTAGGTGTTTGTTATACTGCTACACAATGGGCTCTGACCTTTCCCAACCTACGTCGACATCAAAATATAGCTTATAAGCAGTAATTCTAAATTATAGCTAATACACTATATTTCTACCTCCCGCTTCGTTCCTGTTGCTAAAGAGTTTTTATGTGTAATGTGCAGTTTTTCGACAGCCAACAATCTATCTATACCAACCTGTGAGCCCAATTTGTTTGATGGCTTCCTCCCTCTGGGGAGTCGATCAGTATGTTACGTGTGCAGGTATCACCCTAGCCTTTTCCACAGCGGTATTTCTAAACTGGCCCGCCAACCTTAAGTGTTGGATTGTTTTGCCTGGATGTGATGTTCTAGCAATGCCTGTTTGAGTTTGTCTGAGCCGCCGACTCTAACATTAATGATTCCGTTGTAGTAATCATCTGTTTCGAGTACTCTACGATCAAACTGTTCTCGTGCCTCTATGTAGGACATTTCGCCCCTACCTTTACATAGGTATAATATTTCTCTTGTAAACTTGTCTTCGCCTAGTGCAGCTACGTCTGCATTTAATCTATCACTGGATCCATAATAATCTCTCCAGTCGCTTTCTTTGTAGCCGCGTCTTTTATTTTTCTTGCCTTTAAGGGGTGGCTTAGTAGTTTTAAATTTTGCTAGTTTCTTGCCTATGTATTTCTGGCCTGTAGTGGTATTTGTGATAAGATAAACAAAGCCTTCATACTCGTCTGGTATAGTGTCAATTGTTTGTCCTTGGTAAGTCCACTGCATGAGTATACTTACCGGTGCCTAATTTATTATTTGCCTTTTCTGGTTATTCTAGTTGTATTGTGTTTAACATGTATTTCATCTGCTCGTTCTTTTGCTAATGTACGTATATCACGTAAACACTTTCGTACAGTGCGATGCGTTCGTACACTATTCATTTTTTCAAACTTTTCGTTTGCTTTGAAGTAATCTAAATATGCTTTTACAAGCAAATCATGTGCATCGTCTTCCATTATTCCACAACCTCTAAGTCATTTGCATAACTTGTAAATCCATTTTCTTTTACAACACGTAGCACGTGATTAACACGGCCAATAAGTTCGTCTTTGTGCGAGATAAGATAAATGTTCTTACTGCGCTCACGTGCCATCTTCTTAAGAACACCTAATGAATTCTCAACACCTGCTGTGTCCATACCACTGTCGATAAGCTCATCAATAAACAACAAGTTGATATTTTGATATAGGCTTTCCCAAACATCACGGAATGCAAAGCTTAATCCTAAGATAAGTCTGTTACGTTCGCCTCGACTCAAGTTATCAAAGTCCAAGTCTTGTCCTAGTTGAGTAATCTCAACATTCAAATCGTTTTGGAACAGTACTTGATGCGGCAATCCTAGTTTGTCAAGATAATATGTAAGTCTGTTGTTTAGATATGCTAGGTTCTGATCAATAATCTTTTTGCGTATGAAACTGTCTTTGTTTGTAAGCAGCTTTAGCAAGAATTCTTGATGTTCTTTGTAACTTGTAAGTTCATTTACTGTGTTCCAGTTAACTTCTTGAATAGCTGACTCGTTTAATTCTGTAATCTGTGCAGCATACGGATCAGTTTCAGAAACTTTATCTTCTAATGTTTTCTTTAGGTTATCTACATTACTTCTATGTTCGTATGCTTCTTTAGCACTGTCATAAAACGTTGTAGGCTTGCCATTGATATCACCAATTTCTTCAAGTGCTTTCATTACATCAGTAAGTTTGCCTGCAACTTCTGTTTGATATGCCAATGCATCAGCAAGTTCTTTGCCCTTGCGCTCCGCAATTTCTGCTTTCTTGTCTGCATGCAGCTCTTGACCACATGTGTAACAGGTTGCATCTTCAAGATCTGCAATGTCTTTCTCTGCTTTGGTTACACTTTTATCAGCACGGTGTAGTGCAGGTTCAAGTGTGCTTAGTTCTTTCTTAAGAGCTAGGATAGCATTGTTGTGTTCGGTCCAGTTTGCTAATTTTTCATGCAACTCTAGTTCAGTTTCAATGTCTAGCTTCTCTAATTCTTCAATAGCACTTGCTAAATTGTCTTGGTCTTGCTTATTCTTAGCAATCCAAGCACGTTGAGTACGCTTTAGTCCTTCAATACTACCTTCAATCTTCTCATTGGCAGTTTGAATAGCATTAATCTTTAGCGTTTCTTCAGTGATTGCGTCTTTAGTCCGGCGTGTCTGTTCTTTAAGTGCATCTGCCTTCTCTGAAAGGATAGTAATACCTAACAACTGCTCGATAATCTGTCTTTGATCATTAACTCGCATGCTCAAGAAAGGTTCTGTATAGGTATTCAGTGCAACAATATGTTTAAACATGTCGTGACTCATACCTAACAATGTGTTTACATCGTCTTGTGTCTGCCTGCTGTCGCCCTGCGACTCATCTACCAAACTTTCTTGATTGTTGATATAGAATTTAAAGATATTTGGTGAACGTCCGCGTTCGATACGATATTCATTGCCATCTTTTTCAAATTGCAATGTAACCAACATACCTTTTGAGTTAGTTTTGTTAATCAAGTTGTTGCGTTTAATGTTTGTAAGTGCCTGACCATACAATGCATACGACAATGCGTTGATAATAGTAGTTTTACCTGTGCCATTACGACTTCCACTGTCATCTCCGCCTTGATCTAAGTTTTCACCTAGTACAAGTGTTAATTGTTCGTGGTCAAAATCTACTGCTTGAGTCTGATTGCCCACACTCATGAAGTTTTTTACTGTTAAGTCTTTGATCTTAATCATTTAGTGGTCTAATCCGTTATAAATTTGCAATAACATACTTTTATCATAGTTGTTAGTGTCTAGTTCTGCAATTTCGTTGCTTACTATTTGATCTACACTTTCAAACTGTGCAATATCAAGCTCTGTACTCATTTCTTCTAGTTGTTTTTGCGGAATCAGTGTAATTTCGCGACATCCGTAGTTGTTAATGAATGTTTCTTTGATAAAACTTGCTTCTTCGTAGCTGATAGGCAAATCTAGTGTAACACGCAGATACATTTTACTCTTAATAAAGGTATCTGCATTGTCAATCAAGTGACTAAGGGTTACAGTTCGATACTTAGGACAATCAGGCCAGTTAATAAACTCTGGTTCTAGGTTGTTTTCTTTGTCAAGTATCATCATACCACGATCATCATCGCCTACATCAGCATAGTTGTGCGGAAATGCATTACCGATATAATGAATAGCACCTTGTTTCTGACGTTTGTGGAAGTGTCCGCTAAAAACATAGTCTTGATGCTTGAAATGCTCAGGTTTTAAGTCACCGTGATCTGGCATACGCACTAGAGCGTTCATATAGAAGCTAGGAAGTTCAAAGTGACCAAACAAATACTTTGTTTTTATGTCACTCATCTTCTTCCACTCGTCTCCAACAAGCCAAGGAACAAGTGCAACGTCATCTTCAATAAGAATTTCATCTACAAATGTAATACCTGGAATATGTTTAGCAAACGCAGTTGAGTTAACATCACGTTTGTCTTTATAATACAAGTCGTGATTGCCGTCGAAGAAGTAAAACTTCTCAAATGCAGCACCTAACTTCTCCATGCTTCTAATTGTTGCATCCATTGTAGTTAAGTTTAGTGAATTACGATTGTGATGCCAGTCACCGCAGAAGATACCAGTCTCGCATCCGGCAGCTTGTGCTTGAGATATGTACCAATCAATAAACTCTTCGCAATCTTCGTTGTGAACACGACTATTGCCCTTCAAACCAAAATGGATGTCTGTAAACACCGCAGCTTTTTTAAACAAAGAATATCCTCCATATATACTTGTTAAAGTATATAGTAAATTTATACACCTGTCAACCTATTTTTTAGAAGTTGTGTATGCAGTCGGCGCAGCTTCTTCATTTCGCTTGACACTTGCTTCCCATTCGCCTTGATTTTGCCGCGTGTAACTAGGATTTAAGTCGTTCATCTCTAAAATATCGTCTCGAATATTCTGATTGCGTTTTTCTATGTTAATAACACGTACAAAACTGTTAGTAACAGCAGCAGTGTAATATGCAAACGGATTATCTGATTTAGATTCGTCAAATTGCAGGCCAATTTGTGAAAGTTGCAAGATCGCTTGTCCTTTCATTTCGTCATTGTAGGTGTATCCACGTACATTGCCCCGTGTTGCATAACGATCTACAAGTTTTAACCACATCATAGCAAGTTTATCAGTTGCAACTCCGTGATCTTTAGAAAAATGTCCGTTTTCCATACCGCCTACCCAATGACTTTTGCCAACTAGGACAATTTCACCATCTTCGTTGTATTTGTAATGCTGAAAAGGAGGAAAAGGAAGCTTAACTTTTGTGTCTGCAACTGTCTTTGGGTTCTTTTTACGTCCTGGCTCGTCTGGAATATGATCAAAAGTCATTACTCGAAAAATTAATTCTTCTTTTGTAATTTCAGATGCTAGTGTTTCGCATTCAGCTTGCTTAACTTTCTCTCCAAGGCCTTTTCTGCGTTCGTATTCAGCAGATGATAGCTTTTTTGCTTTGTTGCGTTTGGCTTCTGCTACTGTTAAACGATTAATCTTGTCAACACTTGGTAGAATAATATCGTAATCTGCATATTCTGGTGCAAGATAGCTGTTAAATTTGTTCTTTGATTTATGTATTTCTTTAAGTATA
>Ga0209037_1000427_pt1 | contig 12934 bp, 24 predicted proteins | sample SaaInl25SG_5_DNA_FD_188225 | JGI IMG/M metagenome (GOLD analysis project Ga0209037, IMG submission 188225) | Marine microbial communities from expanding oxygen minimum zones in the Saanich Inlet - ESP_125SG_5_DNA (SPAdes) (version 2) | ecosystem: Environmental > Aquatic > Marine > Intertidal...
ATAGACTAGTATGTATAGACTAGTATATAGAGTAGTATATATAGATACTAGTATAAGTATAGACTAGTACGTAGTCTAGTAAAAAGCACATTTTTATTTATATAACCAAACATTAATTTAATTTTTTTAGTTTTATTTTTACAGTATGGAATTACAAGATAGGGTTTTAAAGATTGTAGGGTACAAGACGTGGAGCGATAAACGCAAAATTGACACACTATTAGAAATAGACGCAACAGCCTACACAAACTTAGGTAAAGACTCGACTAAAACAGAGAGAGAAAACACTAGAAGAGACAGTCGTTTTATATACCGTGCTATAAAAAGTATAGACGAGCCTTTAGGTACAAAGCTGCTTATTAATCAATGCTAAATGGCAAGAAAGCTCACTAGAAAAAACATAGTCAAGAAACTAGACACAGTGTTTAGTGAGTACATTCGTAGAAAATACGCAGACAAACTAGGTAACGTCAAGTGCTACACTTGCAACAAAACAGCATACTGGCGAGGCGAGGGCATACAAAACGGACATTTTATTTCTAGAGCCTCTAGAGCTTTACGCTGGAGTGAAGACAACTGCAGACCACAGTGTTACGGTTGTAACGTAGGACGTTATGGGCAAGCCTATATATTCTCACAGAATTTAAATAAAGAGTTTGGCTACGACAAAGCTGCAGAGCTGTTACAGCAAAGCAGAGAAATAGTCAAACACACCGACGCAGAGCTACTAGAAAAAATAGAGTATTTTAAGCAGAAAATAGAAGAACTTTAGTTATATTTGCCAGCTATATAATTATACATAGTTAGTCTTTTTTATTCTGTAAAGGGGTTTAGTTTTCACTAGACCCTTTTTTTATTAACATTTTTTTACTAGCTTTACATCAAAATACTAATTATGGATTTACAAACTGCACGTATAGAAGCACTAGAGCTAGAGGTCTTTAGGCTTAAACAAAAAGTAGAATTTCTAGAGGCTCAACTAGAAGTCAATAACAGATTATTAGAGCAAAACCTTTTTATTTAACACAATTTAATTATATGAAAACTGGCAAAATTACGCACATAGACCCAGAGGGTCAGTGGAATGGTTTGCAGAAGTATAAAATTACTTTAGCAGACGGTCTACAATACACTTTCTTTGCAAAGGGTACTTTCAAGAGAAACATAGGCGACGAAATTACTTACGAAGTTTCAAACGCAGAGTACAAAAATGCAAAGCTATTACCAGACTTAAAACAGCAAAACAGCTATACTGGTAGTAAAGACACACTAATAGTAAGACAGACTTGTGTAAAAGCTGCTGCAGAGTTTCACGCTCAAAGTAGCAATACACCAGAAGACTTACTAAAGACAGCAGAATTAATGTTTAATTGGATCACAAATGAATAAAAAATACATACACAAATACGTAGATAGCGTAGTAGCTAAAAGCGAGCCTAAATATGACTGGGTCATTACTAAACTGCACGTAAAAGCAGCAGACTTTGTAGACTTTTTAAAGGCTCACAAGACACACATTGAGAAAAATAATGGCTTTATGTCTTTTGACATACTTAGCTCTTCTAAAGACACTAGCAAACACTACGCTAGATACACAGAAATAAAAGAAGAGACCGAGCAAGTAACGGCTGCAGCACAAATGCCAGACCGTGAAAACGACGACTTACCGTTTTAACAAAGTTTTTTTAATATATTCGAGGGCTAGTACATTCTAGCCCTTTTTTTAGCAACTAACCAAATGTATATAGATTTTAACAAAGAAGTCAAGACTCTTGTAGACATACAACAAGGTAATTATAAAGAGGCTTTAAAACTTGACATTCCAGAAATAGACGAACACATAAGACTTAAAAAAGGTCTCACAGTTATACTAGGACACGCAAACGTAGGTAAGACTTCACTAGTTTTATTTTTAATGCTTTGCTACAGTATAAGACATAAAACAAAATGGCTAGTGTACTCTAGCGAAAATGAACCGTTCGAATTAATAAAGAAACTGTGCGAGAATCTACTAGAAGAGCCTTTGCATAAAATTATACCTAAAGACTTTACAAACGCACTTAGCTTTATAAAAACGCACTTTCTGTTTTTAGACAATACCAAAACATACGACTACGAAAGTTTACTAGAGGCTGCAGAGAAAACTAGAATAGGTTTTAAATACGACGGTTTTTTTGTAGACCCTTATAACTCTTTAGTAAGATCTAGCAAACTTAAAGACTTAGGTGCTCACGAGTACGACTACGAGGCAGCGACAAAGTTTCGCATATTCTGTCAAAAGTTTAGAATAAGTCTCTGGCTTTGTGGACACGCAAACACAGAGGCAGCTAGACAAAAGTATAGAGACGGACACCAGTACGCTGGCTTTCCAGTAGTACCTAGTGCGTCGTCAATGGAATCTGGCTCGAAGTGGGTTAACCGTAGTGACCAATTCTTAGTGGTACATAGGTTTATACAGCACCCTACAGAGTTTATGTATACTCAACTTCACTGCGTAAAACAGAAGTCTATAGAGTCTGGGGGTCGACCTACAAGTCTAGACTACCCTATAATGCTGCGTGCTTTAATTAACAATGTAGGCTACTCTATTAACAATGAAAGCGTAGTTAAAATAATAAAAAACATTAACGCACCGTTTTAAAAATTTGTAGCTTGATGTCCAATAATGGACACTATAAACCAAATTTACAACAAACACCAGACGTGGGTAGACATAGTAAAAACCTTTGGCGTAAACGAAGAAACAGCAAAAGACATAGTTAGCGAAATGTACATACGCTGTCTAAAACACATAGACAACGGCAAGAGCATACTATACGATAACGGCGAAGTCAATTACTACTTTATATTTCTGACTCTACGAAACCTGGTCTACGATCTTAAACGAGAAGAGAAAAAAATACGCTTTACTAGTTTAGATAGTCTAGAAAGCATAGAAGTCGAGCCATACACAGAAGACCCTCACGTGTTTGAAAAACACAAAACTATAACAGAGTGGCTAGAGCACCCAGACTTTCTAGATTTAATAAAAGACGACTCGTTTATTAATGACTTTACAAAAGACAAAATGCAGATTTACTACCTTAGACGGATATTTGAGAAAGTATTTATAGAAGGCAAGAAAATTTCAAAACTAAGTAGAGACAGTAAAATTACATACTGGTCTCTTAGAAACACAATCAAAATAATAAAAAAGCAAATCAAACGAGAATATGAAAATAGGGACATTCTTAGAACGGATATTTAAAGCTACTGGTATAAAATGGCTAGTAGAAAAAATAGTAGTAGATTTACTAGGTTTCGAGACTTGTGGCTGCGAGCGAAGACGAGACAAACTAGACAACTTAACAATAAAAAGAAAATGACAGACAAAGACTATAAATTCTGGACAAAGTTTCGAGGTAATACATCGACTCGCATAACATACGAAGAGCTTAAACGTATAGCACAAATGCACTCCGAGTACTATAAGCACACCTTTTTTATACCGTGTAGTTGTAACAAAAAGAAAATACAACGCTTTATAGACGACTTAAACAAAGTATATGAATCTAGAGAAAACGCATAAATACGAAGAGGCTGTAATAGCTTTTTTAAATATAGACGGCTGGTCTCTTACGCACACTGGCGACACTATGTTACCTTACGACGCTATAGGTTATACGCCTAAAGGCAAGAAGTGCGTTATAGAGATGAAGTTTAGAAACAAATACTACGACACAAAGGTTATAGAAAAATACAAATATGACAAATTAATGGAGCTAGAAGACGCAGTAAAACTATACTATGTCTTTGATCCTAAAGGAAACTACTTGTTTTGGCTAGACAGTATTGAAAACCTAGAGCAAAGCACACTTAAAATGCCAGCTACGACATACTGGGACAGTAGCAAAAAAGAGACTAAAGTTTACCTATTACCAGAAAGTAAGGCTAGTATTTCTTATATGTACCCAGAAGATTTTTAACAATTTTTGTTATTTCTTAACATAGTTTTTGTAGCTTTACGCTATGAATAATAAAGACAACAATGTTTTAGACGTAGAAGAGTTTAAATTCTACGCAGATTTTGAAACAGCCAGTTACATTATACAAGACTGGTACTCGCAGAAACCTACTAAGGATATGCAGAGACTTTACAACGCTTTCACTAATATAAGCGTATACGTTACACAAATGCAGCAACGCCAGAGGGTCTACGACGAGCAATTAAGCAAGTTTAGGTCAGCAAAGCTGCAAGCTGTAGAACGTGCAAGAATAGCAGAAGACAAACTAAATAATATAGAAAATGGCTAAATATGAAGTAGAGTACTGGCAGTACACCTGGCGTTACGATATGTACGATATTAAGTACATCGACGTAATTGCAGACAACGAAGAAGAGGCTATAAAGAAAGCAAGAGACTTAACTAAATTTTCAAAAAAACATTCAATATACCAGAAATATGAAGACAGTTAAATTACTAGACGGTAACCACTGGGACAAAGAAAAACTACTAGATAAAATGGTAGACGATAATTTCTACTATGGCGAGCTCAACAAACTAGCTTTAAGCAGCTCTAGTTTAAAATTATTACTAGACAGCCCAAAGTCGTACTACTACATTAATAAGTACGGCAATCAACAAACGCAAGCGTTACGCTCTGGCTGGCTTTTACATACTGCAGTCTTAGAGCCAGAAAAATACGACAAGCTAAAGTTTATACCAGTCAAAAGTAAAAACACTAAGGCGTACAAACTAGCAGTAGAAGAGTACGGACAAGTATTTACGCAGACAGAAAAAGACGAAACCGAGCGACTTGTTGACGCACTACTAAAAAACCCACAAGCTATAAGCCTATTAAGCGACTCGCAGACAGAAGTAGCTGGCATACACGAGGACATCTTTGGTATGCCGTTTAGAGGCAAAGCAGACATACTTAAAAACAAAGGTGGCATAGTAGACTTAAAAACTACTGTAGACGTGCAAAACTTTGACAAGAGTGCATACCGTTTTCGTTATTATTTACAAGTATATCTGTACTGTCAAATCTTTGACTGTGACTACAAAGACTTTACGTTTCTGTGTATATCTAAAAACACACTAGACGTAGGTGTATGGAATGTAAGCAAAGACTTTTACGAGTATGGCAAAAAAGAAGTCGAGCGAGCTATAAAACTATACAAGACATTTTTTGTAGAAGACTTTGACCTTAACGACTACACAATTACTGGCACAATATGATCTACTTTATGGACTTAGAGGGTTTACTGGTTTGTCTAGCTGTAGCCGTAGTTTTTTCGATTATTAGCTATTTAAAAGGTTATGAAGACGGACAAAAGGGCGAATAGCTGGACTTGTTTAGACAACTCGTTTTGCTACGCTAAATGTAGTGAACAGTGCGAGACTTGCAAGAAATTTGACGAAAGGGTAAAAAACAATACACAATGAAACCTAAAAAATATACTATGCTACAGAGAATAGAACGACTAGAGCGTACTGTAGCGAAACTATACATACTAATTGAAAAACTATATAATGACAACCCACAAGAGAATAGGAGACCTAGTAATTAATTTGACTGGTATTAATATATACCAGAAACGTAAGACACAAGAAATAGTAGACGCTCGCTGTTTATTTGACTATATAATGCGTGAGAAGTGCAAGTCTACACTATCTAAAATTGTAGATCATTACAGAAAGCAAGGGCTCTATAGACACCACGCTACTATAATACACAGCTCTAAGCTATGGCAAGACGTTTGCAGACGTAAGCCAGAATATAGACGACACTTCGCTACTATTATAGGCACAGAATTAAGCAAGGCACAATACCAAAACGCTTACGAGCTAGTAGATAAACTAAAGACTAAAAAGCAGCTTTCTAAGTTTCGCTTTATTATGCAAGAAATTATAGAGTAGCAAAAACAGTTTTTTTACGTTATATAGATATGCCATACGACAATACAGACCAGAAACAGAAAATGCTAGAAGCTTTAGAGTACAACTTAGGCATAGTATTACATAGCTGCACTAGTGCAAAGGTTTCTCGATCCGTACACTACAAATGGCTTAAAGAAGACCCAGAGTACTTACAAGCTGTACAAGACATACAAGAAAGTGCAATAGACTTTGTAGAGGGCAAACTATATGAGCAAATTAAAAACAATAACATAGCTGCTATAATTTTTTATCTAAAGAGCAAAGCCAAACATAGAGGCTACTACGACAAGCAAGAAATTGCTATGCCAGAGACAAAAAAATTCACGGTTAAAGTTATTGAGTAGTGCACATAGATACAAACGTAGTTTGGTCTCACTTAAAAAAGACCGACAAGAAAATAGTTATAGAGCAAGGTGGTACACGCTCTGGCAAAACATATAACATACTTCTATGGCTTATATTTGACTACGCAGAAAACAATACTGGCAAAACCGTTTCTATTTTTCGAGTGACCTACCCAGCTTTAAGGGCTACGGTTATGCGTGACTTTTTCGACATTCTAAACAAATACGATTTATACGTAGATGCAGATCACAATAAAAGTAATAGCGAGTACAAGCTAAACGGTAACCTATTTGAGTTTATTTCTGTAGACCAGCCTAGCAGACTTAAAGGTAGAAAGCGAGACCTGGCGTTTCTTAACGAGGCAAACGAGTTTAGCTACGAGCAATATAACCAGATTTTATTTCGTACAGCTAGCGACACAAGCCCTACAATAATTTTAGACTACAACCCTAGTGACGAGTATAGCTGGATATACAGCAAAGTAAAGACTAGAAAAGACGCAGACTTTCACATTACTACCTATAGAAACAATCCGTTTTTAGAGTCAGAGCTAGTAGCAGAAATAGAACGCCTTAGAGAAACAGACGAAGACTACTGGCGTATATATGGTCTAGGTCAAGTAGGTAGAAACAGAGCAACTATATTTAATTTCACAGAAGTTACAGAAATACCACTAGACGCAAAGCTAGTAGCTGCTGGTCTAGATTTTGGCTATGTTAACGATCCGAGCTGCTGTGTAATTACTTACAAGTCTGGCGACAATCTGTACATTAAAGAGCTGTTTTACGAGTATGCTATGACAAACGAAGACATACACAATAAACTCCTGGACATAGGCTTTGACCCTAGAGACGAAATTTTTGCCGACAGTGCAGAGCCGAAGAGTATCGACTATATACGCAGAATGGGTCGCTGGAATATAAAACCCAGCCTTAAAGGCAAAGACAGTATTTTGGCTGGAATCGACATACTTAAGAGACATAAGCTACACATAACAAGCGACAGCACAAACACACTAAAAGAGTTTAGAAACTATAAGTGGGTAGAAGACAAAAACGGCGTACTACTTAATAAACCAGTCCCACAAAACGACCACACCGCCGATGCGGTTCGCTATAGTATATTCACTAAACTAAGTAGACCTAACTTTGGTAGATACGCTATACGTTAAATTAAATTAAATTAAAGCAATATGAAATACGACAAAAAAAAGAAAAAAGACCTAAAAGTAGGCAAAGAATTATATAAAATATATGCAGAAGACATACCAGAAGAGTCTCGTTTCGGTGCTGTTTATTTAGCAGAAGGCTTATACATACACGCAGACGGTACAATAAACGAGCACCCATTTTAAACAAATTTTGTAGTTATTAACATTTTTACTATATTGCAGACATAAACAATAAAAATGAGACTATATAAAAAACCAGACTCCAATACGTGGGTCGACAAAAAAGAGTACTTTGACTTTCTGTTTAGTAAAGACTATATGCTAGACAACGGTGCTCTAAAAGACTACTTTAAAGAATTAGAGTAGAGTAGATTTTTTCATTATGGTTATTATAAGACCACTCTAGAAATAGGGTGGTTTTTTTATTAGTTAAATTTTAGAAACTTACGTTATATATAAAACGTACATTATGAAACTAGATTTGCTAGTGCCCACGTCTTTACACGATATACCACTCAAACACTACCAGAAGTTTATTAAGACTTTTGAAAATGCAGACGACTACACAGAAGACTACGCAGCCTTAAAAATGCTAGAAATATTTTGTGGAGTGCCTTACAGTGAGGCTATAAAGTTTAAAGTAGGCGACATAAACAGAGTCGTAAGTAAAATAAACGAGGCTCTAGCAGAAAAACCTAGTCTTATAAATAGATTTAAACTAGGATCAACAGAGTTTGGTTTTGTACCAGAGCTTAACGACCTTACGTTTGGCGAGTTTGTAGACATAGAGAATAATATAACAGACTGGGACAATATGCATAAAGCTATGGCAGTCTTATACAGACCTATAGTAAAGAAGTATAAAAAGAAATACGAAATAGAAGAGTATAGAGGCGACAACTGGTACGACGCTATGCTCGATATGCCAGCTAGTGTAGCCGTTTCTGCTATTGTTTTTTTTTACAATTTAGAGACCGACTTGCTGAATCTTACTCTGGACTCTGGACAAGTGCCGAGCCTACAGACGGAGGCTTCGATGCAAACACAAACTTTAACAAAAAGTGGGGGTGGTACACATCGATACACAAACTAGCAAAAGGCAACGTATTAAACCTGGACAAAGTGACAAAGCAAAACCTACACTACTGTTTAACATTTTTAATGTACGAAAAAGAAAAAGACGAAGTAGAGACATTACACTACAAAAATAAATTTAACAAATGAGCAATATAGGTGCAAGAGCTTTTTATCTAGTATTAGACAAAATTAAAAACACACTACTAGACGACCCAGACATCAATACGGTAACCTACGGCGATCTAAGCGAAGTAGACTTGTCTAAGCAAACCATATTTCCTTTAGCACACATTTTAATCAATGGAGCTACGCTCACGGATCAAACAGTAGATATGGACTTTACGGTGTTATGTATGGACAGTGTAGACATATATAAAAGCGAAGTAACAGACATATTCGAGAAAAACGACAGCGAGCACCAGATACTTAATACTATGCTAGCAGTAGGTAACAGAATGACCCAGAAGTTTATGAATGGTACTATACATCAAGACGGTTTTCAAATGGACGGCGACGTTACTTGCGAAGTCTTTTTTGACCGTTTCGAGGGTCAACTTGCTGGCTGGGCTTTTACGTTTACAGTGAGCGTACATAATGATATTTACAAATGCTAAATAATATAATTAAAGAGCTAGAAAACTACGGACATAAAGTAGTAGAAAAAGCTCAAAGAAACTTAACGACAAAAGACAAAGACAATACTGGCAAGCTGTCTAATAGCCTACACTATAAAGTAACACAGCAGAAGACAGACCAACCCAGAATAGTTTTCTACGGCGAAGACTATGGTAAGTTTGTAGACTTAGGGGTGCAAGGTAACGACCCACAAGCTATGCCTAAAGGCTCAAAGGTTAGATACAACAAAGCACCTAATAGTCCTTACCAGTTTGGCAGTGGACGTGGCAAAAAAGGTTTGCGTAAAAGTATTAATGAATGGGTACTACAAAGAGGTACGTTTGAAGTAAGAGACGACAAAGGTAGGTTTATACCTAGAAAGTCTTTAGTGTATTTAATATCTAGGTCAATATGGTATACTGGTATAAAAGCCAGTTACTTTTTTAGAGACGCACAAGTAGCTTACAAAAACCCTACTTACAAGAAACTAGGCGAGGCTTTTACTAAAGACGGTACAGACATAATTTCTCACGATCTAAAAGCCGTACCAAACATAACTATTAAAAATGGCAGATAAAAGATATTTACGTAGCCCTATTACTATAATAGCTAGCCGAAGTGGTGCTCTTAGTGCAGTGGGCGTATTAAACATTGAGGGTACAGATAGGTACACACTCACTATAAACCTAGACAGCAATAACGACGGCTTTTTTGAAATTAGCGAGCTGTGTAGAGACTACCTTACACCAGCGTTTTCTGGTGCATACTCTAGCTACTCAATAGACGTAGACTTTACGGTCACTTACTATAGTGCTGTAGACGGTGGAGGCTCAACAGTAGGGTCTGCAGTTACAACAAGTTTTTATGGAGTAGACGGTTATACGTATTACGAAGAGGGATCTAACGTAGTAGTCACTGGTACACCAAAGGCTCAAAGTAATTTACAAGTTTACTTGCCAGACAATACTGCTGGCAAAATACCTACATTCTCTAGTACTGGTTTCTCTTACAATACAGTCACAGCGACACAGCAAACTAAAACAATAGGCAGCGACGTATTTACTATAAACCGTTTTTGCGTACCAAAGTACACTGCTTTTAAAGTCACGTTTGTAAACAAGTTTGGAGCTTTCCAGGATATGTGGTTTACTATGAAACGTACAGACACAATGAATGTAACCAAAGAAGACTACAAGGCAAACCAGTTAAGCTCTACTGGGGTTTATACAGTTTCTAAGCACGCAAGACAAACATACAACAGTATGGCAAAAGAAAGTTTTGTACTAAACACCGACTATATAAAAGAAGACCTTAACAGCGTTGTAGAGCAGCTACTACAGACAGAGCAGTGCTGGATATTAGAAAACAGCCAGACATTACCAGTGATCCCTAAAACGTCAAGTCTACAATTTAAAACAAGCCTTAACGACCAGCTTATACAATACGGTGTAGAGTTTGACTATGCGTTTGACAAAATAAACAATATAAGATAGTGCAGACCTTAGAGTTATTTATTGACGGCACGCAAGCCGAAATGTTTAAAGACGAGAGCGTACAGCTTACACAGACTATACAAAACGTCAAAGACATAGGCTCGATATTTACAGACTTTAGCCGTAGCTTTAACTTGCCAGCTAGCAAACATAATAACAAGCTCTTTAAGCACTACTACGACATTAATTTAACAAACACAGTTAACACACCTACGTTTTTAGCAAACGACACTTTGCCAGCAGAAATAAAGCTAAACAATAGACTATTTAAAAAAGGCTTTATAGCACTAGACGGCGTTTCTATGAAAGAAAATAAACCGTATGCTTACAAGGTTACTTTTTTTGGCGAGACAATTAAAATAAAAAACGCTCTAAAGGCAAAGACATTACAAGACATATTTCAAAGTATTACTACTTACGATCACGAGTATAGTGTTTCGAATGTAGTGCAAGGTCTAAAGGCAACCATCGCGTTAGGAGCAATACGCTACCCTTTAATTGTAAACGGTGCAGACGCAGAAACCTTTGGTAGTAACAGACTTTTTTACAATGGCACTAGCCATAACTCTGGCGACAATAATTTACATTACGACACAAGTGGTAGTGGTAGTGGGTCGCACAATCACGGAGTTAAAAAGTCAATGCTTAAACCAGCTCTTAAAGTCTCAAAAATTATAGAGGCTATAGAAAGTCAAGTAGACTTAGAGTTTTCTAAAACTGCTAGCGACGACTTTTTTAACACTAGCGTAAATGACATATACGACAACCTTTACTTATGGCTATCTAGAACTAAAGGAAATATAGGTTTAAATGTCACTGGTACTGCAGAGGTCAATATGCCAATAACAGACGTAGACTTTACAAACGCAAACCCAAACGAGTGGAATCCAGAAAGCACTGGGTCATCTAGTCTATACCCACCTTACTCTAGAGTAGAAAATGGTATATGGACTTTTAGGTCTACAAAAATAAGTACACGGAATGATACTGGTTTTTCGTATGCTATTTCGTTTTCAATTACAAGTAGCTCTACATATAGTATTTTTATAGAAGAAGTAAGCAGTACGCCAGTAGTCGTACAAAGTAAAACAAATGTAACTGGCACAAACGGTATTGGTGCTGGCTGGTTTTCTGGCACTACTTCAAATGGGCAGTTAGTTAAATTACGCTGCAGAGTTACTAGTGAAGACCCTAGCATAACTTTTATACCCACTATTACATATGCTCAAAGAGACTATAGTCAATTTCCGTATCCACTGGAGCAAGTTACTACGGTTACTGGTACAGACATAGAGCCAAATGGAGCTGTAAGCAATATAGTAATATCGGATCAAATACCAGACTTAAAAGTAGTAGACTTTCTAACTGGTCTTTTTAAAATGTTCAACCTCACAGCCTATGTACAAGACGACGGCAAAATTAAAGTACAAACGCTAGACGAATTTTATGAAACTTCTACAGAGTACGACATAACAGAGTTTGTAGACTCAAAAGAAAGCAGTGTAGACTTTGCAATACCATATCAAGAAATAGCGTATAGGTTTCCAGACCCAAAAACATTTCTAGCAATTAATCACAAAGAAATTTTTAACTACCAGTTTGGCAATCAAGAAAACACTACTGCTGTAAGTCAAGACGTGCAAACCACAAACAGAGGCAATAAGTATGTAGTCGACGTACCGTTTGGCAAAATGCTATACGAGCGACTTAATGACATTGACGGTGGATCACAAACGCCGTTTCAATATGGCTACTGTACAGACAAAGATCAAAACCCTACAAACATAGAGCCTCTAATTTTTATTAATGAGAATGTATATGTACATACAGACAGACTTAGTTTTCAAGACGGATTAAGCAACGGCACTGCGGCTGGTCTCTTAACATACAACAGACCTTGTAACGTATTACCTGGCAATACTAAATACAGTATAAACTTTGGCGAAGAAATAGACGAGTTTTCTGGCGAGGCTGTAGAGAATAGTTTGTTTTACACTTACTATAGAAACTATATTGTAGACACTTTTAACGAGCGTAGAAGAATTACCAAACTTACAGCATACTTGCCTCTAAAGGTTTTGCTTAATTACACACTAGCAGACACTTTTATAGTAAACGGCAAGAGATATAAAATAAACAGCATCACTACAGACTTTATGACTGGCAAAAGTGAACTAGAACTATTAAACGAAGTATAAATGTTAAACGTAATTATAGACTTACTAAAAAACGCAAACGGAGAAACGGAGAACATACGTATAGCACAAGGTAAGCACAAACTACCTACGACTATAAAAGACACTCTTAAA
>Ga0209037_1000431_pt1 | contig 12866 bp, 15 predicted proteins | sample SaaInl25SG_5_DNA_FD_188225 | JGI IMG/M metagenome (GOLD analysis project Ga0209037, IMG submission 188225) | Marine microbial communities from expanding oxygen minimum zones in the Saanich Inlet - ESP_125SG_5_DNA (SPAdes) (version 2) | ecosystem: Environmental > Aquatic > Marine > Intertidal...
CCGGCCACGATCTGGTGCTCAATATGAAGTGCGATATGTTCAACCAACCCTAGCGCTGGTTTGAACGGCACATAACTTAATCCGTCTGCCATGACTACTTACTCGACACTGATCCTTCAGTACGAGCTTTAGTATGAACCCCTCTTCAGAAAACGCAATACTTCGCAATCGTCTAGGGTTTTAATCGAATCTCAGCGGTATTTTCGGCAGTTAAGGTCAAAAGTACAGGACCGCCCATCCAGTCTCCCTCACTGCCGTTGGCGTCTCCGACGGTGAGTCGAGCAGCAATTTCCACCGCGAGTCCTTGATGCAATCGTCCACCCATCAAAGCGTCTTCATTCGATAAGCGGACCGTCATCGGTAAGTCCGTCACCGACAAACGGCGCGCCACAAGAGGTCTCGGTGAACCGTTAACTTCGCGAGCAAATACAAAGACGGTTGCATCTTTCAAACTCTCGGGAATTGCCTGACTCAATGCAACCGACAAATCAATTGTCGCATCGCCGAGTTGAACTTTTTCGGATAACTGTTGGTTCGCACGCTCAGTCGCGCGAGCAATGCCCACTTCAATGGCTCGCGCTTGCTCAGAACCAGGCGGTAATTGACCAAGCATACGTGTCCAATAATTGACTGACTGCTGATAATCCGAGGCCTCAAATGCAATGATGCCCAGAGAGCCAAGCGCGGTGACTTGGTTTGGATCGAGTTCAAGCGCAAGCTGAAACAAATTCACAATGTCTTGGTCAGCCACTCGGTTTCTCGCTAAGAACTCATCTTGAGCAGCTTGGGCGATCACATAGGCACGCTCATCTTCCGGAAGGGCATTGAGTGCCTCTGTCGACAAGGACATTTCATAAGCACCTAAGTACCAATACATATAGGCTGAACCGCCAGCTGTCATCAGCGTTAGCAGACATGCGATCAGAAGACCTTGTCGACCAAAACCACGCAAAGCCCAGAGCAATCCTGCCAAGACGGTTGCCGCGAGCAATCCCATCCAAATCATGCGTTAGATTCTCCCCGCTCCAATGCTTGTTTTGACCGTCGAATACGAAGTGCCACCACAATCCCACCAATCACCAAAAGACCAGCCGGGCCAAACCATAAAATTAACGTTTGCCGATCCAAGGGTGGGCTGTAGAGCACATACCGGCCGTATCGAGCGACCATAAATTCCTTAATTTCTTCGTCAGTCGCGCCTTCTTTAATCAAGCGATAGACCTCAGCTCGCAAATCACCAGAGATTTCCGCGTCTGAATCCCCAATGGCTTGGTTCTGGCATTTAGGACAACGGAGCTCAAAGCCCAATTGACGGAAACGCTCTTCTTGCTCAGGTGAATCGAATTGATAAGTTTCGATGGCCCCATGGGTCACCATCGCAACACTCATCAACCAAGCGATGAGCCCGGCCTTCAACACGGATTTCATCATTGAACAGTCTCAAGTAGCGGTTGAATCTGACGCTCGAAAACACGCTGGTTGACCTCACCTTGGATTCGCGCCTGGATCACACCACGGCCGTCAACAAGGAAGGTCTCAGGAGCTCCTGCGACGCCCAAATCGAGCCCCAAACGACCGGTTGGGTCGAAGATCTGCACAGCGTAAGGATCACCGAGCTTTTGTAGCCAATTTTTAGCAGCGGTCTCGGTGTCTTTGTAATTCAAACCAACCACAGGCATCCGTTGGGAAAGTTGCGTCAGGTAGGGGTGTTCCACCTGACAAGTGATGCACCAACTCGCCCAGACATTCAAGAGAAATGGCTGCTGCGGGAGTTGCTCTCGCGATAGCGGTTGACCAGTGTTCAAATCGGTCAGCTGAAACTCCGGAACTGGCTGACCAATCAAGGCCGATGGTTGCTCATTAGGATCCAAGGTGAGCCCTTTAAAAAAGAAGCCGACCAAAACCGCAAAGACAGCCAAGGGCAGCCACACCATGATCCGACTCATGCTGTAGCCCCTTCATCAGTCCGCGCTTCCTTCTCTTCTCGAACACGTTGGCGGTACCGCTTATCGGTGATGGAGACAAAACCTCCCAAGCCCATCAAAAAGGCACCAGCCCAGATCCAATCAACAAATGGTTTCACAGACAATCGCACAGCCCAATCGCCACCATCCAGGGGTTCGCCCATCGCGATATACAGATCTCTGGTGACGCCAGAGTCAATGGCTGCTTCAGTCATCACCATGCCTGAAGCGTTGTAGCGTCGTTTCTGAGGTGTCACCGTCTTATAAAGGGCATCGCCCTGATAGATCTCAAATGTGGCTTGATCAGCAACATAGTTCGGACCATTGACCACCGTCAAATTCGTCAGCCGAACGTCATAAGAGCCAAGATTCTGAGAATCACCAACACCCATCCGAAGATCTCGGTGTTCTGTGTGATTTTCCACCATCACTACCCCAAAAATCATGACTGCCAGCCCAAAGTGTGCAAGCCACATTCCAATCATGCCTCGTTCGACGCGCGCGAGAGTCGTACCGACTCCCCCATAGAGGCCGACTTTTTTGACAACATCGACGACCGTAGCGATCGCAACCCACAAGGCGAGAGCGACCCCGATCGCAGTCCCAATGGAATATTGACCGTCCAACATACTGGGCCAGGCGAGGCCAACCACAACACTCACAATTAAGGTCACGATCAGCGGCCGAAAGAGTCTTGGATCCTCCGATTGGCGCCATTTTGCCAGCGGGCCAAAGGCCATGCCACTGACTAAGATGGCGGTCAATGGAACAAAGACAGCATTAAAGAACGGAGGTCCCACGGAGACTTTTCCACCACCGACGGCATCAACCAGCAATGGGTAGAGTGTTCCTAACAACACGCTGACTGCCATGACTGTCAGAATCAGGTTATTGAACAACAGGAATGATTCGCGCGAAATCCAAGCAAATTCACCTGGCTCAGAGACCTTCGACGCCCGGATAGCGTAGAGAGTCAAAGACCCACCGATCACAACAATCAGGAATCCTAAGATGAATACCCCTCGTTCAGGATCATTAGCAAACGCATGAACCGACGTGAGCACACCTGAACGCACCAGGAATGTTCCCAATAGGGATAACGAGAATGCAGCAATGGCCAGCAGCAACGTCCAACTTCTGAAGAGGCCTCGCTTCTCAGTCACTGCCAATGAGTGCATGAGTGCAGTCGCCACTAACCAAGGAATTAATGATGCATTTTCAACGGGATCCCAGAACCACCAGCCACCCCAGCCAAGTTCGTAGTAGGCCCACCAACTCCCGAGCGCAATCCCAAGCGTGAGGAAGGCCCAAGCGATGGTTGTCCAAGGCCTAGACCATCGTGCCCAAGTGGCATCGAGCTTTCCGGAAATCAGTGACGCCATGGCAAACGCGAAGGCCACGGATAACCCCACGTAGCCCATGTAGAGCATCGGTGGGTGGAAGATCAGACCCGGATCCTGAAGTAACGGATTTAAATCGGCTCCATTGGCCGGTGAAAACGGCAAAATGCGAACAAATGGGTTACTGGTGAACAACATGAAGGCCAGAAAACCAACACTGATCATCCCCATGACTGATAGGACAAGCGCCGACATATGATCGGGAATTCCGCGACTGAATAAGGCCACCGCGACGCCCCAGAATGCCAGAATCAGGGCCCAAAGAAGTAAAGATCCCTCATGCGCACCCCAGACTGCACTCATTCGAAAATACCAAGGCAAGTCCAAATTTGAGTTATCAGCGACATATTTGACACTGAAATCGTGCGCTAAAAAGCCGTACATCAAGACCCCAAAGGACACCGCTAATGCCAGTCCTTGTAGGAGGGCTAAGGGTTTGGCGGTTGCGCAAAAACCTTGCTGATTACTCAGATAGCCATACAAAGGGAAGACCGCGAGGCAGATCGCAATCGCGAACGCGAGCACAAGGGCAAAATGCCCAATTTCTGGAATCATTGCTGCTGCCCTCCTTTCATCTGATCAAGTTTTCCCGATTGACGGAGCGCTTCAGTGACCTCCGGTGGCATGTAGTTCTCATCGTGCTTTGCCAGTACTTCACTGGCGACAAATTGGCCTTGATTGATTCGACCCTGCACTACAACCCCTTGGCCCTCTCGAAAGAGATCAGGAAGAATTCCTTCATAGGTCACACGCACCTGATGGTCAAAATCCGTCACATCAAAAGCGACTTTCAGACTTTGTGGATCACGGTCAACAGTCCCATCAGCCACCATCCCTCCAACACGAATCAGTTGCGCTGACGGCGCTTGGCCAGTCGCAATCTGGGTCGGTGTAAAAAACAGGTTAATGTTTTGGCTCAGTGCATACATCACCAAGCCGACGGCCACGCCCAACCCAGACACCAAGCCCAAAATAATCAACATGCGTTGTTTGCGTTTAGGATTCATGTGTTTCCTCACGTTCGAGTTGTCGCTTGACCAAGCGAATCGCTTGCCGATGCTGCCGCAGATTCACCCAAGTCAGACCACCAAGAATCAATAGGCCTAAGATATAAACAGGCCAGACATAGGCACCATGGGGTGCCATTGCTAAAAAAGCCATCAAAGATTCGAACTGGAACTCAAGCACGACCGACCAACTCCTTGACCCATGAGGCACGACGTTCGCGCCCAATGACGATCGCACGCATTGATCCCAAGACCAGATAAGCCGCAGCAATGTAATAGCCTAAAATATTCACTAATAACGGCATCCACATTGAGGCTGGCATCGTCGGTTTTTCAGTCAACTTCAAACTTGCTGGCTGGTGCAGCGTATTCCACCACTCCACCGAATATTTGATGATTGGTAGATTCACCACACCGACCAACACCAAGATGCCACAGGCTTTTCCTGCTTGATCTGGGTCTTGAATGGCTGCTCGCAATCCAATCAATCCGAGATAGAGAAAACCAAGAATGAGCATTGATGTCAGCCGCGCATCCCAGACCCAGTAAGTACCCCAGGTCGGCTTACCCCAAACCGCACCGCTCACCAAGGATAGAACCGTAAAGGCCAATCCTGTCACTGCGATTGCTTGCATGGCGACATCAGCTAACTTCATTTTCCAGACAAATAAAACCACCGCGCAGACAGCCATCGCGGCATACATCGCTTGAGCCAAGAACGCGACTGGAACATGGAGATAAATGATGCGGTAACTATTACCCTGCTGGTAATCAACAGGCGCGAACCCGAGACCCCAAAGGGAACCAACCACTAAGAGAATCAGCGCGAGCCAACCGCAAACCAGTTGCCAACGACCGGCGCGCTCGTAGAACCATCGCGGGGAACCCCACTGATGAAACCAACGCCAACTCATTAGTTAGAACCTCCTATATTCAATCGAATCGCCGCAGACACCGCGATCGGGACCAGTGTCGCCGCAACGAGACTGAATGCTCCCAGCAATGCCATTAAAGGCAGGATTTCAGAACCATCCGTGGCCCGGATTAACACCCCAGCAGCCAAGATCACCACCGGGACAAACAGTGGCATCATGACCAATACGCCAAGGATACCAGATCGTGATGATCCAAGGGTAAGGGCTGCGCCCAATCCAGAAAAACAAGTCAAGGCTGGGGTAGCGACCACCAGCGTCATTAATAACGCAATTAAGACATCAGTTGGCACTGACAGCATCAATCCAGCAATGGGTGTGATACAGATCAGCGGAACCACATGGAACAACCAATGCACAATTAATTTTAAACCGACGAGCCAAGCCAAGGGCCGGTCCAAAAATAACCACTGTTCGAGAACACCGTCGGAGAAATCTGACTGAAACAAATGCTCAGTGTTCAGTAAAAGCGCCAAAAGGGTCGCAACCCAGATCATGGCAGAACCAATGTCAGCGAGTAGCACGGAATCTGGCGAGAGCGCCAAAGGCACCATCGAAATCACCAGCATCAAAAACCACATGGGTTTGAAGATGTCGCCCGGACGCGCAGCAGCCAGCTTCAACTCTCGCGCGAGCATGCGTTTTTCAATCGACACGGCCAAGCTCCAAAGTCTCAAAGTTGAGCGATTGTGGTAGTTGGTGTGTGGTGAAAAGGCAGAGGCCACCTTGCGCGACATGCGCATTAATTTTCCGATCCAAAGTTTCAACCATTGTCACATCCAAGGCCGTGTAGGGTTCGTCGAGGATCCAGATGGGAGCCTCTGAGCACCAGAGTCTGGCAAGTGCACATCGGCGCCCCTGGCCTTGCGACAACTCTTTAACGAGTGAGTCGTGATAACCACGTAATCCCACATCGATTAAAGCTTGTTTCACGACGGGCTCATCAAATCCGGTCAGAAACTTGAGATTATCGATGACCGTCAAGTCCCGCGAAACTTGGGGTTTGTGTCCAATGTAGAGCACTTGATGACGCCGTTCGCTTAGTGGTTCTTGGTCGATCGTAATTACACCATCTTGAACCTCGAAAAGGCCGGCAATCATTCTGAGAAGCGTTGTCTTTCCCGCACCGTTTGGTCCCGCCACACGCAAGATGTCACCAGACCTCAATGCAAACGACAAATTATGGAATAGCAAGCGATCATCACGCTCACAACTGACTTGTGAAATATTCAACGATACGGGTTCGAAAATCATGGCGAGAGTTTACCGGAAACTGAGTGTGGGACTAGGGGTTGACTCGTGTTAGTCTCCGAACGGCCTGTTCGTCAAGCACAACTCGCGTCCCGGTAGCTCAGTAGGATAGAGCGGCCGCCTCCTAAGCGGCAGGTCACAGGTTCGATTCCTGTTCGGGACACCATCACAGTCTTCGCAGACTGCATCAACCTTGCCTGCAATCGACTCAAAACAAGCCTCCCGAAAACCCGGAGCGATCCACAGTAACAGGTTAAGGGCAGTGGATGCGCTCAGGAATGTGACTACTCAGTTAGATGGTTGAACCAGTCATAACGTTGGCCAAAACCATGTGGGTGGATATCAGCAAAAGACAGTGAAGCAAGCAATACGCTCGCTACCTCAAAAAGCTCTGAAAGAATTCATGCGTTCTTTTAAGTGAGTCAGATCCGGGAGAACTTGGGTCAGTATAAAGACTCCATCTATCCCATCTGTGGCCAACGTTTTCATACATATGAACCCTAAAATCATTGCTTGTCTTTTTAATGTATTTGAACGCCAGGTCGACGTACCGCATTTTTTGGATTCTGTCGTTGTCACCGTGCAGAGCAAGGAATGGTGAACAATCTTTGTCAAAATACTGGGCGGGATATTGCTTAGGCCCAAAATTTGTAAATTTATTACGACTACCGGGAAAGCTCCAAACACCGTAATGGGCTGAACCGGCGGACACTAAGTCTTTACAAGCCAAGAAAGCTGAATAAAAACCTCCTGCCGAAAAACCCACCGTGAAAAGATTATCGCTATCCACTTTAGGATTTGTTTTGATGAAGTTAACGAACTCAACTAGAGCTTTTTCAATGTCTTTCCGCTTTTCTTTGAATCCGGTAAATCGGTTTTCTTTATCAATACCAAAAGTACTGTAGTAGTTGGGATGCGCTACTCCATACCCTAGGTCTTTGTAGCGTTGTATATGATCAAATGTCGATTCATAGCCACCTGACGTATGCAATAGAATCACTGTCGGAAATGGGCCTTCTCCGTCTGGAAATTCTAGCCGATGCTCTAGAAGATCGGCTCTAGCCTCGCCTGACAAGACGATGAGTATCGGAAATAACGTAAAGAACGTTCTCATTTCATTGATCCTCGTTAGGTCTATGGATAGCAATCTATCTAATCTCTTGACTCAGCATCTAAGGCGTTTCAGATAGTCTACTGAATAATCACAGTTCTATTGTATTGCCGAATAGAAACATCGTCCGTTCACAAAATTCCAATCTCCTAAGCCAGTCCCGTTCATCTGTATTTGTCGATCAAGAGAGAGAGTCAGGTAGTTATGAGTCACTGCATCAAGATCGGTGACTCTATTTAACATACGCGTTGTATTCGGATGATCTGGAAATCTAGCCATATAAGGTGCTATCCATCCAAAAGTTGAGCCTGTACCAATATCCTGTCGTTTAAAATCTTTTGAAGGGCCCGGAGATTTGTTTGTTGATGCATACCTCAAAACCAGATCCGGATTTTCTATCGCATCAATGAAAAACTTCACAGCTAAATGGATCGTCTTCGTTTCGGTGGGAGCGGTATCCCAAAGATCAATACCCTGAACTTTCGCTTTTTCAGCCAATGCAGATAACGCCGTAATGGTGCGTCCATGATAAAAGAGTGCTCTAGCTCCCCTTCGAGTCTCAATGGGTAAACTGCCATCACCTCGCATCGACTCAAGCGTTATGAACCACTGGTTAATTCCCACGTTAAACCGTTCACTGTCACCAATGAAGGCTCCGAGCGACATTTGAGCATTAGATGACTGAACAGCATGATTATGCGCGGCTCGACGAGCAGTCGTTCCAGCACGACCACCTTCATACGACCCTTCATTTCGCATGCCATGCTCGAAATTATCTGCAATTTTCGTTACCCATGGGATGAGAACTCTCCGCTCGCCTTCAGGCATCGGAGAAAACTCCTCAGCGACACCTAATGCGGCGAGCATAGGCGACAACAAACGCATATTAATCGTTAGCGTGTCATTCCACTTACCGCCATCCGTAGATCTTGGTTTATCAAGTTTTGATTCTCTAGCCCATTTAACCGACGAAATTTGAATTGTTCTGCAACTGACCTGGGATCCGGCAAGACAGCGCTCAGACAAGCGCTTAAATTGATCCGCGACCGTGTTAAAACGCTCGTCTAACCCATAATCTTCAGGTGCTGAAACATCAGCCAACACGGTTACTGTGAGATCAATGTCCGTTGCAGCACAAATGTTTTTTCCGTCGATCTCAGCTCTCCTTGACACAGCATCGACTGATACTTTTCCCGGCAGGGGCAAAGTCGTGACCAGAGGTTTATCAATTGTGGTTGGTGCACTGACCTTGAGGAATTCCGTGAATTCAGTCTCAGCCATTCCGTTTGGATTTGGCATTGTGGTTTGGCATCCACTGACAGTGACTCCCCCAAAAACCGCTATCACGAAGTAATACAGGCCACGTTTGAGATCGGTGTTAGGGGCATCAATTTGTGCACTCATTGATTGGACCTACAATACTGACGGACAAGGCATTTGACGGTAACTCAATGTATTACCTATGAGAATGTTGCATCTATGGTGTCCCGAACAGAACGTGATGCCTTCATACGGAACGAAACACTCAATGGCTACCTTCATTTGCTAGTGTTTACTGGGTGTGGGTTCAGAGTCAATACCAAGGGTTTCACCCAATCATCTCACCAAGAGAATGACCAGACCCGGGCCTTAGCTTGACATTGATCAGGAATTCAAACGGTGTCAGTGGTCAGAACGATTCATCCTCATCGACAATCCGTACATAGCTACTTAGGCTTTTTTTTACAATCAGGAGGCAGATCTGATGGATCAAACAAACGTCATCACATGGATTGGATTAGTCATCGGAATGATCGGAGCCATCTCACCCGCCATATTTGGCTTACTCGCCATTTTTTGACTGCGCGCTTTCAGGACACTTTCAACGGCGACTCCAATAACCAGTTGATTGATCTCCCCCACTGACGCGGATCTGTGACGATCAGCTGGCACCAAAAACACAAATGCCCCGATCAACGGGGCATTTGCAGGCTTGCATTCTCGATTCAGTTAGAACCGGACGCCTAATAACAATCGAGCGATCAACCCTTTGCGGCCGACTTCATGACTCGATAACGTTTTTTTCCAACGTTTTTCGTTGATTTCTTGCTTGGCAATGCGCTCTAGTGAGCTCATCACACCTCGACCGACACCTACTGGAATCATGTTTTACCTCCATTTGCTCGGTATATGGAGATACTATAGACGCAATAAATGCACAGCGCAACTTTTGCACCACAAATTTTTGATTGTTTTTCAATTAGATCGCAGAGCTATGCGCATTATTTGCTACATCATACGCATCAAAACATTGCGCAATCATTCGTGTCAGTGGACGCCCATCTCTGCGAATCTCCAAACGGTCGGCACTCAATTCAACCCATTCATGGAAACGCTCTCGTACATCATCAATCAGCTCATGGATTGTCGCCAAAGACTGGTCCGGAAACTCCAGTGCGAGACTTGTCAAATCAAGCGAAAAGTCGCACAACAACATTTCAATTGCACGGGCCCGAAGCGCATCATCCCCTGAGAACACATGACCCCGAGTCGTGGCGAAAACTCCGTTGTCAATGCGCTCATAATAACCACCTATCTTTGGATCGTTTTGTGCATAGCCACCAGAAAATTTCGAAATCGATGAGGCGCCCAGTCCAATCAAGGTTGGCGCACAATCATCCGTATATCCCTGAAAGTTACGCCGCAAGCGTCCGGTATTCGCTGCAATCGCAAGCCCATCCGTTGGCTTTGCAAAATGGTCAATCCCAATCGCCTCATAGCCACCACCATGAAAAATCACTTTAGCCCGCTCAGACATCAAAAATCGAGCTCGAGTCGGAGGAAGTGCCTCTTGTGGAATCATCGTTTGACGTTTTGCCATCCAGGGAACATGTGCATAGCCATACAGTGCGACTCGATCTGGATTCAAGCCCATCAATTGCTCAATGGATCGCTCAAGACTCTCTTCAGTCTGATAGGGTAAACCATACAAAATATCAGCATTCAGACTGGTAACACCGCGTATCCGACACTTTGCAATACAAGCTTCGGTTACCTCGAAAGATTGCTCCCGACCAATCGCCTGTTGGATCTTTGGATCGAAATCCTGAACACCGATAGAAACACGGTTCATTCCATGATTCACCAACACGTCTAAACGTTCACAATCGATTTCGTTCGGATCGATTTCAACAGAAAACTCACGTTCTTTCTGCAGCTCAAAATTTTCACCAATCGCGCTCAATAAAGAATCAAGCTGTTGGGGAACCAAGAGCGTCGGGGTGCCGCCCCCCAAATGAATACGACCGACTTGAACTCCCTCCGGCAGATATTGAGCGACGAGACGTATCTCTTGTTGGAGCGCCGATAGATAGCGTTGTAGCCGACTGTCGTCACCGAGACCTTGTGTCCGACACGCGCAAAACCAGCATAAGCGCCGACAAAATGGGATATGAAAATACAGCGAGATCGATGTCGCAGGATCCAATGCTGATAACCAATCAGACATGACATCTGCTTGCATGGCATTCGAAAAATGTGTGGCCGTGGGATAACTGGTATACCGTGGCACATTGAGATCAAAGAGACCCGAAGATTCCAATCGAGAGAGGTTCATCATCAGTCAAGCATGCAAAATATCTCCTGTCTGCGCATTGAGCTGCATCAAGAGACGATTGATCAGAAACCTTATAGTGCGCATAAATTGCGCCCAATTGTCATGAAACCTTCACGAAATCAGATTGATAACCCCTGATAATACGGGCGCGAATTAAAGGACTCGACGTAATCATATGAAACCAAGCGAATTCAAAGCCTGGAGAAAAGACTGCAAGTTGACTCAGGAGCAGGCAGCCAAAAAACTGGGTTTAAAAAAACGCACGATTCAATACTATGAAAAAGGCAAACGCGACGGGAAAGAATTTAAGATCCCAAAGACCACTGAGCTAGCGTGTTACGCTGTGTCAGTCGGGATTGAACACTACTTCGGACCGGTCTCTCTCAATACCGAAGATTGATCACCTCACAGCCGAATCACATTCACTAATTGCTTCGGCTTCACGCCCAGCCATCGACGAACCAAAGTGCCGACCTCACGCTGAAGTTCGTTTCTCAGCGCATCGTCAGACTGCAGTGTTCGTGAATTCAGTTCAGACAACAACTCTTCCACCGCATATTGAAGATCACTCTGTAAAGATTCGGGATCTATCTCACCGGCTGGGACGCCCACAAATTGGATTTGAGGCTCAGTCACTAATCGGGCCTTTTGATCGAGGACCACAGTCAATGTCATCAAACCACCGTCTGCGAGCGCTCGACGCTCAGTGAGCGCGCGGTGATTCAGCGGGACCAAACTCGACCCCGACAATCCCAAGCGGCCGGTAGCGACCTTTGCAATCATGGTGGCTCCAGACGCGGCTAGGTGCAATACGTCACCATTCACCACTCGAGCAGAGCCAATGCCTAACTCTGATGCTAATTCAGCATGTGCCGCCATATGTCGCTCCTCCCCATGTACCGGAATCACATGCTTGGGTCGCAATGCCCGATACATCCATCGAAGTTCATCTCGACAAGGATGACCTGACACATGAATCGGTGCTTCCTTTTCAGTCACGACATGGACTTTCTTCTGCGATAGCAAATCGTAAAGGCGATCGAGCTTTTTCTCGTTACCAGGAATCACCTTTGATGAGAAAACAACGGTATCGTCAGGTTCAAGCAATAGGTCTTGATGTTCACCTTTTGCCAAGCGCGCCATGGCTGCTCGCGGTTCACCCTGAGACCCCGTCGCTAAAATCAATTGTTCCGACCGCGGCAAATAATCCAGATCTTCGGTTGGAACTAATTCCGGAAAATTTTTCAAATATCCCGTCGATTTCGCGGTTTGTAGATAATTAAACAGGCTCCGCCCTAAGACAGTCACTCGCCGCCCTGTTTCATGTGCGACATCACCAAGACTCGCCAACCGCGCGGTGTTGGATGAAAAACAGGTCACAGCAACCCGATTGGGCTGTTTTGCAATGACTTCGAGTAACGCCTTATGACATTCCGCTTCCGAACCTGACCAGCCTTCCACCGTCGCATTCGTGGAATCGCCAACCACAAATTCGACACCAGATTCGCCAAGCGCAAGGAGCCGCCGATCATCGTAATGATCGCCTTGAAGTGGATGGGGATCGAGCTTCCAGTCTCCTGTATGAAAAACACATCGCCCCGCCGTT
>Ga0209037_1000435_pt1 | contig 12808 bp, 16 predicted proteins | sample SaaInl25SG_5_DNA_FD_188225 | JGI IMG/M metagenome (GOLD analysis project Ga0209037, IMG submission 188225) | Marine microbial communities from expanding oxygen minimum zones in the Saanich Inlet - ESP_125SG_5_DNA (SPAdes) (version 2) | ecosystem: Environmental > Aquatic > Marine > Intertidal...
GTCGCGGTGCTCCTGCTTCATCCGGACATTCTCGAGCATAAAGTATTTCGGCTCGAACTCTTCGACGACCCGCACGAACTCCCAGAACAGTTGACCGCGCTCGTCTTCAAAGCCTCGCTTGTGTCCAGCATGTGAGAACGCCTGACATGGCGAACCGCCCCAGACGATCACGGTGGCGTCTTCCAACCACTCATCGCGGAACATGGCGCGAGTGACTCGACGAACGTCGCCAAGCTGTACCGTGTCCGGCCAATTCTTCTGCGTGATCTCGATCGCCTTCGGGTCGATCTCTGACGCGTAGTAGTGAACGTCGTATCCGTTGGCCTCTGTGAACCCTGCGCGATCCAATGCGACGCGACCGGCTGAGATGCCATCGAATAGGCTGATGATTACAAGTTTCTTTTTCATGGTTCCATATCTCCTAAGTGTTTGGAATCTGTCGAGCTTCCGACTATGCCCCAGATGAGGGTCTAGGGCATTTCACGAGGTAGCTACCCTCGCTCATCAGGCCGGTATTAGTTCGTCGCCAATGCGTCCAATCTTATACTCCATCTCGTCGCGTAGGTCGAACAGCTCCCGACGCGCCTGAGAGACGATCCAATCCAAAGCCTCTGCGACTTGGTGCGGGATGTCCTGAGACTTCATCGCCTCGACAACTCTCCGCACGGCGATCTCTGTCGCGCAGTATGCGACCCGATAGTCAGCAAACCCAGAAGTGGCGTACGGCTCGTCACTCCAGAACTCCTCATACATCGCCAGAGCTTCGCGGAATAGCTCCCGATCTTCGGTCATCAAAGCGTCGACCAGCTCCTCAGCTCTGGAGATGTAGATGCACCATTCTGTCTCGCACATCTCAGACACGAGGTCGTCAACCTCCTCCCATGTCTTCTCGTAGTGCTCGCGCTCTGCGCGGAGGTCGTGGGCGACCGCTTCGACGGTCTGGCGGAATTCTGCGATGGTGATCTGTGTTGCTGTCTGTGGTGCTGTGGTTGCGTTGGTCAAGCCTTCGGCTAGGTCATAACCAAGCTGATATGCCGTGGCGATTGCGCTCTCAACTGTATCAAATTCCTCTCCGTGTTCTTTACGGAATCCTAAGAAATCATCCCAAGACACTCCATCCTTTTTACCGCTAAGGCATCCACGTTCAGCAGTGATCGCAAACGGCCAAGCACTAGCAATTCCAACCACTCCTTCGGACTCAATTATAAGGATGTCGCCCGTGTTCACGACCAAGGACTCACAGTCGAAGTCTTCGGCATAACAATCTACGCCCTTCGCCTCGACGTTGTAGCCTGTCATCACTGCATCGTATGCGTCGGCAGTGCTAAAGAAGTAATGTGTTTTTGCTGTTGTGTTTGTCATGTGTGCCTCCTAGGCCTCTGTAAATTGATGAATCCAAACCATAGCAGTTTTCGAAGTATTTTTAAACACTTTCCAAATACCGTTTTGTTCTATGTAGCTTTCTTTTGGTTATATAGCCTGTGCAGTGTTCAGTATAAATGAACGCGTGTGCGCGACTAATCGATACAGGCTGTAAAGTCAATGGTTTCGTATTAGACTTTAGTAGCAAATCGACGATCTATTTTTTTCCATACCGTGACAAGGGTTCGACGGTTTCTCCGCTCACAGGGGCTTAGAATGCGTTTCAGGAATTACAAGATAGACCTTAGTCGCATGTCAGGCTGTCGAGGCTTTAGAGGCTGTGACGCCTACTACATCGCCCCTCACACTTACAAGAACTTTATAGTCTAATAAGAATGTTGCACCTGCGCAGCCTGGGTATGCAAGGACTGTGCCAACTTTGTAGCCTGTTCAAAACTTTATAGTCTAATAAGTTTTGTGCGATGCAACACAGCTTGTGCAGTGCAACACAGGCTGTCTAGCAATTAGCATGCCAACTTAGTTCATCGCTGCATAGACTTTAGTCTAAGGCGACTGTGCAAGTGCAACATAGACTTGAAAGTCTTGTGCAGTGCAACATGAAGAGGGGCGGGGGAGGGGCTGGCACAGCCGTTACAGTGACGGTAGCTACACAGACTTGCTAGAGGGCAAAACGAGCAAGTGTTATAAAGTAACATAATTAAATAAAAAGACTGTACATCTATACAGTACTTTACAGCTCTTTAGCCTTTGATATAAAAGAAGAAAGGTCTTGACAGAACTTTTTAAGCTATTATTGTTAAAAAGGCTTGACTTTTGCTGAATTCTATGCTAGACTATTCCCCTATATAGAGACTTCAAAGCACATCGTATGACCATCGACACCCGTACTGAAACTCCTTCCTTTGAAGAAAAGGTTTCTTCGAACACTGAAGTCACTGAAGAGGCTATACAGACTATACAGGCTCCCCCTAAGAAACGAGGACGTCCCCGCAAAAGCGACATTGAAGCTAAAAAGCGAGGCAAAAGAGGAGTTGTTGGTAGACCGCCTGGCGATGCGGCTAGAATCAATGAATTCAAAGCTCGTCTCTTAGCCACTTCGGGTGACAAAGTAATCAACAAGATTATCGCCATAGCTTTGGATGATGACCATCCAGGACAGATGGCGGCTCTTAAAATGTGTATGGACAGAGTGTTACCTGTTTCTTACTTCGAAAAGGATAAGGCAACTGGTGGAAGGAATGCAGTAAGCATTACGATAACCGGTATAGGTGGCGATGTCACCACAGTTGATTCAGGTGAAAAGGTGATTGAGGGAGAAGTCATAGATGTTGAGTGATGCTGTTCGCGAAACGATCAAAGAAGATTTGATTAAGCACGAAGGATACAAACAAGAGATCTACTTGTGCTCTGAAGGTATACCGACCTTTGGTATCGGACATGCCGTCAAAGAAGCAGACGTCGAACACACTTGGCCTGTTGGTACGTTCATTGAGAAAGAACGAATTGACAATGCGTTTGAAGCAGACTTCGAAGACGCCTGTTCAGACTGTGGTGTACTCTTCTTACAGTTTGCTTCATTGCCTGAACAGGTACAGCGTGTCTTAGTGAACATGGCGTTCAACTTAGGGCGTACTAGACTGGGACGGTTTAAGAAGATGATTAAGGCTGTCAACGAAGGAAACTTCAAAGAGGCAGCAAACCAGATGGTCGATTCCCGCTGGTACAATCAAGTAGGTAACCGTAGCATCGAATTAGAGAACTGGATGCGTAACGCTTGAGTGACTTGAATGTTGAGTTGCTCCCTTGGCAACAGAGTGTCTTAGAAGCTCCTGAACGCTTCAAGGTCGTTGCAGCAGGTCGTCGATGTGGTAAGTCACGGCTCGCTGCTTGGATGCTCATCATCAACGCTCTACAGGCTGAGAGAGGTCATGTATTCTATGTAGCCCCAACACAGGGGCAGGCACGGGATATTATGTGGGGCGTCTTGCTAGAGTTAGCCCACCCGATTACATCTGGATCACATGTCAACAACATGCAGATCAAGTTGATTAACGGTGCGACGATATCTCTAAAGGGCGCTGACAGACCTGACACAATGCGTGGCGTGTCTTTAAAGTTCCTTGTCATGGATGAATACGCTGACATGAAGCCATCCGTGTGGGAAGAGGTTCTTCGACCAGCACTTGCTGACCAGAAGGGCTCAGCCTTGTTTATCGGGACACCGAAGGGTCGTAACCACTTCTACGAATTGTACAAGTACGCTGAATTAGAAGGGGACGAAACCTATAAAGGTTGGCACTTTACGTCCTACGACAACCCATTACTTGATCCTGAAGAGATCGACACCGCTAAGAAGTCTATGTCATCCTATGCTTTCCGTCAGGAATTCATGGCATCCTTCGAAGCACTTGGTTCGGAGATATTCAAGGAAGAATGGGTACAGTTCCAAGAATCAGAACCGGACGACGGAGACTACTATGTCGCTATCGATTTGGCAGGCTTTGCAGATGTCGCCAAGTCGTCAAAGAAGTCCAGGTTAGACACAACGGCTATTGCAGTCGTAAAAGCAAACACTGACGGATGGTGGGTTGCTGACATTGTGTATGGTCGATGGGATATTAAGAAGACTGCCAAAAAGATCTTTGATGTGGTAGCACGATACAAGCCGGTGTCAGTAGGCATCGAGAAAGGCGCTCTAAAGAACGCTGTTCTACCATACTTAACAGACATTATGAAAGCTAATCAGCGTTACTTCCGTGTAGAAGAATTAACGCATGGCAACCAGAAAAAGATTGACCGTGTTGTTTGGGGTTTACAGGGACGTTTTGAGAACGGTCAAGTAAGCCTTAACAAAGGAGAGTGGAACACTGAGTTTTGCGATCAGTTGTTTCAGTTTCCTAATCCGCTAGTCCACGACGATTTAATCGACGCACTAGCCTACGTTGACCAGTTAGCTAAAGTTAGCTACTACGTTGACTTTGAAGAAGACGACTTCGAAGTCTTAGACCCTATCACAGGATATTGATATGTTAGACGACAACGACTTTTACGTCAACGAGAACAGCCTTGAAGGTTGGGTAATGGACAAAGTACGTTCGTGGAGAGATCACTACGAAGCGAACTACAAAGAACAGTTTGATGAGTACTACAGACTGTGGCGTGGACAGTGGGCTAAAGAAGATTCGATGCGTAACTCAGAGCGTTCGAAGATTATTTCTCCTGCACTACAGCAAGCAGTTGAATCAGCCGTCGCAGAAGTAGAAGAAGCAACCTTCGGTCGCGGTAAGTGGTTCGACATTAAGGACGACTACGCAGATCAGCAGCGCATGGACGTTCAAATCATGCGGAACTTGTTGCAAGAAGACTTCGATTACTGCAAAGCGCGTAAGAACATTGCTGAATGTATCCTAAACTCTGCAATCTTTGGTACTGGGATCGGTGAAATCGTCATGGAAGAGGTTAAATACCGTCGTCCAGCGACTGAACCAGTCATGGATGGTACTGCAATGGCTGTTGGTATTCGTGAAAGTGACCGTACAGTCGTTAAACTACGCCCTGTACTGCCTCAGAACTTCTTAATTGACCCTGTAGCAACGTCAATTGACGAAGCATTAGGTGTTTCCATCGATGAATTCGTTCCACTACACTCTGTAGAGACTCTTCAGGAGTCCGGTGTCTACCGTGATGAGCAAATTGTCAGCGATGCACCCGATAATGACTTAGAACCAGACCAGAACTTAACAGTTTACGACAATGACAAGGTACGCCTGACGAAATACTACGGCCTTGTACCGAAAGATCTGTTCGATATGGCTACAATGGAAGCAGATGAAGAGATCGTCGAACTGGAGCCTTCTGAGGACGCTCCAAAGTACATCGAAGCAGTAGTTATCATTGCAAACGGTGGTACTTTACTGAAAGTTGAAGAAAGTCCGTTCATGATGCAGGATCGTCCAGTGGTTGCATTTGCTTGGGACGTTGTTCCAGGTCGTTTCTGGGGTCGCGGTATCTGTGAGAAAGGCTTTAACAGCCAGAAAGCGCTCGATACAGAGCTTCGGGCTCGTATTGATGCCCTAGCCCTTACAGTACACCCAATGATGGCTGTAGACGCTTCTAGGTTGCCTCGTGGCTCTAAAATGGAGATTCGACCAGGTAAAACTATCCTGACTAACGGTAACCCTGCTGAGATTCTCCAGCCATTCCGTTTTGGTAACCTTGATCCTAATACATTCAACCAAGCGGCATCGTTACAACAGATGGTACAGATGGCTACAGGCGCGATTGACGCTGCAGGCATCCCAGGATCTATCAATGGGGACGCAACAGCCGCAGGCATCTCAATGTCCCTTGGAGCAATCATCAAACGTCACAAGCGTACGCTGATTAACTTCCAAGAGTCGTTCTTGATTCCTTTCGTTAAGAAGTCTGCATACCGTTACATGCAGTTTGATCCAGAGCGTTACCCAACCAATGATTACCAGTTCTGTGTATCTAGCTCTCTTGGGATTATTGCACGAGAATACGAAGTCACACAGTTAGTACAGCTCTTACAAACTATGTCGCCTGACTCGCCTCTGTATCCCGCATTGATTGAGTCCATCGTAGACAACATGAACTTGTCTAACCGTGAAGAACTCATTGAGAAGCTCAAGCAAGCTGCACAGCCTGATCCACAAGCAATTCAGATGCAACAGGCAACAGCACAGGCTCAGATGGCTCAACTACAAGCACAGACAGATGCGTTTAGTGCCTCTGCCGAAGACTATCGTGCTCGTGCATCGAAGAATACAGCGGACGCGCAGATTGCAGCGTTTGAAGCTGAAACAGACCGGATCAATGTTCTTATGAAAGGCGATCCGAATAAAGATGAGTTTGAACGTCGTGTGAAAGCGGCAGAACTCTTACTCAAAGAACGTGAGCTAATGTCCAAGGAGACACCTCGTGATAACCAAGCAAGAACTACAGACAGTCCTAGACCAGATCAACCTCAAGTTCAACGACCTCTTCAAGCGGTTGGAGACATTGGAGGAGCAGTCCAATAAACTCGTAGCTAGCACAAATCGTGCCAAAAGTCAACAAAAGACTTGACATTTTGAAAAACTTGTGATATACTACTGAGGTTCTATGGATACTGTAGAAAAGCAATACGAAGATTACTTTGATCTGTTTAGTCGTCCAGGCTGGAAACTGTTTATGGAAGACATTCAAGAGATGGTAATCGGACTCGATTCTCTCGATTACGTTAAAGACTTTGATGACCTTCTAGAAAAGAAGGGCCAGTTAAAAGTACTACGAAGACTACAAGGCTTCGAAAACGCAATTGAACAAGCACATCAGGAATACGTCGATGTTAAGACGGTTTGATTTTCGATGCGCTAACCAACACATCTCAGAGCACTGGATAGACGCTGACGAACAGCCAACCTGTCCAGTCTGTGATGCACCGACAACTAAAATGTTGTCAGCACCTAATGTATCTCTTGATCCTATTAGCGGTTCGTTTCCTGGGGCAACTATGAAGTGGGCTAAGGATCGTGAAAAGAAGATACTGAAAGAGCGTAAGGCAAACTCGTAAGAGCCCTTACATATTTAAAAGGCTACTTCCACAATGCGATTATGCACGGAGTTTTATGGCTACTTTTATTGACGAGCGACCAGAAGAAGAAAACGAAGAGTTCGAAGATCTTAATGCTGAGATCGAAGATGTTAACCCAGAAGAAGTAATTGAGGAGCCTGAACAGGCCAACCAAAATCAACCTTCACCTACAGACGAACTGCCAGAGAAGTATCGAGGCAAATCTGATATTGAGATTGCTAAGATGCACATGGAAGCTGAGAAGCTTCTAGGACGACAGTCTTCTGAGGTTGGTGAACTACGAACTATCGTAGACGACTTCGTAAAGTCACAACTTGAAACACAAAAAGCTGCCCCACAGCAAGACGAAGAAGAACCGCTAGATTGGTTCTCAGACCCTGACAAAGCACTAGAACAAGCTTTGGCTAAGCATCCTAAGATTAAGGAAGCTGAAACCGTTTCACAGCAGATGCGACAAGCGCAAGCTCTAGCTGATCTGCAAGCTAAACACCCCGACTACCAGGCAGTTCTTGGTGAGGATGCGTTTAAGAAGTGGGTTTCAAATTCTAAGATTCGGTTGCAACTGTTCCAACAAGCAGACGCACAGTACGATACTGATGCTGCTGACGAGCTGTTAAGCCTCTGGAAAGAGCGTCAACAGTATTCATCACAGGCTGTATCAAACGAACGCACTGCTAGGAAAGAACAAGTTAGAGCTGCCTCTACAGGCGCTGTGTCGGGATCAGGTGAATCACCTAGCAAGAAAGTCTATCGTCGGGCTGACTTAATTAAACTAATGCAAACTGACCCTGATCGATATATGAGTATGGCTGACGAAATTCAGCGAGCTTATGCAGAGAAGCGGGTTAGGTAATCCCATTCTGAAAGGAGCTTAACATGGCTGGTGAATTTTCTCCAACTAACTCCGTCACCAATACTACAGCTGCAACTTTTATTCCAGAGCTGTGGAGTGACGAAATCGTAGCGGCATACAAGAAGAATCTTGTTCTTGCCAACCTCGTAAACAAAATGCCTATGACAGGAAAGAAGGGTGACACTCTTCATATTCCTAAGCCGTCTCGTGGTGCAGCGTCTGCAAAGACTTCTGAAACACAAGTAACACTTCAGACTTCAACTGAGTCAGAAGTTGTTGTTACTATCGACAAGCACTACGAATACTCGCGCTTGATCGAAGACATTACCGAAGCACAAGCATTGGCTTCACTTCGTCGTTTCTATACAGACGACGCAGGTTATGCTCTTGCTAAGCAGGTCGACGACGACTTGTTCGTTCTTGGTAAGTCACTTGGTAACGGTGATGGCTCGTCTTGGGTTCACAACAACGCTTACCAGATCAACACCACTTCTGGTGTAATCGAAGCGTACGACGCTGACGGTACTGCTGACGTAGGTGCTTTCACCGACGCTGCTTTCCGTGGTTTGGTACAAGAGTTAGATGACGCTGATGTTCCTATGGACAACCGCGCATTGATCGTACCTCCATCAGCGCGTAACACTATCATGGGCATCGACCGCTACATGTCTTCTGACTTCGTAAACGGTCGTGGTGTTAACAACGGTCAAATCGGACAGTTGTACGGCATCGACGTATACGTTACTTCTAACGCTCCAACTCTTGAGTCAGGCGTTAAAGGTGGCATCTTGTTCCACAAGGACGCTATGGTTCTTGCTGAGCAGGTCGGTGTACGTTCACAGACCCAATACAAGCAAGAGTACCTCGCTACTCTGTTCACTTCTGACACTCTCTATGGTGTTGAAGTTATTCGTCCAGAATCAGGCGTAGTCGTAGCACTACCTGCATAAGGACTATCTAGGCTAGGGAGTCTCTATGGCTCTCTAGCCTTCCCTATTCTATACTGGAGAGATCAATGGCAATTTATCGTGGCCCAGGTGGTGCAGGTGACGCTAACAGCGATATCACCATTAACCTTGTCACAGAGCTAACTCAGGATGCGGAAAATGCACGAGATGCCGCCGCCTCTTCAGCAACTGCTGCGGCTTCGTCAGCTACTGCCGCCGCAGGCTCTGAAAGCTTAGTTGAATCTTATAAGAATGCTGCACAGACAGCTCAAACAGCAGCTGAAACAGCTCAAGCAGGCGCTGAGACGGCTGAAACTAACGCAGGCACATCAGAGACCAATGCAGCCTCTAGCGCCGCGTCAGCGTCTTCTAGTGCAACCTCAGCATCATCCAGCGCATCAGCCGCTTCGACATCGGCTACTAACGCAGCCACAAGCGAAACTAATGCAGCTACATCGGCTACAAATGCTTCTAACTCTGCCAGCGCTGCTTCAACCTCGGCATCGAATGCTAGTACGTCAGCAACAGCATCTGCTGCATCTGCATCAGCGGCTAGTACCTCAGAAGCAAACGCTTCTACATCAGAAACCAATGCTGCAACTTCAGAGACTAATGCGGCTACATCGGCTACGTCAGCGTCTAACTCAGCATCAGCGGCCTCTACATCGGCTACAAACGCAGAAGCGGCTTACGACAGCTTTGATGACCGCTATCTAGGTGCTAAAGCATCTGCTCCTACATTAGACAACGACGGTGATGCTCTTATTACTGGTGCTCTGTACTTTAACAGCACATCGAGCAACATGTTTGTCTGGACAGGCTCTGCATGGCAAGACGTAGACCCTAGTGTCAACTCAGTCACTAAGACATCTGATACAGGCTCCGCAGAGATGCCCGCCGGTACAACAGCAGAACGTGATGGTAGTCCTTCAGCAGGTTACCTACGATTCAACAGCGAAGAAAGTAGCTTTGAAGGCTATGACGGTTCTGCTTGGGGAGCGATTGGCGGTGGCGGTGGAGCCACTGGCGGTGGTTCTGATCAGATCTTTTATGAGAATGGGCAGACTGTGACGGCTGACTATACAATTACAAGCGGTAGTAATGCGATGACTGTTGGGCCGGTAACGGTCAACACAGGTGTCGTAGTTACTGTTCCTACTGGCTCAAGGTATGTGGTGATCTAAATGGCAGTACAAATCAATGGCACAACAGGTATTCAAGCTCCAGACAATAAGATGGAACTAGGTTACTTCTCAAACGATGATAGCGTTGATACAGAAATCACAATCCCTAGCGGCGACAATGCGGCAATGGTAGGGCCAGTGACAGTTAATGCTACCATCACAGTCAACGGAACAATGACGGTAATCTAAGATGGCAAGTGAACTCATAGTACAAACACTCAAAGGCCCGACAAGCGGGGCCAATGCGAACAAGGTGATTATCCCGTCTGGGCAGACGTTGGATGCTAGTGCAGGTGGATTTACTCCGGCAACAGGTCAGATTGTTCAAACTGTCAAAATGTCTACTACTTCTACTTCTAATCACGGCTCAACATCGTTTGCAGATACTAACTTGACTTTAGATATTACTCCAACAAGTTCTGACAGCATTATCATAGGCACAATGATGGCCTTTATTAATGTAACTACTAGTGCGGCAGAAGGGCAGTTTAGAGTGTTAAGAGATAGCACAGATCTAAATGGAGGAAGTAATTGGAGTTTAGGGACTGGAGGATCATCACAGATATATGTTCCATGTACGTTTAGTTTTTGGGACGAGCCTAGTTCAACCTCATCTACGACTTATAAACTTCAATCAAAGGTAGATGCTAGTGGGCCGCAAATATATGTCTACCGAAAGCAGTTCTTTATTCTTCAGGAGATCGCAGGATGACAACACTCTATGTAGACAACATCGCCCCGAATCTCCAGAGTAAGATCAGTGCGCCTAACCTTCAGCTTCCTAGCGGGAGCGTGGTGCAGGTTGTTAGCGCAACAAAAACAGATACATTCTCACAGTCACAATCTGCTAACTCTGTCTCTGGAACAGACGTTCCTAGTTTGACCCCATCAATTACGCCAAGCTCTACTTCTAATAAAATATTAGTAACTGTTCACTTGAACGTAGGACTTTCTTATGCTTCAGGAACAAGTGACCATGATATTGGTTTTGTTTTGCACAGAAATGGTAGTCCTATTGCAAGAGGAGATGCGGATGGAAGTAGAAGTAGAATAACTTCTATGCAACACCATACTAACCAAAACGGTCAACAACATATGGCAATAACTTTTTTAGATGAACCCAATACTACTTCTAGCGTTACATACTCCGTTAGACTATTTCAAGGGGTGGGATCTACACAAACAATTTATGTAAATACGGATCATAGCAATGGTGATGCGGCTTATACTGCCAGAACCATATCTACTATGACACTCATGGAGATCGCAGGATGAGCAGTATTATCTCCAAGAAAGATGCTATCAATTTAGGTATGAAAACCTACTTCACAGGAAAGGAATGTTGCCGTGGTCATGTGGCTGAACGGTGGGTTCGGGATAGCAAATGCAGAGAATGCTCAAAAGAAGATTCTTCAGCGTACATAGCCCGAAACAAAGAATCAACTAAAAAGATGGTCAAAGAGTACTACAACAAGTGCAAGTACAAGTGGGTACAATATGCGGCAAAGCGTAAAGCAACACTATTAAATGCCACGCCTGCTTGGACTACAGAAGATGATGCGTTTATCCTTGATGAAGTGTACACAATGCGTAAAGTGCGTACAGAAGATACTGGTGTAGAGCATCATGTTGACCATATTGTTCCTCTTCAAGGGGATAAAGTTTGCGGCCTTCATGTTTGGTGGAATTTACAATTGTTGCCTGCTGTTGAAAATATGATCAAGAGTAATAAGTTGGAGGTGGCATAATGTCGTCAATTATCAAAGTAGATACCATCCAGACTGCGGCAGGTGGTACGCCAACAGCGGCTGAGTTGGGGTTGAATGTAACGGGTGGTGTGTTGCAGGTTGTTCAAACACCTTTGACTGCGTTTTCAAGTTATAGTGTAGCGTCACAGGGAAAATCTTCTAACGTCATTTCCGCATCTATTACTCCGACAAGTACTTCATCAAAAATACTAATTAGCTGTCATCTCTATATTGACACTACAACAGTTCCTTCTGGAACTTTTTTGAACGTAGACGGAACTGATATTTTTATAGCAGACGCTTCAGGAATTCGGCGTAGAGCAACAACTGTTACATACCATGACGCTAGTCGATTAGACACTATTGAGTGTACGTCATTTCAATACCTACATTCACCGTCCTCTACTTCATCACTTACATACGGCGTTAAAGTGGGTCATGGCTCAAGCGTAACCCAAACTGTTTCTGTGAACAGAACTATTGATTCAACAGATAATGCAAAAATTATGAACCCGACATCATCACTAACACTAATGGAAATCGCAGGCTAAAGGAGAAACATCATGGCAAGCGTATCACAGGCTTTATCAGAGCTTAACATCACAGAATGGGTTCTCCGTGGAGAGCCTACAACAGAAGCAGAGTTCAACGAAATGTTCCGCAAGGTCACTGGGGCAGATGCCAATGGTTCAGCCATTGAGTCATCTAACTCAGCAGACTGGGGCGTAACGTGGACTCAGGTGTCTACCAAGCAAGCAGAACTGACTGCGGCAGAGCCTATGAAGGCATTGCGTGAAGAGCGTGATCGCTTGATTGCTCAGACAGACTGGTGGGCATCATCAGACCTCACAATGACTGCTGAACAGACTGCATACCGTCAGGCATTGCGTGACATCACAGACAGTGCGACATCACTTGATGACGTTACTTGGCCTACTAAGCCGGAGTAAGACATGAGCAAGATTGCTTTACAGGGAGACGCAAGCGGTACTGGCACTTTCACCATAGCGTCTCCAAACTCTAATACAGACCGCACACTGACGTTGCCTGATGAGGCGGGGACGGTGTTGACGAGTGCCTCTAGTATTACTCAGAAC
>Ga0209037_1000438_pt1 | contig 12778 bp, 14 predicted proteins | sample SaaInl25SG_5_DNA_FD_188225 | JGI IMG/M metagenome (GOLD analysis project Ga0209037, IMG submission 188225) | Marine microbial communities from expanding oxygen minimum zones in the Saanich Inlet - ESP_125SG_5_DNA (SPAdes) (version 2) | ecosystem: Environmental > Aquatic > Marine > Intertidal...
CAACGACTACTACCTATGGTCTAACAAAGCCCGAAGTCGGTGCGTCAGAGGATTCATGGGGAGAAAAATTAAATACGAATCTCGATGCCATCGATGATCTGCTTGATGGGACAACGGCTGTCACTGGGATCAACATCACCAGTGGTACGGTTGCATCATCAACGCTTTCCGGTGCGCTTCCTGCGATTGACGGTTCTGCTCTGACAGGCTTGGCGGCTTTCCCTCAAGGCACGTTGATGCTGTTCCAACAGACGGCGGCTCCAACTGGATGGACAAAGCAGACCACGCATAACGACAAAGCATTGCGCGTAGTTTCTGGAACAGTAAGTTCTGGCGGCTCATCAGCGTTTACGACAGCGTTTGGGACACCTTCAGTCACTGGTACAGTTGGATTGGCAGGTGATCTAAGTGCCGGAAACTTGGCGGTCAGTGTCAGCGGTAACATCGCTGTCTCAAATACCACTTTGAGCATCAACCAGATACCATCACACACACACGGCCTACGGGGTAACAACCAGAGTGGCGGAGCGTCAATTGAACAAGGCGGGGCACCAAACGCATCTGCGGGTAACACTCAAGCAAGTGGCGGTAGCGGAGCGCACAATCACGGGGCCAATCATAACTTGTCAGGTACATTAAATGGTACGCCAGGAACTGGTAACTTGGCGGCTTCATTGTCGTCATCGACTGCGGCCATCAACGTCCAGTATGTTGACCTAATTATTGCGGCTAAAGATTAAATAATTTTCCATAAATCGGGGGTGAGCTATGGAACTAAAGGTTAAGGACAACTGTCCTTTAAATGGGTTTGAGCCATGCAAACAATTGGAGTGCGCTTGGTTCGTACAAATGCGTGGCACAGACCCAAACTCTGGAAAGGAAGTGGATGAGTATAGTTGCGGTATCGCATGGCTTCCGATGCTGTTGGTTGAAAATGCGGCACAAGCAAGGCAGACGGGCGCGGCAGTCGAGTCTTTTAGGAACGAAATGGTAAAGGCAAATGCATCCTCACAGAATTTATTGAAAGTTGCGGCAGAGATGAACAGCAATATTAAGCTGATTGATGTTAATCAAGGAGATCAGCAATGAATCCAGATTTCATCGGCATTTACCCCAATGCGGCAAGTGAAGATTACTGTGATCGCATGGTGGAAAGGTTTAATTTGCTTGAGTCATCAAAGTCAGCATGGAGAGGACAGGAGTCAAATTCTGGACTTGAAAATCGAAAAGACTTTTCTTTTATGTTTGAAAATGATGCGGCTGACTTGGCACGAGAAACAAATTCTCTATTAGATGATGCGCTCAACCTGTACATCGAGGAGTATCCCGCTCTTGGTATGCAGACATTTTACAGCCGGGCAATCAAGGTGCAGAGGACGCCTCCGAAGGGAGGGTTTCATAAATGGCACTGTGAACACGCATATGACAACAACTCATCATCTAGGAATTTGACTTGGACAATTTACCTAAGCGATGTTCCTGATGGTGAGGGAACAACTGAGTTTTTAGAGCTTGGGAAAAAGGTTCAGCCCAAAAAGGGCATGATTGTTTTCTTTCCTGCGGCATGGACACATACGCACAGGGGCAACCCTGTATATACTTGTGATAAATACATTGCCACAGGTTGGTATTATTTAAATTAAAGGAGACAGAAAATGCGTTTAACTATTATTGATCAAGAAAATGATTTAATGCAGGTTGGGATAGATGGAGTGTTCTATTCAGATCTTGATGGATCTCAGCTTGCACCAAGTATCCATGCATTACAGTGGACTGGATCTACTGGAGAAATTGAGTATAAAGATCCAGAAACTGGGAAGATGACAACAAATGAAGTTATCGAAGATATTGCGTCATTTCAGTTCGCTATTGACGCATGGAAAGTTGCTGATGATGCGGAAAAGGCGGCTGTGCAGGCGGCTTTGGATGCTAATAACCCATAACAGGATCTGACTGTGAGATAATGTATATCGCAGTACCATGTGAGGTTAAACAATGTCATTGATCCCATTAAAATTACCGCCCGGAATTTATCGAGTCGGAACTGATTTCGAGGGATCAAACCGTTGGCGTGATGCAAACCTGATCCGGTGGCATCAAGGCTCAATGCGTCCTGTCGGCGGATGGCGTGAAAAGGCAGATGCGTCTTCTCTGATCACAGCGGCTCCACGGGCGATGCATGTTTGGATCGATAACACTCAGGGTGCAAACACTGCGCTAGGCACAGCCAATGAGCTTGTGTACGTCAATGCATCAGGCATAGCAACAGATATCACCCCAAGTGGATTTACCACAGGCGATGAAGACGCGGCCATCAACTATTCTTTTGGTGGGGGGTTCTTTGGCACTGGATTGTTTGGTGTACGCAGAGAAGGGTCATCGCAGTTCCAAGAGGCTACAACATGGTCACTGGACAACTGGGGTGAGTACCTTGTTGGGTGCTCTACTTCCGATGGGAAGTTATACGAGTGGCAACTCAACACATCAAATCCTGCGGCACAGATCAGCAACAGCCCAACAAGCTGTAAGGGTCTGGTAGTCACAGAAGAAAGATTCATCTTTGCGCTTCAGGCAGGCGGCGAGCCTCGGAAGATAGCTTGGTGTGATCGTGAGGACAACACACTGTGGACTCCTGCGGCAACAAACGAGGCGGGTGACATTGAGCTACAGACCAGTGGAGAGATCATGTGTGCGGCTCGCATGCGTGGCAGAACCATTGTTGTAACGAACGTAGACGCTCATGTAGCGACTTACCAAGGCCCGCCATACGTTTATGGCTTTGAGCGTGTTGGGACGGCTTGTGGGGCAATCTCGCGCAAGTCACTGATTGCTATTGATCAGGGCGCTTTCTGGATGGGCGATGAGTCCTTTTACATGTATGACGGATCGGTTGCTCGGCAGATGTCATGTGAGGTTCAGGATTATGTGTTTGAGAACATGAACTCAAACCAAGGATCCAAGTGCTACGCATTACATAACAGCGAGTACGGTGAGATCTGGTGGTTCTACCCATCACAGGGTTCTATTGAATGCGATAGCTATGTGGCTTACGACTATCTGGAGAACCACTGGGAGATCGGTCGTATCGACAGAACAGCAGGGGCTGATCAAGGTGTCTTCTCAGAGCCACAGTGGGTTGATGCGGCAGGCGTAATTTATGAGCATGAACTGCATAATGTTGGCCATGGTGAGTACACACCATACGCTGAGTCTGGCCCTATCAGTCTTGGCAACGGCGACACAGTCATGAAGGTCAATCAACTGATCCCCGATGAAGAAACTCAGGGCGAGGTCAACGTATCATTCAAGACTCGGTTCTATCCAAACGGCACAGAGCGCACATACGGCCCATACTCAACAGGCAACCCAACATCCCTGCGATTCACAGGACGACAGGTACGAATCCGAGTCGAAGCGACAGGTAATCAGGATTTCCGGGTTGGCACAATGCGTATCGACGCACAGCCGGGTGGCAAGAGGTGAGTCCGCTTATACCGCCTCCTCCTCACGGAGCTCTCTGGTCTGACTGGGCAGAGCGTTTAAACAGCTATCTAGTCAAGACAAAGGATCGACTGCGTCAGCTAACTACTGGCGAGTCAGCGTCTGATGACGGCATCTTGATGTGGGACCGCTCTGGCGAGTATCCAGTCGTATCCAAGAATGGCGAGTGGCGACAGATCGTATTGGCTGACGGGTACGGGTTCTTGTACAACAACACCGACATCACAGCGGCGGCAAGTGACACGGCAGAGGCTATCGACTTCACGATTGGCACTGGCTCTGGGCTGACCATTGGCACATCACCGAATGAGTCACGCATCTACTTTGACGAAGGCGGCGAGTATTGGCTGTCATTCACGGCTCAAGTCTACTCTACAAGCTCTTCAGCACTGACCTTCTACTTCTGGCCGAAACTGAATGGTACAGACGTACCACTTGGCGCGACACGGGCGGTGCTTTCGGCAAACGGTCAGACAACCCCGATCACCAAGGGCGCGGTGTTCAATGTGAACTCAGGCGACTACCTTGAAGCGATGTGGGCGATATCTGACCACACCAAAGGATCACTGGAGGCTTTTGCCGCGACAGCGTTTGCACCGGCATCACCATCAGTGACGTTATCAATAACGAGGATCAGCGGTTAATGGATGAAACGGGCGAGTTTCCAGAAATTGTACAGCAACTAAAAAGGTGTCTTCCCTACATCGAGGCGGCACTTCAATACAGCGGCGGAACACATACCGCAAAAGACGTTGCTATTGGTATAATTGAGGGCAGGATGCAACTGTGGCCGGGCGAGGACGCATGTGCGGTTACAGAGATTGTGGTGTATCCTATGAAGAAAGTTTTACATGTGTTCTTGGCGGGCGGAAACATGGACACGATTGTTGACATGCAGAAGTCAGCCGAAGAGTGGGGTAAATCCCAGGGTTGCACTGCAATGACGATAGCAGGACGAAAAGGTTGGTCAAGAGTGTTGGCTGACCACGGGTACAAAGAACAGTTTGTGACTCTCGCAAAGGAGATAACATGAGTGGTGGTGGAAAGGGCGGAAGCTCGACAGCGGCAACACAAATCCCAGATTGGGTAAAAAATCCATCAATCCGAAACATTGCTCGGGCTGAAGACGTTCAACAGATCGGGTATCAACCATTTTACGGTCTTGATGTAGCGGCTCCAAACGAAACACAACGTGCGGCGGCCCAGATGAACATCGGCACTGCACAGGCGTTTGGAATGATGCCACAGGGCTATGAGAACATGACAGCGTTCTCAGGAATGCCACAGGCTCAGACAATAGGAGGCGTATCTGGTTACTCATCAGCGCCAATGTACGAGCAAGCAGTTCAGGCAGGCGCGGCGGCTAACCCCACGCAGGCTCAAATCTACAACTCACTGTTCGGGAAGGCTTAATCATGGCAGGCGCGGCAACTGGCGGTGTAACCGCGGGACCACAGACCCCACAGTCACAATTACCATCAAGCATGACTGGCCCTCAATTTGGCTTTGCGATTCCACGCGCAATGTCTGCAACAATGCAATCCCCTGTTATGAATATGCAAGGTGGTGCGGTCGGCGGCCAAGCTCCGATGCAAACAACTGGGATTGGTGGCTTGCCAGTAAACCCAATGGAGCAGGCTTCACTTGCACAGCAGGGAGCATTGGCGGGAACAGTTGGTGCAGGCATGACAGATATTGGAACCATTGCAAGTTCTGATATCGGTCAGTACCAAAACCCTTACACGCAACAGGTCATTGACGCTACTCAGGCCGACATTCTGCGTGGCGCTACACAAGGGATCAATGCACTTGATTACCAAGCAGGCCGCGCAGGCGCATTCGGTGGCTCACGCCACGGTGTAGCACTTGGCGAACTTGGTTCTGGCGTGGCACAGCAGTTGGCACAGACCTCTGCGGCACAGCGTCAGGCGGGCTTCCAGTCTGCCCAACAAATGGCGCAGTCCGATATTCAGAACCGTTTGTCACAGGCAAACCTCGGCCTGGCAGGCGCACAGCAACTTGCAGGACTCGGTCAGCAGTCATTCGGCTACGGTACAGCTATTCAAGGCCAGATGGCGGCGCAGGGTCAGCAACAGCAGGCAATGGAGCAGGCGCTCATTGACGCGGCCAAGGCTCAGTACGCAGGCTACACTGGCGCTCCAGTCCAAGGACTGGGTTATGTGTCTCAGGCGTTGGGTGCTACAACAGTGCCGACAACGACTACACAGACCAAGCAACCGGGCTTGTTTGACTACCTCACACTGGCGGCATCGGCATCAGATGAAACTCTCAAGACAGATATCAAACTGATCGGCAAGCTGAAGAACGGCATCGAGCTATTCACATGGAAGTGGAACCAGAAGGCAAAAGACCTCGGTATCACTGGCGAGACCCGCGGAGTCATGGCTCAACGCATTCAGAAGATTATTCCTGAAGCCGTGTTGAAGCATGCTGACGGTTACCTGATGGTTGACTACTCACATCCAGAGCTTGCAGGCGCTAAATAATGGCATCGTTCCTCGACAAATTGCAGGCAATGCAAGATGTCAATAAGGGCAAAAGCCCTGAGCAGGAAAAGTATGAGGGCCTTGTAAAGTCGCAGAAGGCGATGGATGTGATTGGTCTTGGGTTACCTCCCGGACTGGGGATGGGTATCAAGGCGCTGAATGATATGCAGATTGCCAAGATGGAAGAAGAGAACCCCGGTCTTGTGCAAGGCAACCCATACACTGCGGCAGGCAGAAACCGTTATTCGTCACTTGGGCAGATCTTTGGTGGCTATGGATATGATCCACGCTTCCAAGCGCCAAGTTTGATCGACAGGGCTCTCAATGCGGCACTGGGTCGAGATTATGTGCCAAGTGCGGCGTTCAATGTTGTGACCAACAGAGGCATCCCAGTATTTGATGTTATGGGCGGAACTCAAGTTGCTTCAGGCGGTTGGGAAACTGGCGGCGGTAGAGATAATGATGGTCCATCAGCAGGTCGCGGAACAAGTAACTTTGGTGGGCGTGAAAGCTCAGTCGGAATGGATGATAGGTCGGGATACGCATAATGGATATTTTATCGATGCTACAGATGCTTGATCAGGCTGATTCAATCAATCGCATTGGTCAGAATATCTCGCAACAAGTTCAATCAGGCCGCGAGGGCCTAGCCAACTTCTTTGGCGACACAAAGACAATGGTCGATGAGGGTGATGCTTCCGAGTACACCGTCATGGACGAAAAGGCATTCAATGACCGCATGGGCAATATTGCGAAAGCAAGTGCGGGATTGTCTCAAATGCCTGAAATCAAACCGGGAGTCCTGTCCCCACAGGTTATGAGCTCGCCCGCTCCTATGGGGCAGGCTCCCAACCCTTATGCACCTGTGAATTACGGTACAATGCCGTATCAAGAAGGTGGGATTGGCCGAGCGCCATCAATGGAAGAAATCTTGAAGGCTTTGCAAAGCCGAGGACAGTAGGAGTCAACTGTGGCTGTATTAGGTAATCGTGGCACTGGCCTTTTGGACATGGCCATCGAGGCGTTCAAAGACAAGAGTATGCCAAACATGCAACTGGCTCCGACTGTACCCGGTTTAAACACTGTGTTGCGTCCTACGCCAACGGCTCAAATGCCTGCGCCTCCACAGGTTGCAACAGTGCAAACAAATCCTGCACTAAATCAACAGCCAATGATGCAATCTGGTCAGGGTGTACGGGCTACGCCACAGATGATGCAACAAAGAACTCCATCAATGCCAACTGGTGAAGGCGTAATGCGCCCCGGCATGGATCGCGAAAAGATGATGCGTGATGCCAAGGTCGCAAGTGATGTTCTTAATACTGGTGATGAGTCACTGATAGAGCGCGCAAAAGGATACTTTGGCAACCGCGAGAACATGGTTCGACTAGCTCTTGCGTTCAACTCAATGCGACTGACTCCAGATCAAGGTCTGGCGGCGGCACTTGGCAGTGAGATGAAAACACTGCAAGAAAACAAGGCCACTACAAAGACGCAGACAGCAGTCGTCAACTGGCTCAAGGCGAATGGTTATGAGCAGTATGTCGAGGTTGCGCTACAGAATCCAAAAGCCGCTGTTGAGATCTTCAAGCAAATCACGCAGAAAGAATTTGCACCGGGCAAGTCTCCAAACGTTTCTGGCGTACAGTATGACGCGGAAAATAAAGCATATGTTGTCGTCAGCGAGAATGGCGTTCCTAAGATCGAATACATCGGGACTGAGAGAACCGATCCACTGGAACTGGAGCGCGCCAAAACTCAGTGGGATCTGTCATCGAAACGGTCTGATGAAATTTCAAGAAAGGCTGATGGAATTGAAGAGCAGTTGGGTCTGTATCAACAAGCATTGGTGCAACTTAATAATGGCGCTGAGAGTGGTTTTGTCAGAAATATGTTGCCTGCGTTCACAAAGCAGACAGCGGCCCTCAGATCGATCGCACAGCAACTTGGTATCCAAACAATTAACTCTGCAACATTTGGCGCGTTGAGCGAGAAAGAACTGGAGTTGGCTTTGAGTACCAACATGAATTTGAGTCTTGATCCTGTTGAGCTAAAACAGCAGATCATTGAAAAGATGGAAGCCACTCAGAAACTTTACCTTGAGATGCGTAAGAAAGCGGCTCAGTTATCGTCAATGCGGTTCGATGAATACAACCAAATGATGGAAGAAGAAGCGAAGGCAAACGAAAAGTTTTTGAAGAAGCCTGATGGTGTTCCACAGGCAACGTGGTACGCCATGACGCTAGATCAAAAGAAGCGGTTTTACGAAGCAGGTGATCAGCAATGAACGAAGCGCAAAGAGCAATACTTGCTGAAATTGAAGCACAACAGCAGGCCGGTGCAGGCGGCGCTGTTCCCGGCGGATCTGTAGTTCAGGCTCCGGTAGAGTCGCAAAAGCTCAGAACATTCGCACAGGGATTATCGTTTGGGTTTGGTGACGAGCTCGAAGCGGTTGCTCGCAGTGCATTTACTGGCCGAGACTACAACGAAGTGCGTGACGAGATACGTCAGAAGATCAAGTCATACCAAGATGCCAATCCGGGTGAAGCACTCACTATGGAAGTGCTTGGGTCAATTGCCCCTACAGCGGCGGCATTCCTGATCCCGGGCGCACAGCCTGCGGCCGCGGCTCAGGCATCAAGAACGGCTACAAGCCTTGGTCGATTGGCTACCCGTGAAGCAGGTATGGGCGCTTTAACTGGCGTTGGCATATCTGAAGAAGAATCACTTGGTGGAATGGCTCAGGATGCTTTGATCGGTGGAACCACTTCAGCGGTACTCGCGCCAATTGCTCGCGTTGGAACAGAGCGCATAGGCAGTATAGGTTCAGATGTATTTGACTGGATCAGGTCAAATGTCGGAGAGCGTCCAAGTCAGGCCGCTTTTGCTGAGATTCAGCGTTTAGCGGAAGGCACTGGAAAGACAGTCGATGAAATTGTTCAGGACATTGCTGACGGCAAGATCATGGCCGAGAACCGTACACTAGCGGCGGCAGTGCGAGCGATCAGATCGAAAGGTGATCGCGCAGGGACAAGCGCAGGAACGATCACTGAAGGATTGATGGAGCGCCGTGGCCGGACAGCAGATGTTGCAAGTCAGGCCGTGGAAAAAGAATTGGGAGTTACAGGCGCATCAAGCCGGAATGTATTCCAAGCAATTAATGCCGAAGACGAAGCCTTGGAGGCTCTTGAGAGATCAGGATACAAAGCGGTATTTGGCGCGAATCGAGAGCTCGCCCCAGAACTGGCTACTGACCTCAGAGAAATCTTGAAAAAGTATCCAAATATTCAGTCTGAGCTAAATCAGTATTACCGAGAATCTGGAAGCCTTGTGCCATTATTCAAAGGTGACACAGGGGAACTGGCAAGGATGCCATCTCTTGAAGATGCAGAGATTGCATATCGACTATTAAGAGATGAAGCAGGTGCGCTGTACCAGACTGGCAAAGGCACTCGCGCAGGCTCCTACAAAGTAGACGCAAAGTCGCTGAAGAACAAGTTGGATTCAGCATACCCAGACTTGGCCGAGACTCGCGCCGTAGCGGCAAGTAGACGTTCAGCAAAAGATGCATTTGCAGATGGCCGTAAGGCATTTGGAAAGGACGCTGATGAGGTTCAATTTGAATTTGACCAATTGTCGAGAGCAAATCCTGAAGCGGCGAAAGCATATCAAGCAGGCGTTTTGGCGGCGTTCCGCAACAAGATGCGTAGAAGCCAGAGCGTAGCAGGACGAGCGGCTGATCCAGATCGGCAGGAAGGAGCAATCCTGAAAGCTGTTATGGGTGACGCATACGAAATGCCGCAAATACGACAGGCGGGAGATGCCGCAAGGGTTACTAGCCCACAGACAGAACTTGCTACGGCAGGTGAGTCAGCAGAGGCGGTACAGCGGATTATTTTCAACTCAATGACAGCACCAGAGCAGGCGGCATCAAAAGCCTTTGGATCTGGCGTGAATATGAGTGATCTGCTCATGGCATACAGCGCAAACCCACTTGCGATCACAGCCATTGTTGGACAAAAGATTGCAAGAAGCATGGACTCAAGCGAGATTCTCACGCCAAAAGATTATGAGAAAATCACGGAAATCTTGATGAGTGAAGACCCTGACCTTGTACGCAGAGTTCTTGAGGATAAAGTCGCAATGGGTGATATCATTGCTCCAATCAAGAAGATTGCACCATCAATCGGCAACGCAATTGAGAAAGGTATTCGGTTCCAAGGCGCTCAAGAATCAGTTGAACTCAGGAATCCAATCCTTGGCTCATTTGGCATCAGCCCATAAGGAAATAGCATGAACGAACTCGATATGGTCGAACAGATCGTCGAAAACCTCGAAGACCAAGTTGAAGAAATTGAGGACGTAGTCGAGGATGACAACAACAGTCCCGAGCCGATGGATGAAGACGATATCCAGAATATTGCCCGTGACGCTGTAACAGACGCAATTGACTTTATCGAGTCAGAAATCTCGGAGGACCGTATCCGAGCGCAGAGATATTTTGAGGGCAAAGTCGATCTGGGCCACGAGGAAGGCCGTAGCGCGATTGTAGCGACGAAGGTTAGGGATACTATTCGGAACATCAAACCATCGCTTATGCGCGTTTTCCTGTCCAATGACAAGTACGTTCAATTCATTCCGCGTGGACCACAGGAAGTACAGCAGGCAGAAACTGCCACTCAGTTCATCCACAACCAGTTCACCGAAAAGAACGGCTACAGAATCATCTCGGACGCATTCCATGACGCACTGCTGAAGAAGGCAGGCGTTGTGAAGGTCTACTGGGATGATTACACAGAATCCGAGAACTACAGCCTGACCAACCTGACAGAGGCAGAGATGATGCTGATCGTTCAGGATCAGGATGTGGAAGTATTGGAGCAGTCAATGGAAATGGCTGTATCGGTGGATGAGTTCGGCATGGAGGTTCAGACCCCCGAGTATTCGTTGCGCGTGGCTCATTACAAGAAGGGCGGAAAACTGTGCGTTGAATCAGTGCCGCCAGAAGAGTTCTTTGTGTCACGGTCTGCCCGGTCAATTGAGGATGCCTACTGCGTAGGTCATCGCACCGAGATGCGGGTATCCGATCTTGTGGCGATGGGGTACGAGTACGATGAAGTGTCAAAACTATCTGGCATTCGTGATTACGACACGATGGCAGAGGCAGAAGATTTCGAAAGGCGTGGCTACGATCAAGTTGAAGAAGAGGACATCCTAGATCCCTCTATGCGCTTGGTCGCTGTCACAGAGTGCTACATGAAAATGGACATTGATGGGACTGGCATTGCCCAGATGCATCGCATCTTGATGGGCGGCGGCGAGTACAAGCTACTCGACTATCAGCCCGTCAACGAGGTCCCGTTTGCAATCTTTGAGTGTGACCCAGAGCCACATGCATTCTTTGGCCGGTCTGTCGCAGACCTGATCATCGAAGATCAGGACGCATCGACTTCAATCCTCCGCGGCATTCTCGATAACATTGCAATGACCAACAATCCTCGCACAACGATGGTTGAGGGTCAGGTGAATATCGACGACTTGCTGAACAACGAGATCGGCGGCGTGGTTCGCATGAAGCAACCGGGAGCCGTTGGTGAGTTGGCAGTGCCATTTGTTGCAGGCCAGACCCTGGGGGCGCTCCAGTATTATGACTCAGTGATTGAGCAGAAGACTGGAGTCTCTCGCGCATCAATGGGCCTCGATCCAGACGCGCTACAGAACAGTACAGCGACTGCGGCCAAGCTGACAGTAAATGCCGCGGCAGGGCAGATCGAGGTGATCGCTCGCAACTTTGCTGAGGGCGGCATGACTCGCCTATTCAAGCTGATGCTCAAGGCGTTGGTAGAGAACAGCCCAGAAGGGCAGATGATGCGTATCGCGGGCGACAAGTTCGCGCCAATCGATCCACGCTCATGGAGTACCAATATGGGACTCACGGTGAATGTTGGTCTCGGCACGGGCAAGGAAGAAGAGAAGATCGCTGTACTGCAATCTACACTACAGACACAGATGAGCATCTGGCAAACATACGGCCCAACAAACGGTCTGGTCGGGATGACAAACATCCGCAACACACTGGCAGATATCTTGGCAATTGGCGGAATGAAGAACGCGGACCGCTACTATCAGCCAATGGACCAACAGCGTGAACAGCAGTTGCTCATGCAGGCACAGCAGATGGCGTCCCAACAGCAACAGCAAGATCCAAACGCATCACTGGCAATGGCTCAGGTTCAGGCAGAGCAGATCAAGGCCCAATCGAAGATGCAGTCCGATCAGTTGAAGGCTCAGTTGGACGCACAGAAGGCACTGGCGGCTGATGACCGTGAGCGTGACAAGATGGATCAGGACCTGCTGATCAAGGCGGCCGAGGTGATCGGCAAGTACGGCACAGCGGTGGACGTGGAGCGCATCAAAATGATGCAGGCAGAGCCACGCTACGCTGACTTAGTACCGACTGAAGCAATACCACAATCGAGGTTCTAATGAACGAAAAAGAGCGGGCGCATCAACTGAGAAGAATCGTCAATGACGATACATTCAAAGAAATGATGGAAGAGGTATTAGAAACGCAGACTGCTGTATTTTTAAACAGTTCTGCTACCATACAAGAAATCGAGCAGGCCCATCATGTTGTGAAGGGATTGAGCGCGATTGACAGGTACATTGAGTCGGTGTTCAACGCAGAAGCAATGTACGACAAAAAACAGTAAAATATACTGGAGATCAGCACCGTGGAAGCGACTGATAGTAACTCTGGGCCGATGAGC
>Ga0209037_1000440_pt1 | contig 12740 bp, 7 predicted proteins | sample SaaInl25SG_5_DNA_FD_188225 | JGI IMG/M metagenome (GOLD analysis project Ga0209037, IMG submission 188225) | Marine microbial communities from expanding oxygen minimum zones in the Saanich Inlet - ESP_125SG_5_DNA (SPAdes) (version 2) | ecosystem: Environmental > Aquatic > Marine > Intertidal zone...
AACGCCAATTCTTTCACACTTTCGCACCATGCTCCTCCGCCCCTCATTTCCCAAAGCCAAGCCAATCGTTGAAGCCGGAGCCACTCTCCTGCTGGTTTCGGTCGCTTGGGCCTCCTGCGGCACATCACCTCAAGATGGCACCCCAAAATGGACACATTGGGAGGCTCCTGCGTCCATCCGTTCGCTGGACGTGTTGGACGAAGCCACGGTCAGGTATGCCGGCTCCGAAGGCTGGGTCGGCTTGACCCAAAGCGCGGGAAACCATTGGACACACCAACAATGGATGGCCCCGGACAGCAGCTTCCCTTCGTTTCGATCTTCCGCTTTTGCAGGAGATCACTGGTTCGCCGTATCCATCGCCTCGCCGGCATGGATTGCACGGACAGGCGATTTTGACTGGGCAGTCGAGTGGGTTCATCACGACACCTCGTCTGCGGTGTTTCTGGACGCCATGGCGTGGTGGAACCGTCGCGAAGGCCTGGTTTTTGGAGACCCGGTTGGCGGATGCTTGACCCTTCTCAAAACCGAGGACGGAGGCGACACCTGGTCCAGATTGCCGTGCACCAACCTCCCCGTTCATTTCGAGGGAGAAGCTGGATTTGCCGCTTCCAACGGCAACATCTGCATTCACGGAGACACGGCTTGGGTGTTCACCGGAGGATTGCGATCGCGCTGCATCCGATCCGTGGACCGAGGTTTGCGGTGGGAGGCCTTCGACACTCCAATTCGCCAAGGAGAACCGATGGCTGGGGTGTTTGGCGCCTCCTTTTCGAACGCCGAACAGGGACTTGCCATTGGGGGTCACTGGGAACATCCCGACGACAACAAAGGCAACCTCATCGAAACCGAGGATGGCGGCGTGACTTGGAGTCTGTTGGCTGAAGGCTCAGGACCAGGTTACCGATCTTGCATCGTTCATCACCCGCTCCGATCAAACGAGGTCGTGGCCACTGGCTTCAAGGGGGTGGACATCAGCATCGATGGAGGCGAAACGTGGAGGCATGTGAGTGACAGCGCGCGTTACGTTGCCCGATTCTCACCGAGCGGCCGTACTTTGTGGCTGGCGGGGAACCGCACGCTGACGCGCGTGGATTGGCCCATCTCTGACTCGCGAACGCCCTGAACCATGCATCACTCACACTTGACCCAGGACCCCAACGTGCTTCTGGCCAAAGCCGTTTGCAAGTCAGCGGGCATTGAGGTCACGTGCACCCGAGACTGCGAAGTTCTGAGCGACGAACTGCGCTCGTTTGACGGGCGTTTCCCAGTCAGTGTGTCCACCTTGAGAAGGTTTTTTGGCTTGATCCCGCGGAAGAGCAATTTTTCGATGAACACGCTGAACACGTTGGCTCGCTACATCGGATATCCCTCCTTCCAAAGTTGGCAAGATTCCCTCAAGCCTCAGACCAAAGATGAGGCGCCAGACCACGACTCGGAATCCCAAGAAAGGCTCGAATCGGCACCAAAAGACCTGAACAACTCGGACTCTCCTCACCAATGGTCTGAATCCGAGGCCAAACTCAGGGTCGAACGGTTCATCAAACGGTTTGCGAACCCCGACCAATTTCATTTGACGGCACAAGAATTTTCACGGCTGAAAGCGGCTGTGTTCATGTTGTACGAGCGGGGCTCATTTGACATGCAGCTCTGGCTGAAATTCATCAAGCATGACCACCTTCTGCGCTTTGTGGCAGAACAATTCCCGCCGCTCGATTACTTGTCGTCGTTTGGCAAAGACATGATGACCGTTTACCTCAGGGTCGCGAGAACACCTTCGGAAAGGTCATTCGGGCAAGCGGTGTTGGCGGCAGGATTGACGGCCCAAGATGCATCTTGGGAAGACGTCCTACCGTTGCTTTCAGAGCCAAGTTCGTTGAACCCGAGCATTCATCCGTTGGTGCAAAGCCGAAACCTTGGAATCTGGTTGCTCGCGGGCAGCGACGGTGCCATTTCAGGTGAGCCCGTGAGCCGAGTCCGAGAATTGATTCTCGATGGGCTGAGCCGCGACTGCGAAATTTGGCCACGATGGTCCAATCAGAATTGCTATTTCGCATTCAACCTTGCCGATTGGGCCGTGTTGAGTGGGGACCGCGAAATCGTTGAAGCCATCAACCACAACATTGCCATGTTCAAGGAGCGAATCGATTGGTACCGACGCGACATCGACATTGACACACTTTTGTCTTTGAGGGAAGTGTGGAACCACATCTTCCTTGGGGACAGGACACGCGCAACGATTTTGGCGGAACAACTCGAATGGAACCAATTCCATTCAATGGAGACACGCACATTGGGACTTTGGTACCATAGCGCGATGTGGACCCTGGGGTTGGCGCGGCCTGAAATTTGCACGGCCAACATCCAACATTGCGCCTCCCTGACAGGGTACCGCGGGTTTGAACGACGCATCGTGGCCCTTGTCCGAGGGTTCCAACTTCGAGATTGACACAAACCGAATTGTGACCTGGGTGTAGCCTGAGGATCCCCTCAAGGCTTCAATGAAAATGGCCCGTCCCAAAAGGGACAGGCCACCGTCAAACGAACTTTTGGTTCAGAAGCCCCCTCTCCGAGGCTACGAACAAATATTTCGAAAAACTCCACATAAACAACTGGTTTGAACTCATTTTGAACCGAAATGAACCTAATTGAGCTCAATTGACGCCTTCTCCTTCGCGTTTTGGTCAATGAACCGTGTAATAGGATTCAAGTGGGAAACGAAATCGATCGCCGTAAATCCCTTTCGCGGTGCGACGGCCCGCCGAGATCACCATGCACACTTCCGCCTTGTGGGGCAAACCAAGGATTTTCTTGACCCGACGGCTGTCCATCCCCTCCATCGGGCAGGTGTCAAATCCTTCTGCTCGCATGGCCAACATGAAATGAGCGGCGGACAAGGCCGTGCTCTTTTGCGCCCAAACCCTCATGTCGCTCCACCCCACCGGTTCACGGGGCGTTGGTTTGGACAATCCTCTCAACGGAAACCACACACGCTTCACCCATCCGAATAGCCCTTGCGTGTAGGCAATCCGGGTGATCTTTCTGAAATACTGGTAGGCGCGACCGGGCATGTCCCCTCGACGGTCAAACTCCTCCAGCGTCCAAGCATTGTTGCGCTTCCACAAATCGGGCCGAGCCACAAACACGAACAACTCCGGGGCCGTGGAAGCCGCAGGCTGCCCGAGACACGCCTCCACCAAACGCTCTTTCAACTCCGGGCGTTGGACACGATGCACTTCCCAGCATTGAAGGTTGGAGGAATTGGGCGCCTTTTGGGCTGCATCCACACAGCGGTCAATCACATCTTCCGGAACAGGGTCGGCTGCGTAGATCCGCGTGCTCCTTCGCGAATTCACCACTTCGTAAAAGGCCCCAGCATCGAGCGGCGGCATGTCCAACGCGGGTTGAACTTCGTGCCCTGCCGAGGCAAACATCTTGACTTTCACCATGGAGCAAATGTCGTCTCAGCCAGGGATTCAATTGCAAACCGTCCCAAACAAGGACAGCATCATGAGCAAGTCGGACGTGTTTGCAGCCCCGTCGCCGTTCAGATCCGCCACCCCGCAGTCAACGGCGCATCCAAACGAGCTCAGGTATGCGAGCACATCCGACACCCCCACAGCCAAGTCTCCGTCAATGTCTCCGGGGCAACCAAGCAAGGCCTCATAGGACATCAAGCATCCTGTTGCAGCATGCATGGCAACCACGCCGTAATTGCCATCCAATACGACTTCCAAGCTGTTGGCGTTGCTGCCAGAAACGGGTGTGCCGTTGAACGTCCACCCCTGGACCTGCCACTCCGCTCCAACAGAAAGCATTGTCGTCGCAGCTCCGACTTCAGAATTCCACATCAACGCAGGCACACTCGCCAGCGTCGCGTTCAACCTTTGAATCACGTCACAACCGTCCGCCACTTCCTCGTGATGCCAATGCTCTCCGGCACTGTCGATGACGTTGCCCATCCAATTGTAGGATTCGTCGGGACACAACGTCACTTCCGCAGAGTCGACGGTGCAGTAGTCCTTGACCCAAACCCACTGTCCTTCCAATTCAAAATCCCCTTCCGCAGTCACCGACGTCGGCGACTCCATCAGCTCAGCCACCATCAGAACCTCCCAGGCGCCTTCGCCGTTCGAGGCTCGCTTGTGGAGCTCCACGCCAGCAAGCTGCTCAGGCTCGTCCCAAGGAACGTCGTTCACAAGGGCCTCCATATCCCAGGTGCCGGACCACAACGCAGGTGGCGCGTTTTGGGTCGCGGAAGCGTAGGCATCCACAACCCACCAGCCCCCGTTCGACTCCCATTGGGCAGGCGCGCCCAAGGGCACGCTCGTCAATTGATGAACCCGAAGTTCCGTGCCAAGAGCAGCCGTCGACGACGACACGCCAAGCGTCCCCATGGGGGTCACAAGGTTGCCCGTGGCAGGCACATTCAGCGTGGCCATTTGCCCGCCTCCAACGGGAGCCCCAGACGCCTCAAGCCCAGCACCACCGCTGAATGCTCCATGATTGCTGTACGGTTTCTTGTTGACCAAGAAGGGTGCTTCTTCGTTGAATTGGAAGTACCCCAAGAAATCAGGGTCCGCTTGGGTTTGCTCGAGCGTCACATTCAAGTGCCGTTGAGCACGGACTTCATCCAAAGTCAAGGCCCGATTCCACAGCTTCACCTCATCGATCATCCCGGTCATGTTTCGGCTCGTCCAAGCACGGTAACTCCCCAGCCATTGGGCTCCCATGTTGACCGGTTGAGTGGACGTGTTGTGCACGGCTTCCACCCCGTTCAGGATGACCTTCACGGAGGTCGGATTCACGACCAACGCGACGTGGGACCACTCATCAGCGGGCACTGTCAGTCCGCTGCTCCACCACCACGCCCCACCCGGCCAGTGGTACGCAAGCTCGTTGTTGGCCCTGAAATTCAGGCCTGCTGCGCTTTCGCCACCCAAGATGATTCCCGTGTATTCCGGCTGGATCCCGTTGGGCTTCACCCAGGCCATGGCCGTGTACGTGTTGGTCTCGACTTGCAAGTCGTGCGTCAGGCCAAACTGCGGGCTGCCACCGCAATTCAAGGCACGCCCCACCTCTTCGTCTGGAACGCACTGGTTCAAGGCATCCACCGTAACCATGCTCGGGACCGTTTGGGTGTCAGACATGCCGTCGCTTTGGGTCACCGTCAACGTCACGTCGACTGGACCACCGACCCCAAACACCGCCTGCACCCGACGGTCCGAATTGGAGGAGAGAAACTCCGGCTGGGGATCAAACGACCATTCCCACATTGCACCTGCATGGTTGAGCACGCTGTGGCAATCAAAGACCACCGTGTCGAAAGCGCAAAACACCTCGGGCGACGTCGTCATGGGCTGGGCCAAGGGCTCCAGCGCCCAAGGGATGGCCGCTTGCCAAATGCCTTTGCCCTTGTCGGCGATTCGAACGGTGCCGCTCGCGTAGTGTGTCGCACCTTCGAGGGGTGCCCAGTAGGCCGGAATGCCTGCGCTGGCATCCGTCCATGCGCCCGACTGGTTGTCAAACCAGTACACGCCCTCGCTCGTGAGCAAGGCGACTCCGCGACCACCCAACGCCAACAACTCTCGATTGGATTCGCCCGCCCACATCGCGTCGGTCAGGTTGGTCCAACTGGTCCCGCCGGTGGTCGAGCGATACACCGCCGTGCTTCCCGCCTGCATGGCGTAGATGTCGTTGGCGTCCATGGGGTTCACCGCGATTTCCATGCTGCCCCAATGGGTGGGTAACCCAGAAGTGAGTTGCCCCCACGACGCGCCGTCGTTCGTGGTTCGGAACAACTTGCACGTGTTGCTCGACCGCGTCACCACGTACCACCGGCCCGGATCGTTGAGGCCTTGCTCAATTTCGTAAACCGTCCAACCTGAGCCCCAGTCAAACCAGGGTTCCCAAACGTTGCCGCCGTCTTCCGTCTTGAACAACGCAGACCCGTTGCCGAGCACCATCCGGTTCCCGTACCTCGGGTCCACCACAACCTCGCTGTTGCGAAAATCCACGTAACTCTCGTTGGGGTACATGCCCAAATTGGCCTGCGCCGCCGTCGCACCCGCCAAGCCCACGGGGACCACCACATCGGTGATGTCGCTGAACCGCGCCTGACGGCCCTCCCCGTTCAACGGGTGCACGTATCCTGTGGGCGACTCGGCTCCACCAAGTCTCATGTGGTGGCCCGATCCGTAGGTGGACAAATACCCGGTGTTGCCGTTGTGGTAACGGCCGCCCACTTGAAGGTCGTTGTTCCACCCGTGCCCAAAACCCCAAAACGTCGAATTGTAGATGCCGGTTTTCCGGGACTCGTGGGTCGCCAATTCGTCCGAACTGTAATTCAATCCGCCGTCTGTGGCCACCCAAATGTGATCCCCCGAGACGCTCAAGTCTTGGATGTCCGGATGAATCCACCCGATGTCGTACGTGCTCGCGCTGTAGGCACCAATCCTCTGCCAAGTCGCCCCGCCATCGTACGTGGCACTGAGGGCGGTGACCCCGACCCACGCCGTGTTGGGGTCGTTGTGAGACACCGCCAAGTCAAAGTCGTAAAAACCTTGGTAGATCCCGGTCCCGTTCAAATTGCCGTTGGCCACGCTCGGGTGAAGGGTCGCGTCGTAGGGCGCGCCGTCCTGCCCGTTGAGGTTGGCCCAGCTTTCCCCGCGATCGAGGCTTTGGTACATGCCAATCCACCCCGTGTCTTCGGCCTTTCCTCGACCAATCAAAGCCACGTACAGGCGGTCTGGATCGGCGGGCGTCACCCCCAACCTGCCGCCGTCGGCACTCGCATTGCTTGGGTCGGAAGGCACGAAATACCCGCTGTCCTTGAGCGTCCACGTGGCTCCGCTGTCGTCCGAGCGGTGCATTTCACACCGGTTCAAGCCCGACGCATAGCGCAACGTGTAGACCACGGAGGGCATGGTGGGATGAAACGCCACATCCCAAGTCGTCCCGGTGAACAATTGTGTCCAAGTTGCCCCCCCGTCCAAGGAACGATGCAGACCGTTCCATGCGGAAACGAACACCACGTCCGGGTTGGTGGGGTGCACCGCGATTTGGGACGCATGCTCGCCAAGGCTGTGAAGCAACGACCACGTGGTCCCTCCGTTCGTGGTGCCGTAAAGGGTCTTGTTGGCCTCGAAATAGATGCGATCCGGATCTGACGGGGCGATTTTGACCGCGCGCACCGTGCGAATGCCCGCCACCCCTTCGGTCACCGCTTGCCACGTTACGCCGCGGTTCGTGGTCTTGAACAAATCGCCAGCTTCGATGCCGGCGACGCAGATGTCGGGGTTCACCGCGCTTTGGTCAAAGCAATAGACGTTGCACTGCCAGGAAACGGGGAATCCCCCCTCGCTGGCCTTGTTGTACGTGTCCATGGGGCCAATGGGCTGCCACACCGTTTCGGTGTCCATCTTGGCAACCGAAGCTTGCTTGGCCCATTGTTCGAGGGCCCACTCGTCCGCGTCCTGAATGTGCCCGCCTGCATCCACAAGATGCTCCACCTGCATCAACCAATGCTTGAAGTTCCGTTCATGAATGGTCTTCTCGTAGTCCCGATGTTCGAGGTAGGCCTCGCGTGCTTCGACAATGGCACGGAAGTCCGTGTCGCCCGAGTACATGCGTACCGCCCACTCCGGTGCGGGCTCCTTTTCCGTCGGAAGGCGCTTGAACAGGCTTTCGTGTTCCACGTGGCGCACGACTTCTAGCTCAGCGTTGTACGAGGATTGCGCGAAGGCAAACGCCGCGCTCAAGCCAAACACCAAAGCGAGGGGAATGCCGCGATTCAGGGGACAAAAAATGGGCTTCATGGTCTCTGTATTCGAGACGTAGAAGTTACGACGATTGCCCCACCTGTCCTCGGATGACCTCGGGGGTCTCCGTTTCACTGTCCCATTCCAACGCGGAAAGGAAACGCGTCTGCGCGCGGCTCCACTCCTCTTCGGTGCGCGCATGAAGAACGGCGAGGGTGTCTCCGGGGTGGCATTTCGTTCCAGCGAGGGCGATGTGACTTAGCCCCACGGAGGGGTCGATGGCCGCGTCAGGCTGGGTGCGACCACCGCCGAGCTCCACCACGGTCATGCCGACTTGGCGCACGTCGTATCCTGAAAGGGTTCCTGTGCGCTGCGCCTTGACCTCTCGAACGACGGCGGCCTTGGCCATGACCTCCTCCGGACTCTCGATCACACGGGGATTGCCACCCATGGCTTCGATGCTCCTTCCCCAAAATTCCAGCGCAGTGCCGTCGTCGCGTACACGCTCCAATTGCGCGCGGGCGGTGCTGGCGTCCGAATGCATGCCGGCCTGAACGAGCAGTGTCGCTCCCAAGGCGAGGGTAACTTCGTTGAGTCGGGGGTGACGTTTGGCTGGGTTTTGGAAATAGTCCACCGCTTCTTTCACTTCGACTGCGTTTCCTGCCGACCATGCCAACGGCACAGACATGTCTGTGATCAAGGCCGAAGTGCGCATGCCAGCCCCGTTGCCCACGTCCACCATGCTCTGGGCAAGGCTTCTGGCCGCGTCGTAGTCCTGCATCACAGCGCCGTTGCCGCATTTGACATCGAGCACAAGATGTTTGAGGCCGGCAGCGAGTTTTTTAGACACAATCGAAGCCGTGATCAGGCCAAGGTGCTCCACCGTGGCGGTGACGTCACGGGTGGCATACATCCGTCGGTCGGCGGGCGCGAGATCGTCGGTTTGGCGCACAATGGCAAACCCGTGCTGCTCCACTACGCGCTGGAAATGGTCAACCGTCACGCCAGTTTGATATCCCGGGATGGCTTCAAGCTTGTCGATGGTGCCGCCCGTGTGCGCAAGGCCCCGGCCGGCAATCATGGGGACGTGCACGCCACAGGCCGCGAGCATGGGCGCCAGCATCAACGACACGGTGTCGCCCACCCCACCCGTGCTGTGCTTGTCGAGGATGGGCCCGTGCAGCTTGCTGTCGTCCCACCGCAGCACGCGCCCGGAATCGCGCACCGCCAAAGTCAACGCCACACGCTCGTCCACGTTCAGGTCCTGGAAGTAGACGGCCATGGAGAAGGCTGCGATTTGGGCTTCCGTCACGGCCCCGGACGTCACGCCTTGCACGAAGGCGGAAAGTTCCTCATGCGAAAGGGTCAGGCCATCACGCTTTTTCCGAATCCACTCTTGGGGCAAGCCCACATGTGAGGCTGAATCCCCCATCAAAATGCCACGAACAAACCGGCAATCGTGCCTGACATTAAATTGGACATGGTGCCAGCCATCACCGCCAGCAACCCCATTCGCGCAATGTCCTTTCGGCGTGAAGGCGCCATTCCACCCAAGCCTCCAAGCAAAATGGCAATGGAGCTCAGGTTGGCAAATCCGCACAATGCGAACGAAATGATTGCCGTGGTTTTTGGCGACAACACCACGGCCGCTCCGTCCGCGAGGTACGGTGCGAAATTGAGGTACGCCACGAATTCATTGACCACGAGTTTTTGGCCTATGAACGAGCCTGCGGTCACGGCTTCTGACCAAGGAACCCCCAACAAAAAAGCCAGGGGGCTGAAGACCCAACCCAGAACGAGCTCCAGCGTCAATTCAGGCATGCCAAACCATCCGCCAACGCCTCCAAGAATGCCATTGACAACGGCAATGAGGGCGACAAACGCGAGCAGCATGGCTCCCACGTTCAAAGCGAGGTAAAGACCTGACGAGGCGCCGTTGGCTGCGGCGTCAATGACGTTCACGGGAGCGTCGTCGTCCTGAACGTCGTCGAGTTCAGACTTGGGCTCCTCCGTTTCTGGCATGAGCATTTTGGCGAAAAGCAATCCCCCTGGAGCCGACATGAAGCACGCCGCAATGAGGTATTCCACCGGCACACCAATCATGGCATACCCGGCCAACGCCGAACCTGCGACTGATGCGAGTCCGCCTACCATCACGGCAAACAACTCGGACTGAGTCATCCCCACGATGTAGGGCTTGACGACAAGTGGCGCTTCGGTTTGGCCTACAAAGATGTTGGCCGTGGCACTCATCGACTCCGCCTTGGACGTGCCCAGCACACGCTGAAGCGCTCCTCCGATGATCCGGATGACCCACTTCATGATGCCGACGTGATACAACACCGCGATCAACGACGCGAAAAAGATGATGATGGGCAAGACTTTGAGCGCGAAGGTGAATCCAATGCTGTCGCCCACAAGGCCTCCGAACAAGAAGCCTATCCCTGCGTCGCCGTAGGACAAGAGTTGGTTCACGCCCTCTGTCATGGAGGCGAGGAGCGACTGTCCCCACGGCACCTTCAGCACAAAGGCCCCCAACCCAAACTGGATGGCAAATGCCCCCAACACCGTCCTCCACCGAATGGCATGGCGGTTCTTTGAAAACGCATAAGCGATGCCTAAAAGCACCCCCATGCCTACAAGGCTCATCAACATGTTGGCAAGCTAACTCGGAATTCGTATCTTCAGGAAGGGACCAATGGAAATGACCCATTCCTCCTTCTAACTCGAACTCTCACCTCATGTGTTCGATCACAGCACTTCTCGGCATTGAACAAAGCACCGGAACGCATCGTGATGCCGTTCTCCGCGCCTCCTCTCGTCAGCATCACCGCGGCCCCGATTGGTCGGGGGTGGTCCAAACCCCGACCGCCGTCCTTGCGCACGAACGCTTGGCCATTGTGGACGTCAGCAGCGGGTCCCAACCCTTGACAGACCCCGATACAGGCACGCTCTTGGCCGTCAATGGAGAGATTTACAACCACCGGGAATTGAAACGCGGCTCGCTGAAAACCGCCACGTTCACCACCGGATCGGACTGCGAAGTGATCCTCCCGTTGTACCGGGCACATGGAGACGACTTGGTGGATCACCTCGAAGGCATGTACGCCTTCGTCTTGCACGAACCGAACACCGGCAGGTGGCTGATTGGACGCGACCCCATCGGCATCATTCCTCTTTATTACGGCCGTGACGCAGAAGGCCAAACGTGGGTCGCCTCGGAAATGAAGGCGATCGAAGACGTGTGCACCGAAGTGCAGCCCTTCCCTCCTGGCCACACGATGTCAGACTTAGATGACGTGCCCGTCAAGCGCTTCTCGCGCGACTGGATGGCATGGGACAGCCTCCCTAAAAAAGCTTACCGACCTGAAGACTTGCACCACGCACTCGACGCCGCAGTGCAATCCCATTTGATGGGCGACGTGCCCTATGGCCTGTTGATTTCAGGCGGCTTGGACTCTTCCGTGGTCGCTGCGCTCGCCATGCGGCATGCCCAACACCGCGTTGACGACGACAACGCTTCCGAAGCGTGGTGGCCCAAGGTGCACAGCTTCGCCATCGGACTTGAAGGGAGCCCGGATTTGAAAGCGGCGGCTGAAGTTGCCGAATTCATCGGAACGGTGCATCACGGGTTGATCTACACCGTGCAGGAAGGCCTCGACGCATTGAGCGACGTGATCAAGCACATTGAGACGTACGACGTCACCACGATTCGGGCTTCCACTCCCATGTACCTCCTCGCTCGCCGCATTCGCACCATGGGCATCAAGATGGTGCTCAGCGGCGAGGGCGCGGACGAATTGTTTGGCGGTTACTTGTACTTCCACCTCGCCCCCAACGCCCGCGAGTTCCACGAAGAAACCGTGCGCAAGGTCCTCGACCTTCACAAGTACGACTGCGCACGCGCCAACAAGAGCATGATGGCTTGGGGCATTGAAGCTCGCGTGCCTTTCCTCGATCGCAACTTCATCGATTACGCCATGCGCCTCGACCCCCAAGTGAAGATGGCCGGGCCCGGCAAGCTCGAAAAGGAGCCCATTCGAAAAGCCTTCGAAGGCCTCCTTCCCGAACGCATTTTGCGCCGTCAAAAAGAACAATTTTCCGACGGCGTCGGCTACAACTGGATCGACTCGCTGAAAGCCCAAGCAGAGGCACGGGTGTCCGACACCGACCTCGCTCGCTCCGCCTCGCGCTTCCCCATCAATCCCCCCACCACGAAGGAGGGGTACTGGTACCGGGAGATGTTTGAGGTCCACTTCCCTTCGGCCTCGGCGGCCTCCACGGTTCCTGGCGGGAAGTCCGTGGCCTGCAGCACAGAGAAGGCCCTCGAATGGGACGCCCGACTCCAAAACGTGGTGGACCCGTCAGGGCGCGCCGTCACCGGCGTTCACGAGGATGGGTACGACGCCCCTCAGGATTCCTGACCGCCCAATCCGAGCGCCTCGAAGGCGAATGGCATAAGGTTGACGGCACTTTCGGAAATCATCACGGCCTCGTCACGGACCTGAAGAATGACACGCATGGGTTGACCTTGACGGCGCTCTGCCTCAACGAGAACCTGACGGCACCCTCCGCACGGCATGAAGGCGTCGGCGATGGCCTTGGGGGACGGAGAAACAATGGCGACGGCACGCATCACCGCGCCGGGATGTTGAGCTCCAGCGGCGAACACGGCCACGCGTTCTCCGCACATGCCGGACGGGTAGGCCATGTTCTCTTGGTTGCTCCCGCGCACCACCGTGCCGTCCTCCAAACGCACGGCCCCTCCGACCTGAAACAGGCTGTACGGCGCGTATGCTTTGGACGCGGCTTCGTGCGCCTCGCGCAGAAGTTCGCGGTCAGCCGCGTCCAAGTCGTCGGGGCTCCACACCGTCAAGGTGCTTCGCCATTCTCGGGTTTGGGGTTTTGCCATGAGCGGCGGTCAAGTTACTGACAAGTCACCCCAAACGCCGACCGCCGAATCAAAATGTCGTCCACGGCCAC